>Ga0097691_1000992_pt1 | contig 22172 bp, 21 predicted proteins | sample NGESurdeep072012_8_FD_72858 | JGI IMG/M metagenome (GOLD analysis project Ga0097691, IMG submission 72858) | Arctic peat soil microbial communities from Barrow, Alaska - NGEE Surface sample 210-1 deep-072012 | ecosystem: Environmental > Terrestrial > Soil > Wetlands > Peat ... | reverse complement strand
GCCCCATCGCGATACCGGCGACCGGGGCGCGCAATGGCACACCGGCGTTGAGCATCGACAAGGTGGACGCACAGACCGAGCCCATGGACGTCGAGCCGTTCGAGCTGAGAGCCTCGGACACCTGACGGATGGCGTAGGGGCACTCCTCGCGGGTCGGCAAGACCGGCAGGAGCGCACGCTCAGCCAGGGCGCCGTGACCGATCTCGCGTCGCTTGGGCGAACCCACGCGGCCGGTCTCACCAGTGCTGTAGGGCGGGAAGTTGTAGTTGTGCATGTAGCGCTTGCGCGTCTCCGGGGAGAGCGTGTCGAGCATCTGCTCCATTCGCAACATGTTCAAGGTGGTGACACCCATGATCTGAGTCTCGCCACGCTCGAAGATCGCCGAACCGTGGACGCGGGGCAGGACCTCAACCTCGGCGCTCAGTGCGCGGATATCGGCCAGGCCACGACCGTCGATACGAACCTTGTCGCGAAGGATCCGCTGACGGATCAGCTTCTTCTGCACCGCACGGTAGGCCGCGGAGATCTCCTTGTCGCGACCTTCGAACGTGGCCTCGAGGTCGGCCTTCACGGCAGTCTTGATCTCGTCGATACGGAGCTCGCGTTCCTGCTTGCCTGCCATCTGCAGGGCTGAGGTGAGGTCTCCGGTGACGGCGCTCTCGACAGCTGCGTACACGTCGTCCTGGTAGTCCAGGAACACCGGGAAGTCCTGGACCTCTTTGGCGGCCTTCGCGGCCAACTCGGCCTGGGCCTTGCACAACACGGCAATGAACCTCTTGGAAGCCTCAAGGCCCTCGGCCACCACAGGCTCAGTCGGTGCGCCCTGGCCCTGGTGCTTGACCAGGTCCCAGGTGTTCATGGTGGACTCCGCCTCGACCATCATGATCGCGACATCCTCGACACCGTTCTTGCCGGTCACAACCCGGCCGGCGACGACCATGTCGAATACCGACCGTTCGCTGTCGGCGAAGGTCGGGAAGGCAATCCATTTGCCGTCGATCAGCGAGACGCGCGTCGCGCCGATCGGGCCACTGAAAGGCAGACCCGAGATCTGCGTCGACGCCGATGCGGCGTTGATGGCCAGCACGTCGTACTGGTGGTCTGGGTTGAGCGCCAGGACTGTGATGACGACCTGGACCTCGTTACGCAGACCCTTCTTGAAGGTCGGACGCAGCGGCCGGTCGATCAGGCGACAGGTGAGAATGGCGTCGGTGGAGGGGCGGCCCTCACGACGGAAGAATGAGCCGGGGATCTTCCCTGCGGCATACATGCGCTCTTCGACATCGACCGTCAGCGGGAAGAAGTCGATGGCGTCACGCGGGTTGTTGGCGGCGGTTGTCGCCGAGAGCACCATCGTGTCCTCGTCGAGGTAGACGGTGGCAGAGCCGGCGGCCTGTCGGGCCAGCAGGCCCGACTCGAAACGGACGACGTGCCGACCATAGGAGCCGTTGTCAATTTTCGCTTCGGTGAAGCGGAGATCGGGTCCCTCCATGGGGATTCCTTTCCTCATCGCGCGAGCAGCGTGACAAACGGATGCCTCCCCCGTCGACGAATCGGATCTGGTCTTCGATCGAGGAACGCGGGGAGCGTGTCCGCCACCCGAGTCCCACTACCGAGGACCGCCGCTTCGCCCGTCCCGGGCTCGCGATGTGATGTGTTGAGTTGTGCCCCGGCAACCCGGGGCTGGATGTGAGAAGGGGTCCACCCGGACGGGCGGACCCCAGAGGTCACCGACGCAGACCGAGCCGCTCGATGAGCTTGCGGTAATGCCCGATGTCGTTCTTGGCGACGTAGTTCAGCAGGCGCCTGCGCTGGCCAACCATGAGCAAGAGGCCCCTGCGGCTGTGGTGATCGCCCTTGTGTTCCTTGAGATGTTCGGTGAGGTGGGCGATGCGCTTGGTGAGCAACGCGATCTGCACGTCGGGCGAACCGGTGTCTCCGGGCGTGGTCGCGTAGTCATCGATGATCTTCTTCTTGGTGGCAGCGTCCATTCGACGTGCACTCCTCTCGGTTATCCCGTTGCGCGATGCCCCCGTCGCTGGTGCAGTCGGGGCACTTGGGTGGTCGCGGCCGATCAAACGGCGTTCCGAGGTTACCAGGAGAGGGACGACGGCGTGAAATCTCTCCCCGTCGCTCCCGTGGGTCCGCCGCCCACCGTACCTGTTCGGGCCACGACCACGACATGCACCTGACACGTGCATGGGCTAGGTTGCTGGAGTCATGCAGGAGGTATTGGGGGTTCGGATGTCCGACGACGTTGAGATTGAGATTCGCCTGGTTCGGTCCGACGACCTGACTGCGCTGCGCGCGCTGGAAGATCGCACGGAGGGGTTCGTCTGCGACCGCCGGTTCGCCGATGCGATCGCCGCTGAGTCGTCCTACTACTACATCGCAGCCCGCGCGGACGATCCGCTCGGCACCGTCGTGCTCGACCTCAGGCCGGGGCCCCTCATGCCCGAGCTGCGCAACATGTACGTCTACCAGCACGCGCGTCGCCAGGGCATCGGCCGGCTGCTGGACCTCCACGTGGAGACGGTCGCGCGTGACCTCGGCTACGAAGAGATCTTCCTCGGGGTCGACCCCGACAACTACAAGGCGATCCCCCTGTACCTGTCGCTCGGCTACGAGCCGACGGGCAACCACCGGATCGTCGGTGGCGACGCGCCCGAGGGACTACCCGGCGAGGTCTTCCACGACGCGATCTACCGCAAGCGCCTTCGTCAGTTCTGAGGGGGCGTCGCGCCGAGCACCTCACGGGCTGCAGCGACATCTGCGTCCATCTGCACGATGAGGTCGTCCAGCGAGTCGAACTTCACCTGGCCTCGGAGCCGAGTGATGAAGTCGACGCCGATGCGGCACCCGTAGAGCTCGAGATCTGTACGGTCGAGCACGTACGTCTCCACGCGGCGCTCGACGCCGTCGAACGTCGGATTCGTGCCGACGGAGACTGCCGCAGGCATCTGTTCGGCATCCGCCTTCTCCAAACAGGTCAGCCACCCTGCGTACACGCCGTCGGCGGGACACGCGTGGCCCTCCGGGACAGTGAGGTTGGCCGTCGGATAGCCGAGCGTACGGCCGCGCTGGTCGCCCATCACGACGATGCCCGTGTAGCGGAAGGGCCTTCCCAGGACCCCAGCAGCGGCTTCGACGTCGCCGACGGCGAGCGCGTGGCGCACACGGGTCGAGGACAGGGCGGCGACGTCGCCGATCAGGGGTAGCACGACGACCTCGAACGTCCCGGCACCCAGCTCGCGCAGCGTGTCCACGGTCCCGAGCGCGCGGCGCCCGAACCGGAAGTTCTCCCCCACGACCACCGTCGCCGGGTGCAATGGCGCGAGGACGTGCTCGACGAACTCCTGCGGTGACCAGTCGGCGACCCGTCGCGTGAACTCCACGACGCGCACCTCGTCAGCGCCCGCGTGACGGAGCAGGTCGATCCTCTCGGCGAGGTCGCACAGAAGTTCCGGAGCGGCGTCGGGACGCAGCACCACCATCGGGTGCGGCCAGAACGTCACAGCGACGAGTGGTGCGCCTGGTCTCGTGGCTCGAGCGGCGGCGAGCACCTCTCGATGTCCAAGGTGAACCCCGTCGAAGTTGCCGATCGCCACGACCGTCGGACCACCCGTGATCACTGACCCTCCCCATCGACGAACACCGTCTCGGGGACCGCGGAGTCCCCGGCTGGACGGTACAGGGCCAGCAGGGTGCCTGCCGGCCCGATGAGGGCGGTGAGGCCCTCGATGTGGCGCGAGAGCGACCGCCCGTGCGCGACGTCAGCCGCCTCGGCGGCGTTCACGTCGACCGCGTCGAAGCACCGCGTCGCCGCCTGCGCCGAAGCCAGCCAGGCGTCCGCGGGAATGCTGGGTACGTCGAGATCGGGGCCAAGTCGCGACTCCTCGACGGTGAACGGGCCCACGCGAGTGCGACGCAGCGCCGCCAGGTGGCCACCGACTCCGAGTGCATTGCCGATGTCGCGCGCGAGCGCCCGGATGTAGGTGCCCGACGAGCACTCGACGTCGAGCTCCACATCGACCACGGGTGTCCCGTCGGCCGCCACCGCGGGTGTCACCGCGCCGACATCGAGCCGCGTGATCGTGACCCGTCGCGCTGGAAGGTCGACCTCTTCGCCGGACCGGACCCGCTTGTACGAGCGGACGCCGTCGACCTTGATCGCCGAGACGGAGCTGGGAACCTGGTCGATCTCACCGAGGTACGCCGACGCTGCGGCCCGTACGGCCTCCGCATCGATGTCTCGCGCACCGACCGCCGCGGTGATGGTCCCCTCGGCGTCCTCGGTGATCGTCTCCTGGCCGAGCCGTACGGTCGCGAGGTAGCGCTTGTCGTGAAGCGTCAGGTGTCCCAGCAGCCGGGTCGCACGACCGACTCCCACGACAAGGACGCCCGTCGCCATCGGGTCGAGCGTGCCGGCGTGGCCGACCTTGCGCGTGCCGGCGAGCCGCCGGATGCGGGCCACGACGCCGTGCGACGTGATGCCTTGCGGCTTGTCGATGACGATCACGCCGGAGATGTCGGTCACTCTTCGTCGTCGTCCGCAGGCTTGCGGTACGGATCTTCCTCACCCGCGTACGTGGCACCCACAGCCTTCGCCGCCACCGTCTGGTCGACGAGGCGAGCCTGCGCCAGCAGCTCTTCCACGTGGGCGGTGACTTCGGGCATCGCATCGGCCATGAACGAGATGGTTGGTGCGAACTTCAGCCCGAGCTTGCGCGACACGAAGGTACGGATCTGACCTCGGGCGGCTTCGAGCGCCGCTGCCGTGTCCGTCCGCTCCGCCTCGCTGCCGAGCACCGTGTAGAACAGCGTGCAGTCGTGGTTGTCCTTGCTGAGCCGTACGTCGGTGATCGTCACGAAGCCGAGGCGCGGGTCCTTGATCCGCTTCTCCAGCATCTCCGCGGCGATGTGCTTGATCTGCTCGGCGCGTTTCAGCGCCTGAGGGCCTGGCATGGGTCTCCCTTCCGGCGCGAGCGCTCACCGGCCCCGGATCCGGGACCGGTGAGGCGCACGCGTGTCAGACGCGCGGCTTCTCCACCATCTCGAAGGTCTCGATGATGTCGCCGATGTGCAGGTCGGAGTAGTTGTGCAGCGTCAGGCCGCACTCGAACCCATCTCGCACCTCGGTGACGTCGTCCTTCTCGCGGCGAAGAGTGTTGATCTCCGACTCTGCCACGACAATGCTGTCGCGTAGGAGCCGGGCCTTGGCATGACGCCTGATCGTGCCGTCGATGACCATGCAGCCAGCGATGACACCGATCTTGGAGGAGCGGAAGATCTCCCGGATCTGGGCCTGTCCGCGTACCTCCTCGGTGAACACCGGCTTGAGCATGCCCTTGAGGGCGGCCTCGACCTCGTCGATCGCCTGGTAGATGACCGAGTAGTAGCGGATGTCCACGCCTTCGCGGTCGGCGAGCTCTGTCGCCTTCCCCTGAGGCCGGACGTTGTAGCCGATGATGACCGCGTCGGAGGCGGACGCCAGCGTGACGTTCGTCTCGGTGATCGCGCCCACGCCACGGTCGATGATCCGCACGCTGACGTCGTCGCCGACCTCGATCTTGAGCAGCTCGTCTTCCAGAGCCTCCACCGAACCAGCGGTGTCGCCCTTGAGGATGAGCTTGAGCTCCTGGACCTCGCCCTTGGCCAGCTGCTCGAACAGCTGGTCGAGCGTCTTGCGGCGGGTGCCCTTGGCCAGCATTGCTGCCCGCATCCTCGACTCACGCCTCTCGGCGATCTGACGAGCCTTGCGGTCGTCCTCCACGACCAGGAAGTTGTCGCCGGCGCCGGAGACCGACGTCAGACCGAGCACCTGGACGGGCGTGGACGGCGGAGCCTCCAGGATCGTGTCTCCCTGGTCGTTGATCATGGCGCGCACTCGACCGTACGCGGAACCCGCCACGATCGAGTCGCCCACGTGCAGCGTGCCACGGTGGACAAGGACGGTGGCCACGGGGCCACGTCCCCTGTCGAGGTGCGCCTCGATCGCCACGCCCTGAGCGGGCATGTCCGGGTTCGCCCGAAGGTCGAGCTCGGCGTCTGCGGTAAGGACGATGGCCTCGAGCAGCTCGGCCAGGCCGGTCCTGGCCGTCGCGGAGACGTCGACGAACATCGTGTCGCCGCCGTACTCCTCGGGGATCAGACCGAACTCGGTGAGCTGGCCGCGGACCTTCACGGGGTCGGCGGTCGGCTTGTCGACCTTGTTGACCGCCACCACGATCGGCACTTCGGCCGCCCTGGCATGGTTCAACGCCTCGATCGTCTGCGGCATGACACCGTCATCGGCGGCCACGACGAGCACCGCGATGTCGGTCGACTTCGCACCGCGGGCACGCATGGCGGTGAACGCCTCATGGCCCGGGGTGTCGATGAACGTCACCTTGCGCTCGACGCCGTCGACAGCTGTCTCGACCTGGTAGGCACCGATGGCCTGCGTGATGCCGCCGGCCTCGCCCGCCACGACGTTGGAGTGACGCAGCGCGTCCAGCAACTTGGTCTTGCCATGGTCGACGTGACCCATGACCGTGACGATCGGAGGACGGGCTTCGAGGTCATCTTCGTCGCCTTCGTTCTCGCCGAAGTCGATGTCGAAGCTCTCCAACAGCTCGCGGTCCTCGTCCTCGGGCGAGACGACCTGGATGTCGTAGTTGAGCTCGGCGCCCAGCACCTGCAGCGTGTCGTCCGCCACGGACTGGGTGGCCGTGACCATCTCGCCCAGGTTGAACAACACCTGGACCAGGGTCGCCGCCTCCACGCCGATCTTCTCAGCGAGGTCGGTCAGCGAAGCGCCACGAGCCATGCGGATCGTGGATCCGTCACCTTGACGGATGCGCACGCCACCAATCGTCGGCGCCTCCATCTGGTCGAACTCTTGACGACGCTGCTTCCTCGACTTGCGCCCACGACGACCCGGCGCACCGTTCCGCCCGAAGGCTCCCTGCGTGCCAGAGCCACCACGGCCACCACGGCCACCACGGCCCGCACCAGCCGGGGCGCCACCTGGTGCACCACCGGGACGACCCGGTGCGCCACCGGCGCCAACGCCACCGCGGCCACGGCTGGGTCCACCAGGACCGCCGCCGGCGCGCGCACGCGTCGACGGGCCGCCACCGAGATTGCCGGAGGCCTGCTTCGGCATCATGCCGGGGTTCGGACGAGGCATCCCGCCTGGACGGGGACCTGCCGAGCCGCCCGGACGCGGCATGCGCGAGTCGCCGCTCGCACCGGGACCGCCGGGGCGCGTCGTTGCGGCCGCGTCAGGGCGCGGGCCGGGGCGACGAACGCCCATGCCCTGCGACGAGGCGTACGGGTTGTTGCCGGGCCTCGGCGCGCCAGGACGGCGGCTGGCGGTGCTCGGCGAGGGGGCCCCCGGACGCGGAGCCCCAGGACGTGGGGTCCCTGCGGCCGCCGGACGTGGCGAAGCGCTCGGTGCCGGAGGTCGCGGCGCCGGAGATGGCGGGCGCGGCGTGGATGTCGTGGGGGATGTGGATGTCGCGGACGGCTGGGCCGGCGATGGCTGGGCCGGGGCGGGCGCCGGTGAAGGCGTCTGCACTACCGGACGAGCTGCCGGAGCGGGCGCGGGTGCTGCTGCAGCCGGCCTGGGCCGAGCATTGGGTGCAGTCGGCGCCGCAGCGGCGGCAGCCGGACGGCTCGGAGCCATTACAGCAACAGGGGCAGCAGTCGCCTGTGGCGCGGGTGCGCTGGCGGTCACCGCCTTTTCGCGGACCTTGCGCACCACGGGGGCCTCAAGGGTTGACGAGGCGGACCGGACGAATTCGCCCATGTCGTTGAGTGTGGTGAGTAAATCCTTGCTTTCGAGTCCGAGCTCCTTGGCGAGCTCCCAGACACGGACCTTGGCCATGATCTCCTTCAGGTCCGGAGCTCAGCGCATCGGGACCGGTTAGTTGGTGGTGTTGCTCATTGCGGCGTACTCATCGAGTGGTCATGAGCGTGAGCCCACTTTCTGGTCGTCTCCTGCCCGTCTGGGCAGTCAGCCCCCAAGTCTAGGGCCAAGTGCCCCGCGTCCGGAAACCCTGGACGATCGACGCGGCTGCTGAGCGCGGCGGCGTCCACGCTGATGCCGGGCGACTTCAGCGCGCGCGCCCACGCCTTACGGCGCGTGGCCGCTTCGATGCAGGCAGGCAGCGGGTGGACCCAGGCGCCCCGGCCCGGGAGTCGTCGCCGTTCGTCGAGGGTGATTCCCCCGGTATCTGCGACGACGCGTACCAACTCGGTGATCGGGGCACGCGTCCGACAGCCGATGCAGGTGCGTTCGGGATGGGCCACGCGCTCACGGTAGCCGACCGACCCACTCGTACGAACAACTCAGGTAGCGCACAGCCCTCACCCAGGAAGCGGGTCTGTGATGTGACGTGTCGGAGAAACCGATCCGGGAAACGGAGGCAGCGATCGCACAGCACGAGAACCCTTCCACCGCTGGACCCGGCATCGATCCCGATGCCGGGTCCTGGTGCGTCTAGGCCTTCTCTCCTGCTGTGACGTCGGGCCGGATGTCGATCCGCCAGCCGGTCAGCCTCGCCGCGAGACGCGCGTTCTGACCTTCGCGGCCAATCGCGAGGCTCAGCTGGTAGTCAGGAACCACGACACGGGCCGACCTGGCGCTCGCGTCCACGATCTCGACGCTCGACACCCGCGCAGGCGACAGCGCGGAGGCGACGAACTTCGCCGGGTCCTCGGACCAGTCCACGATGTCGATCTTCTCGTCGCTCAGCTCGTGCATCACCGCCCGTACCCGCTGACCCATCGGACCGATGCAGGCGCCCTTCGCCGACACGTCGGGGTTGGTGCTGCGCACCGCGAGCTTCGTACGGTGCCCGGCTTCGCGCGCGATCGACTTGATCTCGACGATGCCCTGCTCGATCTCCGGCACCTCGAGCTTGAACAGCTTCTCGACCAGCCCCGGGTGCGTACGGGACACGACGACCTGGAGGCCGCGCAGCTCGCGCCGTACCGCGACCACGTACACGCGCAGCCGTCGGCCGTGGCTGTAGTCCTCACCCGGGACCTGTTCGGCCTGCGGCAGGATCGCCTCGACCTTGCCCAGGTCGACGCGCACGGTGGGACTGTGACGGTCCTGCTGGACGACGCCGAGCAGGATGTCGCCCTCGATCGCGGCGAAGTGTCCGTACTTCTGGTCGTCCTCCGCCTCGCGCAGCCGCTGCATGACGATCTGGCGCGCTGTGGCGGCGGCGATCCGGCCGAAGTCGGTCGGTGTGTCGTCGTACTCGCCGACCTTCTCCCCGTCCTCGTTCAGCTCCGGCGCGAAGACGTGCACCGCGCCCGACTTGCGGTCGATCGTGACCCGCCCGCCCGGGACATGCTTCTCGGTCTTCTCGTAGGCATTGAGCAGGGCGTCCTCGAGCGCCTCGATGACGACCGCGATGGGGATGTCCTTGTCAGCCTCCAGCTGCCGCAGCGCGGCCATGTCGATGTCCATGTCACTCCTCGTCTGCGATGTCGTCGAGCTCAACCTCAGCGGGCCTGTTGAGCTCCACCTGGACTGCGGCGCGCTTGACGTCGCTGAACGCGACCACGGCCTCCGCGCCGTCCACGGTGAGCGTGACACCGGTATCTGTCGTAGCGGTGATCCGTCCGGTGAGCCTGCTGCCGTCGGCGCGGGTCACCAGCACCAGCCGGCCGGTGTTGCGCCGCCAGTGGGCGGGCTTGGTCAGCGGAGCGCCCACCCCGCGTGAGCTCACCTCGAGGACGTACGACTGCGTGCCGGTCAGGGCGGACTCGTCCAGTGCGTCGGACACAGCCCTGGTCGCGTCGGCTACCTCGTCGAGAAGCGGACCGCGGCCCTTCGGGCCGTCACCGTCGACACTGATCCGCAGCACCGAGCGTGAACCTGCCCCCACCACCACGAGATCATCGAGCTCCAGGCCACGGTCAGCGAGGACCGGTTCCAGCAGCGCGCGCAACGCAGCGACATTCATGTTCGGTCCTCCGATTGGGTCGAGCTGTTGTGCAGGCAAGCATAGGCCACACCGCTAACGTGAAGGCATGGATCGCCGGACCCTGCTGCTGGGCATCGTGGGTCTCGGCGCAGCCGGATGCTCGGTGACGGACCCCCGGATCAAGGGAACCCCTCAGCCTCTGTTCACGCCCCCGCCCCCGATCCCCCTCGTCGGCGCGGACCACCTGGCCGGGCTCGAGGCAGGCGCGGCGGCGCTCCTGACCGCCATGGCCGCGGCCCCTTGGGCGGGTGGTGACGCACCCAGGTACCAGCTGCTCGCCAGCATCCACCACACGCACCACGCGGTGCTGGCCTCAGCTGAGCCCCTCCGTCGCCACGTGGTCGCGGTCGAGCCTGCGACCATCGCCGCGCCCGCCACGCGCGAGCTGGGTTTGGCCGGTGCCAGCAGCACCCTCACCACCCTGCATGACGCCCACACCGCCCTGGCTGCTCAGACCACCGGCGTGCTGGCGGCGTTCTGGGCGTCGCAGGCTGCCGCTGCCGTCCAGTCGCGGACCGCCCTGACGACCGCCGTGTCCAGCGTGACCAAGACCGTGCCACTACGTGAGGTTGCCGCGGCGGCACCCTCCTCCGCCGAAAACGCGCTCCTGGACCGCTACCACGAGGCGGTGTACGGACTGGAGTCGGCGCTGGGTCGGCTGACGACGGCGAGCTCGGCCCGGACGGCCCTGGACGGCATCGTGGTGGCGGTGAAGTCCCAGCGAGATGCCCTCACCGCCCGCGCCAGAGCTGCATCGCAGACACCTGAGCCCGGCGCCGCGGCGTACTCCATCCCGGCGACATCCTCCGACGAGGCTGCGCTCGGGCTCGTCGCCACGCTGTTGGCTGCGATTTCCCAGGCGGCCGCCGTCGCGGTGGCCAGTGCCACCACCGACGTCAGCACCGCGGTCGGTGACCTCGTCGACGCATCGACCCTCGGGCTGCCGCTGGGCATGGGGCTCGCTGAGTACCCGGGCTGGCCCGACTCCTGACCCTGTGCACAACTTCCCCACGCCGCTCGGGGACCCGCAAGGCTTGAGCCATGACCTTCCAAGACCTGCCCCACGACCTGTCCCTCCACCCCCTCACGGACCCGCGGCTCGTCGCCGATGTCCTCGACCTCTGCGTACCCCTCCGGGATCGGCAGGCCGGCGCTCTCTGCGTCCTGATCTGCGACGAACGGGATTGTCTGGCGCAACCGGTGGTGATCGGCGAGATCGGCCGCCCCAGGGCCGACGAACGCCTCGAGCTCTTGGGCAACATCGTCCAGATGGCTCAGGGAGTGATGCCCGGAGGTGCGCTTCTGCTGGCCATCGCGCGAGCGGACGGCCTGTCGCTTACCGCTGACGACGAGCTGTGGGCGACGACGGCAGCCGTCGCAGCCGACGACTACCGGCTCCTCGGCGTCCATGTCGTCACGATGCACGGCAGCCGAGAGATCCCGTATCCCTCGGCGGCGTGAGGACCGGCGTCACCGGTCACACGAAGAGCTGCAGGGTGTCCCAGGCGAGCTTGAGCGCCAGGAGGCTGATGGCGACGAGGAACACCTTGCGGACGAAGCCATTGCCGTGGCGGATCGCCATGCGGGCGCCGATGGCGCCTCCCGAGAGGTTCGCCACCGCCATCACCGCGCCGATGCCCCACAGCACGTGGCCGCTGAGACCCAGGACGACGAGCGCGGCGATGTTCGTCGTGAGGTTCGCCAGCTTGGTCAGGACCGTCGCCTGCAGGAACCCATACCCGATGACGGCGACCAGCAGGATGACGAAGAACGTGCCCGTCCCGGGGCCAACGAGCCCGTCCCAGAGCCCGACGCCCAGTCCGATAGCGACCACGCGGAGGATACGCGCCGGGCCTTCGTGCTTGAGCTGGGTCTCCAACCCCATGGCCGGCCGGCGCAGCGTGTAGACACCGACGACGATCACCGTGGCGAGCACGAGCGGGGTGAACAGCGCGCGAGGGAAGAACCGTACGAGCTGGGCGCCGGCCGTCGACCCCGCGTACGCCGCGGCCATCAGCGGCAGCGCCACCTTCCACTCGACGCGGACCTTGCTCAGGTACGTCCCTCCTGCGACGGCCGTACCGGCAGCGCTCGACAGCTTGTTGGTCCCCGACACCGTGGCGACGGCCGTGTCGGCGGGCAGGCCGATCAGCAGGCTCGGCAGCTGGATGAGGCCACCGCCGCCGACGACCGAATCCACCCAGCCGGCGGCGAAGGCCGCCACCACGAGCAGCGACAGCGTCGCCAGCGGCAGACCGAGGATCACTCGCCGCGCACGTCCGCGATGACCCGTGAGATCACGTCGTCGACTGCCACCTCGTCCTTGGTGCCTGCCGTACGGTCCCGTACCTCCACGATGCCGTTCGCCAGGCCGCGGCCCACGACGACGGTCGTAGGGATACCCAGGACCTCTGCGTCGGTGAACTTCACGCCCGGAGACGCCTTGCGGTCGTCGAGCAGGACGTCCAGACCCGATCCGGACAGTTCGCGAGCGATCCGCGCCGCTTCCACCGCCAGCGCCTCTTCCTTGCCCGTGGCGATGACGATGACGTCGTACGGGGCGAGGTTGCGGGGCCACGCGAGACCACGCTCGTCGCACGTGGTCTCGGCGACCATCGCCACCGCGCGTGAGATCCCGATGCCGTACGAGCCCATCGTCACGGTCGCCAGCTTCCCGTTCGCGTCGAGGACCTTGAGGCCGAGCGACTCGGCGTACTTGGTACCGAGCTGGAAGATGTGGCCCATCTCGACGCCGCGGGCGAGCTCCAGCGGACCGGAACCGTCCGGCGCCGGATCGCCCGCACGTACCTCGGCGACGTCGATCACGCCGTCCGCTGTGAAGTCGCGGCCCGCGACGAGGTTGACCACGTGATGATCAGCGACGTTCGCGCCGGTCACCCATGACGTTCCCTCGACGACCCGCGGGTCGACCAGGTACCGGATGCCGCTCGCCGCCTCCTTGCCCAGCACTGCCTGGCCGTCCTTGGCGGGGCCGATGTAGCCCTTCACGAGGGTCGGATTGGCGGCGAAGTCGGCATCGCCGAACGCGATGGCCTCAGCCGGCGAGATGGCCGCCTCGAGGCGCTTGAGGTCGACGTCACGGTTGCCGGGCAGCCCGATGATCAGCGGCTCCTTGGTGCCGTCCGGCTTCTGCAGCATGAAGACGACGTTCTTGAGCGTGTCGGCGCCGGTCCAAGGACGGTCAGTGCGCGGCGCGGTCTCGTTGACAGCGGTCACGAGCGTGTCGATCGTGCCCGCGCCGGGCGTGTGGATGACGAGGGGCGCGGGGGTCTCCGAGGCATCGACGACTGCCGGCGGTACGACCGTGACGGCCTCGACGTTCGCCGCGTACCCTCCCGGCGAGCGCACGAACGTGTCCTCCCCGTTCGGCGCGATCGCGAGGAACTCCTCCGACGCCGAACCGCCCATCGCCCCGGACATCGCTTCGACGATGACGTAGTCGAGCCCGAGACGGTCCATGACCTTGATGTACGCGCCGCGGTGGATCTCGTACGACCGCTGCAGGCCCTCGGCGTCCATGTCGAACGTGTACGAGTCCTTCATGATGAACTCGCGGCCGCGCAGCAGACCGGCGCGCGGACGGACCTCGTCGCGGTACTTGGTCTGGATCTGGAACAGCGTGAGCGGCAGGTCCTTGTACGAGCCGTACAGGTCCTTGACCATCAGCGTGAACATCTCCTCGTGGGTGGGCCCGAGGAGGTAGTCACCGCCCTTGCGGTCCTTGAGCCGGAACAGGTTCGGGCCGTACTCGGTCCAGCGGTGCGTCGTCTCGTACGGCTCCCTGGGCAGCAGCGCGGGGAAGCGCACCTCCTGGGCGCCGATCGCGACCATCTCCTCGCGGACGATCTGCTCGACCTTCGCGAGCACCTTGAGGCCCAGCGGCAGCCACGAGTAGATGCCCGGCGCGGCGCGGCGGATGTAGCCGGCGCGTACGAGCCAGCGATGGCTCGGCACCTCGGCATCGGCCGGGTCCTCCCGCAACGTGCGGACGAACAGCTGCGACATCTTCTGGACGGCCACGGACACTCCTGGTGAGGCGAATCGGATTCAGTGCCGAAGCCTAGCGACCGGGGCCGTCCTCGGCCTGACATGGCCGTCGCCCGGACCCCCCGGGCCTGGGCGAGTCGTGGCCCTGGAACCTGTCTGCCTCAAAACCCGCAGCGCGTAACCTTGGCCGCGTGACGCAGCCAGGACAGCCGTACCAACCGAACTATCAGCCGCAGTCCTGGCCCCCGAATCCGCCCCAGCAAGCCCAGGGATACCCGGAGCCGGACGGCAACTACCTCGGCCTGCAGTACACACAGCCACCCGGTGGTCAATACCCGCAGCAGGTGGCCACGGGACACCTCCGCGTGAACATCCAGGGAAGCGTGATGACGAGCAGCTTCGTTCCTCCCACGCTGCTCATCAACAACCAGGTGGTGAGGTCCTCGTACGGCCCCAACGACTACGTCCTGCCGGCCGGGCAGTACCACGTCAGCGCGTACGCGCAGTGGATGCGGCGGTACGGAGACGCCGCGCTCGATCTGGTCCTGCAGCCCGGCCAAGCGGTCGAGGTGTTCTACGCGGCGCCGTACAACCAGTTCTCGTCCGGGTCCATGGGCTTCACACACCAGCCACGCAAGGGCATCGGCCTGCTCGTGGGCCTCCTGGGCGGCGTGATGTTCTTCGTCCTGCTCATGCTGGTCATCGGCTTCATGCCATGAACCGACCAGCCTGGATCGCGGTTGCCGTCTTCGCCGCGCTGATCCTCGGATCCGCCTACCTGGTGTTCTTCGTCATCAACCCCTGACTCGGGAGCGAAAGGGCGGCGGCTCATCGAGTGTCACCAAACACACCGTTTCTGACCGCTAAACCGTGGTTTTGGTGACGCTCGCTGAGCGACGAGGCCTACTCACCGCAGAACTTGCTCCCCACTAAGGTTCAGTACAAAACCGTCGCGAGGGAGCCGATCTCGTCGAAACCGACCCGCCGGTACAGGGCGCGGGCAGTCGTGTTGAAGTCGTTCACGTACAGGGTCACGTGCTGCCACCGCTCGCGGCACAGGTCGACCACCGCCGCCATCGCCGGTGTGGAGCGGCCGCGGCCGCGAAGGTCGGGCCGCAACCACACACCCGCTACCTGGCAGACCTGTGTGGTGGACGAGCCGACGTCGGACTTGAAGATGACCTCGCCGTTCTCGACGATCCCCATGGCGCAGCCGGTCTCGAGCAGCCTGTCCACGTACCAGCGGTAGCCGTTCGTGCCGTCCAGCGGTGACACCCCGACCTCTTCCGTGTACATCGCGACGGCCGCCGCGAAGTAGCTCTCCGCGTCGCCCGGACCGACCCGTCGTACCCGCGGGTCGGCCTCGACCGTCGGCGGTCCCGAGATCACCATGAGCGGCTGGCAGGCACGGATCTCGCGGGGGCGCTGCCACGCGCCGGGCCACTTGCGGGACAGCTTCTCGTACAGGCTGAGCGCCTCACCTGCGACACCGAGGATCGAGGCGCACGTACGGATCGGGCCGATCCGGGCCACGTACGCGTCGAGCGCCTCGGGCGTGCCATTGACGGGCACCATGTTGGCGCCGTGATGGAGGATCGAGACGAGCTCGCCGTCCTCTTCGTAGCCCCAGACGTCACAGCCGAGCATGAACGCCTCGAGGCCGCCAGTACGGATGCGTGAGGCGACGAACACGTTCTCGAACGGCTTCCGGTTCAGTAGCTCGGTGACCTTCGGCAAGTCCTGGTTCGTGAGCGTCCGGACGCTTGCAGGCATTCAGCCCACCGTGACGATCGGCGCTCCAGACGTCTCGCCCATCTCCTCCGCAAGGCGCTGTGCCTCGGCGATGAGGTTCTCGACGATCTGGTCCTCAGGAACGGTCCGGACGACCTCGCCCCGGACGAAGATCTGGCCCTTGCCGTTGCCGGATGCCACGCCGAGATCGGCCTCACGGGCCTCACCGGGGCCGTTCACAACACAGCCCATGACGGCGACGCGCAGCGGTACGGTCATGCCGGTCAGTCCGGCCGTGACCTCGTCGGCGAGCTTGTACACGTCGACCTGCGCTCGCCCGCACGACGGGCAGGACACGATCTCCAGGTGGCGCGGCCTCAGGTTGAGCGACTCGAGGATCTTGACGCCGACCTTGACCTCCTCGACGGGCGGTGCGGACAGCGAGACCCGGATCGTGTCGCCGATCCCCTGGCTCAGCAGCGCACCGAACGCGGTCGCCGACTTGATCGTGCCCTGGAACGCGGGTCCGGCCTCGGTCACGCCGAGGTGGAGCGGGTAGTCGCAGCGCTCGCTGAGGAGCTCGTACGCCTTCACCATGACCACCGGGTCGTGGTGCTTCACGGAGATCTTGAAGTCGCGGAAGCCGTGCTCCTCGAACAGGGACGCCTCCCACAGGGCCGACTCGACGAGCGCCTCGGGGGTCGCGGAGCCGTACTTGTCCATGATCCGCTTGTCGAGCGAGCCGGCGTTGACGCCGATCCGCAGCGACACGCCCGCGTCAGCGGCGTAGCGCGCGATCTCGCCGACCTTGTCGTCGAAGGCCTTGATGTTGCCGGGGTTGACGCGTACGGCCGCACAGCCGGCATCGATCGCCGCGAAGACGTACTTCGGCTGGAAGTGGATGTCCGCGATGACCGGGATCTGCGACTTCTTGGCGATGATCGGCAACGCGTCGGCGTCGTCCTGACTCGGCACCGCCACGCGGACGATGTCGCAGCCGGCGGCGGTCAGCTCGGCGATCTGCTGGAGCGTCGCGTTGATGTCCGTGGTCTTGGTCGTGGTCATCGACTGCACCGAGATCGGCGCGTCGCCGCCCACCAGCACCTTGCCGACCCTGATCTGACGGGTCAGGTGCCGCTTCGCGAGCACGGGTACAGGCGGCTTGGGCATCCCCAGGGTCACGGGCACGAAGTCGGCTCCTCAGTCAGAAGATGCGAATGGGACTCACGATGTCGGCGACCACGAGGATGACGCCGGCGATCGCGAGGAACGCCCCCACAACATACGCCACGGGCAAAAGCGTCGCCGTATCGAAGAAGCCGTAAGCGGGTCGCTTGAACAGTCGCGCCATCGCGCGCCGCAGCGCCTCCCACAGCGCTCCCGCGATGTGGCCACCGTCGAAGGGCAGGAGCGGTACGAGGTTGAGGATGGCGACGAAGAGGTTCACGGCGCCCAGGAGGGAGAAGTACGACGCGATGCGGCCACCGACCGTCAGCTGGTTCGTGGTCGCGATCTCGCTGGCGGCCACGGAGGCACCGACCACGCTGAGGGGGCCCGTGGCATCGCGGGGCTTGCCGGTGGCGAGGTTGTAGCCGGTCATGAAGACCTTCTGGGGGAAGGTCCCCAGCGCTCGTACGCTCTGCGTGGTCATCTTCCACATGTCCTGGGCGGTGCCCACCGGTCCGACGCGCACGGTCGTGACCCCGCTGGACATGCCGGCGAATCCGGCCGTCACGGTCTTCGACGGGTCGTTGAGGTCGCTCACCTGACGCATCACGCCGTGGACTGTCGGCAGCGTCACGCGGCCCTGTCCGGGACGGTCCACGGTGAACGTCAGCGCACCATCCCCTTGGCCCCGCACGAGAACGACGAGTTCACGCCACGTGGTGACGTTGGTGCCGTTGAGCGCCACGAGGGTGTCGCCCACCTGGACTCCGGCCTGCTTCGCGGGCGGTGCGACGCACGCGACGGGAGCGGGCTGGAGGCAGTCGGTGACCGCGGACACGCCGAGCGTCTGCTGCTGCTGCCCGTACGCGAGGTTGATGCCGAGGAAGATGAAGAAGGCGAGCACGATGTTCATGATCGGGCCGCCGGCCATGATGATGAGCTTCTGCCAGGACTTCTTCTGGTAGAAGAGCCGCCCGGTGCGGATGTCGGTCTCGGTGATGTCGTCGCGCTCGGCCTCGCGAGCGCCGTCGGCCCACTCGGCGAGACGGCCCGTGCGGCCGGGCTTGCCGGGCGGGTACATGCCGACGAGCCGTACGTAGCCGCCAAGCCAGATCCACTTGATGCCGTACTCGGTCTCGCCGCGACGGACGGACCAGATGCGCTTGCCGAAGCCCACGAAGTACATCGGCACCTTGACGCCGAACAGCTTCGCGGGGAGGAGGTGACCCACCTCGTGGAGGGCGATCGACGCCATCATGAGCGCGAAGAAACCCAGCCCGGCCAGTACGGCCCAGAGAAAAGTCACTCGGACTCCTTCCGCGTGAGGGCCTCGGCGCGACGTCGGCCCCACGAGTCAGCGGCCAGGACGGCCTCGATGGTCAGGTCGCCGTCGGCGATCCAGGCTGCTCCTGGAGTCGATGGTAGGTCAGGGGTCTGTACGAGGTGCTCCTCGAGCACAGTCCGTACGGTCGCGGTGATGTCGAGGAAGCCGATTCGGCCCTCGCAGAACGCGTCGACCGCGGCCTCGTTGGCGGCGTTGTAGACGGCTGGAGCGGTACCGGCAGCTGCGCCTGCGGCGCGGGCCAGGTCGACGGCGGGGAACGTCTCGTTGTCGAGCGGCTCGAACGTCCACGACGTCGGGTCCGTCCACGAGCAGGGAGCAGCGACGTCGGGAAGACGGTCGGGCCACGCGAGCGCGAGGCCGATGGGAAGGCGCATGTCTGGCGGCGAGCACTGGGCGATCGTCGACCCGTCGACGAACTCGACCATGGAGTGCACGATCGACTGCGGGTGGACGACGACCGTGATGTCGGAGAGCGCGACGTCGTACAGCAGGTGCGCCTCGAGCAGCTCGAGGCCCTTGTTCACCAGCGTGGAGGAGTTGATCGTGATGACGCGGCCCATGGACCAGTTGGGATGCGCGAGCGCCTGAGCGACGGTGACGTCGCGGAGCTGATCGGCCGTACGGCCTCGGAACGGGCCGCCGGAGGCGGTGAGAATGAGCCGGCGCACCTCGTCGGCGCGCCCCGCGCGTAGCGCCTGGGCGAAGGCCGAGTGCTCCGAGTCGACAGCCACGAGCTGCCCCTGAGCGGCGGCAGAGGTGACGAGCCGACCGCCGATGACGAGCGACTCCTTGTTGGCGAGCGCAAGGGTCGTGCCGCGAGCGAGCGTGGCCATCGTGGGGCGTAGACCTGCGGCGCCGGTGATCGCGTTGAGGACGACGTCGCAGTCCATCGCGGCGAGCTCGGTGGAGGCGTCAGGTCCGACGAGAAGATCGGGACAGTCCGTACCGAGTGCTTCACGCAGCGCGTCCGCGGCCGTGCTCGTGGGGACGGCGACGATCGAGGGCGAGAACTCGCGGATCTGCTCGGCGAGCAGCTCGATCCGGCTTCCCGCCGCCGAGAGTGCCTTGATGGCGAACCTGTCCCGGTTGCGGGAGACGACGTCGAGGGTCTGGGTCCCGATGGACCCGGTGGAACCGAGAAGGACGACTTTGCGCACGCCTATCAACGCTAGCGCCGTGCCCCTTCAAGCGTCGCCAGCGCTTTCGGAATGGCGACGCTGAGCAGGATGCCCAGAGTGGTCTTGGTGTTGTCGATCAGCATCACCAGCAGCAGGTCGTCCTGCGACCGTACGACGACGGCGCTGTGGTCGCTGTGAAGGTCGAGGAGGAAGTAGCGGTTGAGGCCGGGGTACATGATCCCCTCGAGCATCTTGTTGATCTGCTCGGTCATCAGGGTGAACAGCGCCGACGACTGCGGATTCGCGTTGAAACCGACGAGGCTGATCCCGGTGGTGAGGTCGAGGATGTCGGCGGCGACAAGGCCGTCGCGCAGCTGCGACTGGAGGTCAGCCACCGCGCTCTCCAACTGGGAAGGATCAACGTCCAACATGCGTGTGGGTGCTCCTTGAGTCTCGAACGGTGCCCAAAGACACCTCCTGGGGTGCCTTCACGATACCGGCAGACGAGAACACCTGCCGCGCACGTGAGGACACTCACACGGCGTACCACCCCTCTATGGGCAGATGCGCCACAGTGGTGGGGTGACACACACCGTCGGCAGCGTGGAGGTCGAGTCGCTGGAGCAGTTCGACCGGTTGCGATCCCGCAGCAGGTCGATGGCCGGCTGGTTCGTGCAAGACCTTGACCTACGCGACCGCTCGGAGGCACTGCTGACGGCGAGGCCGCAAGGGGCAGTCTTCCTGGGGTGTCAGATGGCGCGGCACGTCGAGGACTCCCTCCGCGATCGGGGCGCGCTGCTGTTCCCTGGGCTCGTGGGCCTTCCGTTCGACCCGTACCGTACGCATCTCTACACGGCTACCGAGCTGTACGGGGATGTGGCCGGCGGCGGTGCGTACACCGACTCCCCCGACGCCCGGAGCAATGCGTGGAGGCTGGCCCAAGGCACACCGCCGGACGTCGGCGCGACCCTCGCGATGAGCTTGCACGACCATTCGATCGGCGACGCACTGATGGACGCCGTGGACAGGATCGACCGTGCCCATGTCGTCGGGGTCATGGGCGGACACGACGTCGTGCGTGGGAGCAGGACGTACGAGGACGCCGCGAAGCTGGGGCTCGCGCTGACCCGCGCGGGGATGACGGTGTTCACCGGCGGCGGTCCGGGCGCCATGGAGGCGGTGAACCTCGGGGCGAGGATGGCCGCCGCGCCGGACGAGCTCGAGGACGTGCTGGCCACGCTGGCCGTGGTGCCGACGTTCCGGCCGAGCGTCGACGCGTGGGCACGGGTGGCGCTCGAGGTGTGCGAGCGGTACCCGGAAGGCGGCGGGTACGGCGTACCGACCTGGTTCTACGGGCACGAACCGCCGAACGTGTTCGCCTCGGCGATCGCGAAGTACTTCTCGAACGCGCTGCGCGAGGACACTCTGCTGGAGCTGTGCGGCGGTGGCGTGCTGTACCTGCCGGGCGCCGCCGGCACGGTCCAGGAGATCTTCCAGGCCGCGACGCCGGCGTACTACGCGCCCGAGGGCACCAGGATCCCTCCCCTCGTGCTCGTGGGCCGCGAGTACTGGACCGAGATCCTTCCCGCCTGGCCGCTGTTGACGGCGCTGTCCCCCGGCCGCGGCATGGCGACCGCGATCCACTGCGTCGACACGTGGTCCGAGGCCCTGGACGTGCTGGGCTGAGGTCGATGTCGAAGTCGGACCGTTCCCAGGCTGGCGGGCGATCGCGGGTCAGACCGTACGCGCCTCGGACATGTTCGCGGGGTCGTCGACGAGCGGTTCCAGGGCCCTATGGGCGGCGCCGACAAGGAGAAGGTTCGCGCCGAGCTGCGCACTGACGATGTCCACACCCTCCAGGGCCGCGCCGAGGGCCCGCGCGGACAGCGCGGTACGAAGGCCGTCAGGGTCGTAGGCGAGCAGCGACGCGAGGAAACCGCCCAGCACGATCCGTTCGGGGTTGAGCACGTTGACGACCGTCCCGAGCGCGACGGCGAGCTGACGCTGCTGACGCGCCACGGCGGCCGCCACTGCTTCCGAGCGATCCGCGAGCAGCGCAATCTCGAACGATTCGTGGTCCATGTGGTCCGACCCCAACAGGGACAGGAGCTCCTCGCGGGTCACCTCGGCCTCGAGCGTCCCTGAGATCCCGACGGTGTCGACAGCTTGGGATCCGCTGACCGGTGTGTGCCCCAGCTCTCCGGCGTACCCGTGCGCTCCACCCAGGAGCTCTCCCCCAGCGACGATCGCCCCACCGATGCCACTCGCGCCACCGTTGAGGTAGACGAAGTGAGACACACCCCGGCCTGCGCCGTAGTCACGCTCGGCCAGTGCTCCGAGCTGCGCATCGTTCGCGACGTGGACCGGCAGCGAGGGGATGTCGGCGAGCGCCCGGCCCAGGGGTTCCTCACGCCATTGAAGGTGCGGGGCGTCGCGGACCAGACCGTCAAGAGTGCGTACGAGGCCGGGTACGGCGACACCGATGCCGCTTATACGAAATCCCGACTCCTCTGCGCCCATCGCAGCCATGACGGTGCTCGCGAGGTGCACCACCTCGGCCATCGACGGAATCCGGTCGAATTCGTGTCGCACCTTGCGACGCACCTGGGCGTCCAGCCCCACGATCGCCACCGTGAGCGCGTCGACCTCGGGATGTACGGCGAAAGCCGCCACAGACGAACTCAGCGCCACGCCGTGGCTCGGCCGCCCGACCGTACCGTCCGTGACTGGGTCCCGCTCGTCGACCAATCCCAATGCGGCTAGGTCGGATACGAGGCTCGCAACCGTCGAACGGTTCCGGCCGGTGAGCCTTCCGAG
>Ga0097691_1000989_pt1 | contig 22231 bp, 16 predicted proteins | sample NGESurdeep072012_8_FD_72858 | JGI IMG/M metagenome (GOLD analysis project Ga0097691, IMG submission 72858) | Arctic peat soil microbial communities from Barrow, Alaska - NGEE Surface sample 210-1 deep-072012 | ecosystem: Environmental > Terrestrial > Soil > Wetlands > Peat ... | reverse complement strand
TGGGCACAGCTGGAACTCGTGATCCGGCCACTACGCGCATCCGCTCCTCCTGCCACCGTGCGTACTCCGTGAGGGGGCGCAGCGCCTGACCTGAGCCCCGGGGCGATCGGTGGCGATGCATCCCTGTGACGTCGACCGCGACCGGTTCTGCTGAGACCATCTCCACGTTTTCGGACACTTAGTGGTCCCCACCGGAAGTCCGTGGGGGGTGACTGGCTGCCGCCCGGAAGTGCGTCATGGGCCCTTCGTCGCGGGCCTGTTCGTCGCGGGCCTTTTGTCGCTGGCCTGCCGTCGCGATCGTGGTGCGCTCAGTGCTCGGTCGAACGGCGTGTCGCGGACACCAGCCGCACTACGATCACCACGGGGGCACCGGCGGGGGCACCGCGGGCGGCTGATTGCCACAATCGCCGCGCGCAATCGAATCGAGGCCCGCTCGCCGCCTTCGAGCGGCGCCACAACGCCACCGCGACCACCTTCGACTGGAGGTTCACCGCCAGCGACCTCGACGACCTCCCTCGCCCGCATCGACGGCCACGAACAAAGGTCGATCACGGAGGCCGCCCGACCCCCACGAACTTCCGGCGCCGACCACATAGGCTGCCGAGCCCGCCGTAGCGCCAAAGACGTGAGGAAGTGGCTATCGCGGTGGATTGATTGCCCCGACGCACTGTCGCCAGCCTAGCCTCGGTGAGATCGTCAGCCAGGTGCTCAAGGAGACCGGGATGGCCGAGGACGAGCTCGCCGAAAAGCTGGATGTCCGGCGGCCGCGGGCTCAATAATCATCGAGGCGGACGCAAGCGTGCTCGTCGCAGAGCTGCTCCGCCAGCGAGGCCGGGACTTGCTCATCCACCCCGACCTCGGAGGTCGATGACCTTGCCGCTCGACGACCTTGCCGCTCAGCGGCCTGACGTGGTCCGGCTGATGGCGCTTGGCCTGGCCGGATAGTGCCGGGAAGTCGGCTTGATCGGGCGCCAGCGCCAGGACCACAGACCAGCGACCGGCGCGCCGGGGACTGACGGACCCGCGACACGCCTTGGCAGCAGACGCACTGGTGTCCGCGGCGTGGGTGCTGCCCGGGCTGCTCGGGCCCGCCGATCGCGGGCGCGGTCACGGCGCATCTGGGGTGGCGTTGGGTGTTCTTGGGCCTGCTCCCGCTCGCGGCGCTGGGGGGCTGCTGGTGCGTCCGGCGCTGCGCTCGCCCCAGTCGGCGCCGGCCTCCCGAGCGACGACCATCGCGACGCCGGCGGGCGCGCGGACGTGGCCAGCCGTTCGGTTGGCGGTTGGCGTCGCGCTGGTGCAGTGGGCCGGCCAGCAGCTGCGATGGCTCAGCGTCGTACCGGCCGTTACCGGTGTGCTGCTCGCCGGCCCCGCGCTGGGCCGGTTGTTGCCTTTTGGAACGCCGCGGCTGCGGCCGGGGCTGCCGGCGGCGATCGGTTTTCGCGACCTGCTGGCCGGGACCTTCTTCGGAGCCGAGGCGTTCCTCCCGCTGACCCTGTCCACGACGCACGGGTTGAGCCCCACGCTCGCCGGTCTGCCGCTGACCTTCGGGGCGCTCGGCTGGTTCGTCGGTTCGTGGGTGCAGGGGCACTGGGGGCAGCGGTCGCGGTACCCGTTGGTCCGCGCCGGCTTCGTCCTGGTCGCGGTCGGGGTCGGCGGCCAGTCGCTGCTCGCCGTACCGGGTTGGCCGGCGTCGGTGGCGGTGCTCGACTGGGTGGTGGCCGGCGCCGGGATGGTGGTGGCGCTGGGGACGATCTCCGTGCTCATGCTGGAGCTGTCCGCTGAGTCCGAGCAAGGGCGAACTCGGCCGCGCTGCAGATCACCGACGTGGTGTTGGCCGCCACCGGCGTCGGGACAGCAGGTGCGGTCGCGGGGGGTATCGGTGCCACCGCGGTCGCCGACCGGGGCGCAGTCGGTACGACGGTGGCGCTGGTCGACCTCGGCCTGGCTGCGGTCGCCGCCTTGGGCGCTCTGGCCGCCGGCCGGGTTCGCGGCCGGCCGCCGGGGTCGCGGCTGACCACCTCGCGGATCCGGCAGGCATGCCAGGCTGAGGGTCATGCCCCGGTCGTCGCTGCATCTGGCGCAGGACGCCGCCGCCGACGCGGTCCTCGACCGGTCGCCGCTGGCCCTGCTGATCGGCATGCTGCTCGACCAGCAGGTCCCGATGGAGAAGGCGTTTGCCGGGCCGCATGTGCTGACCGAGCGCTTGGGCCATGACCTGAACGCGGCCGCGATCGCGGCCCACGACCCTGACCTTTTCGCGGCGTTGTTCGTCGGGCCGCCGGCGATCCACCGCTATCCGGCGGCGATGGCCGCTCGGGTGCAGAAACTGTGCGCCGCCCTGGTTGCGGACTACGGCGGCTCGGCCGAGGCGGTCTGGGCCGATGCCCTCAGCGGCGCCGAGCTTCGCGCCCGGCTGGCCGCGCTACCTGGTTTCGGCCCGCAGAAGGCGCAGATATTTCTCGCCCTGCTGGGCAAGCAGCTCGGCGTCCGGCGGCCGGGCTGGCGCGAGGCGGCCGGGCCGTACGGCGCGGCGGGAACCCACGCCTCGGTCGCCGACGTCACCGGCCCGGAGTCACTGCGCTCCGTTCGGGAGCACAAGCGGTCGGCGAAGGCGGCGGCCAAAGCGGAGCGCAAGTAGGCACCGCGACCGGCGGCCGAGGTGACGCAGCAGTAAGGCTCCCGCTACCGCTACGCACCGCCGTCAGCACTTAGTTAGGGTCCGAGCGCATGAGCTTCAACCTCGCCATCATGCTGCGGGAGTCGGCGCTGGAGCGACCGGACAAGACCGCGATCATCGCCGGCGGCACGACCATCAGCTACGCCGAGCTGGACGCGCTCTCCGGCCGGTTCGCCGCCAGCCTGGTCGCGGCCGGCTACCCGCGCGGCGCCTCGATCGGCGTCCAGCTGCCCAACGTGCCGCAGTTCTTGATCGCTTACTTTGGCATCCTCAAGGCCGGGATGACCATGGTGCCGCTGAACCCGCTGTTGATGGCGCCGGAAGTGTCCTACCACCTCCAGGACTCCGACGCGGTCGGCCTGGTGACCTGGGAAGGCTTCGCTCCCGAGGCAGCGAAGGGCGCCGCGGCGGTGTCCGGCATGACGACGCCCGGCATGACGACGCCCGGCATGACGACGTACGTCGTGAGTGCCCCGGGCAGCGACGCCCGCCCGGAGGGCACCGCGTCGTTCCTCGAGCTGCTCACTGCCGAGGACGACGGCGACATCTGTCCCACCTCGGCCGACGACACCGCCGTGCTGCTCTACACCAGCGGCACCACCGGCCGCCCCAAGGGGGCGATGCTCACCCACTTCCAGCTGTTCATGAACTGCACGGTTGCCGGCGGCCTGTTCGAGGTGCGCGACGACGACGTCACGTTGGCGGTCCTGCCGCTGTTCCACGTCTTCGGCCTGTCCAGCGTGCTCAACATCGCCATCCGGTTCGGCGGGACGCTGTCGCTGGTCCCACGGTTCGACCCCAAGGCGGTGTTGGACGCCATCGAGCGCGACCGGGCGACGGTCTTCCTCGGCGTACCGACCATGTTCTTCGCCCTGCTGGCCGAGGACATCGTCGGCCGCGATCTGTCCAGCCTGCGGATCGCGGTCTCCGGCGGCGCCGCCATCCCCGGTGAGGTCATCCGGGGCTGGGAGGAGAAGTACGGCGTGATCATCTTGGAGGGCTACGGGCTGTCGGAGTCGGCCTCCACCGCCACGTTCAACGTCAGTGCCCAGGAGCGCAAGATGCTGTCCATCGGCAAGCGGATCTGGGGCGTCGAGGTCCGCATCGTCGACGACCAGGACCAGCCGCTGCCGCCGGGACCGAACAACGTCGGTGAGCTCCTACTGCGCGGGCACAACATCACCAAGGGGTACTACCAGAAGCCGGCGGAGACCGAGGAGGCGTTCCGCGGCGGCTGGTTCCACACCGGCGACCTGGGCTATCAGGACGACGAGGACTTCCTGTTCATCGTCGACCGGAAGAAGGATCTGATCATCCGCGGCGGCTACAACGTCTACCCGCGCGAGGTCGAGGAGGTCCTCTACGCCCACCCCGCCGTCGCCGAGGCCGCCGTCATCGGCCGCCCGGACGAGCGGCTCGGCGAAGAGGTCATGGCCTTTGTATCGCTCCAGCCGGGAGCGAGTACGACGCCGGACGAGGTGATCGTCTACTGCAAAGAGCAGATGGCGGCGTACAAGTACCCACGCGAGGTCCGCATCATCGACGAGCTGCCGAAGGGTCCGACCGGCAAGATCCTGAAGAAGGACGTGGCGCCGTAGTCAGTGCCGGCCGGGCGCCGCTCAGCCGCTCATGAGCTGCGGCCAGGTGGCCGCTAGCCCGGGATGCAGCCGCAGCGCCGCCACCTCCGGTTCCGGCACCCAGCGCAGTGCGAGGCTCTCGGAGTTGGCCGGCGCGACGTCGAGGCGGATGGCCGTGCCGGCGACCACCGTGTCGTAGCTCCATCCGCCGTGGTCATCCGGGCGCACCCGCAGGACCCGAATCCGCGACAGGTCCAGGGTCACCTCCTCGGCCGCTTCCCGCAACGCCGCCTCGACCGAGCTTTCGTGGCTGTCCCGGGCGCCGCCGGGCAGCCCCCAGGTGTCGCCATGGTGGCTCCACGGCGCGCGGTACTGGAGTAGTACCCAGCACCGATTCGCCGGGTCGGTGTGGCGTAACAGCAGTCCGGCGGCACCGAAGAGCCCCCAATGTCGGTGGCCGGCGGCGCAGACCACCCAGCCGTTCCCGTCGCCGCGCATCGCCGTGTTCGCCCGTCCATCCGTCCACCGTCGGCTGTCCGGCAGGTTAGCTGCGTCTCGACGACATCGACGCGGCCATGGCCGCAATCCGGCGCTGCTTGGTCCGCGGAGATACCTCGGACGCTCTGACCTTCGACGCCGCTGCGTGCGACTTATCGAGTCCAGCTTTCAGTGATCACCAATAGCCCCGATAACCCGTGCCCCAAAGACCCCATGCCGCCGGGGCGTTCGCCTCTGCACCGCAGCCGGCCCAGGGCCGTTACTACGGATAGGAGGTGGGGACCATGGCAACAGTGGCCCCGGCCATGGCTGGGACGACGGTCCAGAGGACGTACGCCGCCAGCCAGCCGGCCGAATGGCTCCCCGCCCGGTTGGTGCTGGTCTGCGAGCCCGCCATCGAGACGCTGTTCGGGCTGCTCGACACCGACGCCGCCAGCATCGCCCAGCCGTTCTCGCTCACCGGTGCCGTCCGTGAGCACCGCCACTTCCGGCGTCGGCTGGAAGCCGCCGGGGCCACCGTCATCGACGTTCGGGAGGCGCTGGCCGCCGGTGACCCGGAAGTGCTTCGCCAAGCCGCCCGGCAGGCGCTGGTCTACGAGTTCGACCCGGCAGTGCCTGGCAGCGACCGGGCGTCGCTAGCGGCCCTGCACGATCGCACCATCGCCGCCTTGGACCCCCCCGCCCTGGTCGACATCGTCATGCTGCGCCCCGTGGTGCACATCCGCCCTAACCACCGCGCGCTGGACTCGACCAGCCGCTTCCGGGCGTCGTTCAGCGTCGACCCCGCCAACAACGCCTACTTCCTGCGCGACCCGCTGGTGACCACCGCCGCGGGTGTCGCCGTGGGTCGGTTGCGGCTCGACGTACGCCGCCCGGAGAACGACATCGCCGCGCTCGCGTTGCGCCAACTCCGCATTGAGCCGCTCCTGCGGATCACCGCGCCCGGCTTTCTGGAAGGCGGAGACGTGCTGCCAGCCGGCAACCTCGTCTTCCAGGGCCAGGGCTGGCACTCCGACGCCGACGGCATCGGTCAGATGCTCGACGCCGGGGCGTACGGCGACACCGAGGTGGCGGTGGTGCGTGACCCGGGAGCTGCGCCCGACGACGCCGACGGTCACCTGGACAGCTACTTCGCCGTCTACGGACCATCGCTGGCCGGGATCTGCGAGGACCGACTCGGGGCGCGGGAGCCGGAGGTCGACGTGTGGCGTCCGGAGCAGACCCGGCACGGGCTGCTCTACCGGAGGTCGGCGACGGTCGGGCTGATCCGGTACCTGGCGGATCGGGGGTACGACGTCGTGACGCTGCCGGCCGCGGACCGTGACGTCGCCGCCACGAACGGACTGCTGGTCGGTCCCGGGCGCTATCTCGCGGTGCGCTCGGTCGACGACGGCCTCCGGGACCGGCTGTGGGCAGCCGGGCTCACCGTCGAGGAGTTGGACTTTCCCGAGCTCACCGGCGGTCACGGGGGACCGCACTGCTACACCCAGGTGCTGCTGCGCGGCCTGATCTCCACCGCCCCCGGCCCTAGAGTGCCCGGATGACCGCTGCAACCGCTGCGCCGGCGACTGTCGAGCATGCCCGCCGCCAGACCATCGGCGACCTGCTGCGCCGGTCTGCGGCGCGCGAGCCGGCGAAGACCGCATTGGTCTTCGCCGACCGACGCTGGACCTTCGCCGAGCTCGACGGCGCCGTCAACCGCACCGCGAACGCCCTGGACGCCCGCGGCGTGACCCGGGGCGACCGGATAGCAGTGCTGGCGCACAACTGTGACAGCTTCGTCATCGTCTACTTCGCCCTGGCCCGGTTGGGTGCCGTCTCGGTGCCGATCAACTTCATGCTGGGTGCGGCCGAGGTCGGCTACGTGCTTGGCCACTGCGGAGCCCGGGGGATGGTGGTCGAGGACGCGTTGGTGCCGGTGGCGGAAGCCGCCGCCGAGCTGGCCGCCGCCGAGCTTGCCGCCGCCGAGCTTGCCGCCGCCGAGGACGGCGCCGCCGCGCTGCGCACCGACGCCCGCGCCGTACGCGGCTGCATCCGGTTGGGGTCGGGCCGGACACCCAGCGGTTGGGAAGACGTCGCGACCTGGCTCGAGCACCCCGAAGACAGCGATCCCGACGTCGCCGTGGGCGACGACGACCCGGTGCAGCTGCTCTACACCAGCGGCACCGAGTCCCGGCCCAAGGGCGCGATGCTGTCCAGCCGGAGCCTGATCGCGCAGTACGTCACCGCGATGGTAGATGGCGAGATGCGCCATGACGACGTTGAGGTGCACGCGCTACCCCTCTACCACTGCGCCCAGCTGCACTGCTTCCTCACCCCTGACATCTGGCTGGGGGCGACCAGCATCGTGCTGCCCGGTCCGGATCCGGCGGCGATCCTGGCCACGGTGGAGCGGGAGCGGGTGACCAAGCTGTTCTGTCCGCCGACGGTGTGGATCTCGCTGCTGCGCTGCCCCGACTTCGACACCCGCGACCTGTCGTCGCTGCGCGCCGGCTACTACGGGGCGGCGATCATGCCTACCGAGGTGCTGCTGGAGCTGGACGGTCGGCTGCCCGGCGTTCGGCTGTTCAACTTCTACGGCCAGACTGAGATGGCGCCGGTCGCCACGATCCTGCGGCCGGAGGAGCAGCTGACCAAGCTCGGCTCGGCCGGCCGGGCCGGGCTGAACGTGGAGACCCGCATCGTTGACGACGACGACCGCCCGGTGCCGACCGGCACGGTGGGGGAGATCGTGCACCGCAGTCCGCACGCGATGCTCGGCTACTATCACGACCCGGAGCGGACGGCCGAGGCCTTCCGCAACGGTTGGTTCCACAGCGGGGACCTCGGGGTGCTGGACGCCGAGGGCTACCTCACAGTGGTGGACCGGAAGAAGGACATGATCAAGTCCGGCGGCGAGAACGTCGCCAGCCGCGAGGTCGAAGAGGTCGTCTACCGGCACCCGGCGGTGGCCGAGGTCGCCGTTTTCGGCGTCCGGCACGCGTACTGGATCGAGGCGGTGACGGCGGTCGTGGTGCCGCGGCCCGGCCAGCAGGTCGACGTCGAGGAGGTGCTGGCGCTATGTCGGAAGCACCTGGCCGGCTTCAAGGTGCCCAAGTACGTCGAGATCGCCGACGCCCTGCCGAGGAACCCGACCGGCAAGATCCTCAAGCGCGACCTCCGGACCAGCTACGCCGGTCTCGCCGACCCATCCGGAGCGTTCGGGTAGCCTGACCTTTGTCGTGGGCGATATCTCGGGCCGAGTGGTGCGGCTGGTCGGCTCGTGTACGCTGGCCGGCGGACTGTTCGCGGCCGCGGCGCTGCCCGCGGTGGGTGGCACCGGATGGCTTGCCAAGGCTGCCGCGGACTCCTATATCGTCCTGCCGAGCGAGTTGGACACCCCACCGCTCGCGCAGGGCTCCCGGCTGGTCGCCGCGGACGGGTCGCCGATTGCGACCTTCTTCGCCGAGGACCGCCAAGAGGTGCCGCTAGCCGACATCCCGTTGGTCACCCGGCAGGCCCTGATCGACATCGAAGACGCCCGGTTCTACGACCATCATGGCCTCGACGTCCGGGGGACCGTCCGCGCCTTGGCGACCGACCTTGGCGTCGGCAGCACCCGCCAGGGAGGCTCCACCCTGACCCAGCAGTACGTCAAGAACGTGCTGGTGGAGACGGCGGATACGAAGGAGGCGCAGGCCGAGGCCCGAGCGCCGACCCTGAGCCGCAAGCTGCGCGAGCTGCGCTACGCCCTGACGCTGGACCGCAAGCTGAGCAAGGACGAGATCCTGGCGCGGTACCTGAACATCGCCTACTTCGGCGACGGCGCCTACGGCATCGCGGCCGCGGCCCGGCACTACTTCGGCATTGGTGTCCAGCAGCTCAACCTGGCCCAGTCCGCGATGCTGGCCGGGCTGGTCGAGGGTCCGGCGCTCAACGACCCCCTGCAGCATCCGGACCGGGCGCTGGCGCGGCGTAACGTTGTCCTGGACCGGATGGCCGGGCTCGGCGACATCACCCCGGCCCAGGCCCAGGCGGCGGTCGCCACCCCGCTGGCGCTGCAGCCCACCACGACGCCACAGGGCTGCGAGGCCAGCTCGGTGCCCTTCTTCTGCGACTTCGTCAAGACCAGCCTGCTCAATGACCCGCAGTTCGGTGCCACGCCGGAGGAGCGCACCTCCCGGCTCTACCGCGGCGGGCTGACCGTCACCACGACGCTGGTGCCCTCGGTCCAGGCGGCGGCGCAGGATGCGGTCGACTCCGCCGTACCGCGGGACAGCTCGTTCGCCGCGGCGGTCGACGTCGTGGGGCCGGGCACCGGGGCCGTCCAGGCGATGGCGGTCAACCGAAACTACGGTGACGACAGCGCCGCGAACCAGACCAAGGTGAACCTGGCCACCGGCGGTGGCGGCGGCTTCCAGGCCGGGTCGACGTTCAAGGTGTTCGTGCTGGCGGCCGCCTTGCAACAGGGCCTGCCGCTGTCCACCACCATCGACGCGCCGCAGCGGTACACATCCGCCAAGTTCAGCGACTTCCAGGGCGGTCGGCAGACGGCGTACACCGTGTCCAATGCCGGCGACAGTGAAGCCGGGCGATTCGACCTGGTGCAGGCCACCTGGGAGTCGGTGAACACCTACTACGTCCAGCTCGAGGAGCGGACCGGCCTGGACGGTCCGGCCGCGCTCGCCGAGGCGTTCGGCGTCCGCCGCGCGGACGGTAAGCCGCTGGCCCGGGTGCCCTCGTTCACCCTCGGGACGAACGAGGTCAGCCCGTTGGCCATGGCCGGGGCGTACGCCGGGCTGGCGGCGCACGGTAGCTTCTGCCCGCCGCGGGGTGTCAGCGCCATCACCGACCGCGCCGGCCAGCCGGTCGGATCCTTCGATCCGGCGTGCAAGCAGGTGCTGGATCCGGACATCGCCGACCGGGTGACCTCGGTGCTGCGGGGCGTGGTCGACGGCCCCGACCCCGGCCGCACCGGCCGAGCGGCGCAGCTCGACCGACCGGCCGCCGGCAAGACCGGCACCACCGAGGGCTACGGCGCGGCTTGGTTCACCGGCTTCACGCCCGACCTCGCCGCCGCGGTCTGGATCGGTGACCCGACCGGGGGCAACGCCCATCCGCTCCGCAACGTCACCATCAACGGCGCCTACTACCAGCAGGTGTACGGCGGTGACCTGCCGGCCCGGATCTGGCGCCAGACCGTGTCGGGGGCGCTGGCGGACGCGCCGGTGGCCGAGTTCACCGGCGGCGCCGCAGTGATGGCCACCCCGTTCGTCCAGCCGGACACCTCCGCACAGGCAACCCGACCGCGGCGGCCAACGTCGACGTCTCCGGCTGGCGCGCCGACCGGGGCGACCGGCAATCCGCCATCGGCGCCACCGGCCGTCGCGCCGACCCCGGCACCACCTGCGGCTCCGGTACCCGCGCCGGCGGAACCCGTCGCGCCACCGGCACCGCCAGCCGCGCCGGCCGCCGGCGGGGCTCCGCCGGCGCCGGCGAGTGGTGGCGGCTCGGGTTGACCTTGGGCTCTTGCGGTCGCGCGGATGGGTGCGCCGATGGGTGCGCCGATGGGTGCGCCGATCAGGCGCCCAGTTGGTCGGCCACCCAAGGCAACGCCTCCCGCAGCGCCGGCGCCCACACATGGAAGGTGTGCGCGCCGGGGCGGGTACCCAACCGGACCGGGTAGCCCCGCTCACGCAGCGCGGCCGCCATGGGCCGCATCTGGGCCAGCACGGTGGCGTCGCTGCTGCCGGCATCCATCCACACCGCGGTCGCGGGCCGCGGGCTCAGCGTCGCGACGTACAGCGCCGGCATGTTGGCCTCCGCCCGCGCCTGGCCCGCCGGCCCCGAGCCGAACAGGGCTGCCAACCCACCGGCGTGCGTGGGCACGGTGAGTCCGGACATGTCCACGATCGCGGCGAAGGTGTCGCGGTGGCGCAGTCCGAGGTTGAGCGCGCAGTACCCGCCGGCGGACATGCCGCCGACCGCTCGGTGGCTCCGGTCCGCCACCGTGCGCAGCTGCGCGTCGACGGCCGCTACCACGTCCACCGACACATAGGTGTCGGCCCGCTCCGCCACGCCGTCCACACACTCGGAGTCATCCAGCCACCAGTGGCTATCCCGGGGCATCACGATGACCAGCGGATGCCCGGCCGCGGCCTGGGCGTCGCCGGCCGCCGTGGCCTCGCCGCCGCGCAGCCAGTCCACCGGTACGCCGGGGGAGCCGTGCAGCAGGTAGAGCACCGGGAACCGGCGGGTTGGCTCGGCCAGGTACTGCGGCGGCAGGTATACCTCCGCTCGATAGCTGCCAAAACCGGACGCCCGGTCCGCGACGGCGATCGAGGTCACAGCGCCGTGACCGACGGTCGGCGTCGGTGGCGATCCCGCAGCGTGGGGGTCGGCCTGCATGACGGCGCTGAGGTGGGTTGGGGTGGTGCCGGTACCCGCCGGCACCTGCCGCCAGGACCCCACGCCCACGACGTCGCCCACGTGCGGCAGGTAGCTGAAGTAGACATTGGCGGCGTTGGCGCCGCCGGCCACCGCCACCAGCACGGCCCCGACCAGCGCCATCACCGTCAGCCGTCGGCGGGTGGTCCGACGCAGCCGCCACCCCGCCCACCACAGCAGACCCGCAGCCACCAGTAGTACGGCGACCAGCCAGGGTCGGGCCACCGGCAGCAGGAGCAGGTCGTGCAGCACAGGCCGTCCCTTCCTGCCAAGGCCCGCCGTCGTACTCGCTGACAGCCCTGTCTTACCCGATCCACCGAGCTCAGCGCAGCCGGACGGGGCGACCGGTGCACCCAGCCCGGACGGGCCACCGGTGCACCCAGCCCAACTCGTTGTTCCGTCCGGTCGTTCCACCACCGCCTGGCGGGGCATACCGACAGCGGCGGAGCGCTCGGTGCGGGGGTTCGGGTCAGCCCGTTGACGGTCCGGGGCGAGGTGACCATGGGCAGGACCATGCCGACGGGTACGACGCGATCTCCGGCGGGGGTCGGCCGGATCGGATCGCGGCTGGCGGCTGGCGAGTGTCGTGTCGGCAGTTGAGGGCTACGGGCTGCTCGTGGTCGGCGGGGGGCTGTTGTTGCTCGGCATCACCGGGGTACTGACCACTGCCGCGGTCCGCGGAAGGGCAGCCTGGCAATCTCGAACCGGCCTGTGGCCCTGGGCCGTCGCGGCCGTGCTCGGCCTGGGGATCCTGGCCTACTTTGTGGTTCCCGTGCTGTTGGCTCCGGGCTGAGCTGCCTGTCGAGAGTGGCCTGGCGTTCGATTGATCGCTGCGCGGGCTGCCGCCGGCACCGCCGAGCCGGCTTGGGGGGCCGGCCCGGGGGGTGCCCTGCGGGTCGATGCGTTGGTTGGCGCGGCTACATGGGAATATGTGCAACGCACACCCGGGTTTCCCGTACGGGTCGTGCGGGCTGACGCTGCTCCCGATGCCCGCCGTCGGCCTCATCCCGGACCCCCAGACAGCAAAGGTGCTCTGTGACGTCCGCTTCGTTGCCCGACCCCTCCGCCGTGCGCTCCCTGCTGCAGCAAGGCCGTAGCCAGGGGTCGGTGCCCGTGGCAGACGTGCGGGCGGCGGTGGCAGCAGACGGATTGAGCCAGGCGAGGGTGGAGCGAGTGCTACGAGAACTTACCGAAGCCGGCGTGACGGTCGTCGAGGACGGCAGCCCCACGGTCTCCGGGTCGGTCGGGCTGCAGTCCGCGGCTGCTGGAGCGGACGTTCCGGCCGAGCCCCCCAATGGCGCCGCGCGCGAACCGGCCCGCAAGTCCGCGTCGGCCGCTCGCGGTCGGACATCGGCCAGCGCTACGTCGCCGGCCAGTGCCACGTCTCGCGGCGCCAAGAAGGCTCCGGCCGGCAAGTCGGCCGGCAAGTCGGCCGGCAAGGCGGCCAACAAGGCGGCCAACAAGGCGGCCAACTCCCAGACGGCATCTGCCGGTCAGGTCACACCCGCCGTTGATGCCGGCTCGGTGCCGGCGAACGGCGGAGCCGCCACCACCGGGCTGGTTGCTGCCGGCCCTTCCGCCGACGACGTACTCGCCGGTGTGCCTGGGGGGCCCGCGGTCGAGCCCGACGAGCCGGACGTGGCCGAGCTCGAGGTCGCGACCGAGGCCGTGGTTGTCGAGGACGAAGAGGACGACGAGGCCGCGGTGGCGGCCGAGGCCCGACGTGGCGCCGAGGCATCGGCGACCGCGGACTCGGTGCGGGACTACCTCAAGCAGATCGGCAAGGTGCCGCTGCTCAACGCCGAGCAGGAGGTTGAGCTCTCCAAGCGAATCGAGGCCGGCCTGTACGCCTCGGAGAAGCTGCGCGCCGAGCATGAGCGCATCGCCGCCGGCGGCAAGGGCAAGAAGCTGTCGCCCGAGCTGCGACGCGACCTGGAGTGGATCGTCGAGGACGGTCAGCGGGCCAAGAATCACCTGCTGGAGGCGAACCTGCGCCTGGTGGTGTCGCTCGCCAAGCGCTACACCGGCCGCGGCATGCTCTTCCTCGATCTGATCCAGGAGGGCAACCTGGGCCTGATCCGCGCGGTGGAGAAGTTCGATTACACCAAGGGCTACAAGTTCTCGACGTACGCCACCTGGTGGATCCGTCAAGCGATCACCCGAGCGATGGCCGACCAGGCGCGCACCATCCGCATCCCGGTGCACATGGTCGAGGTCATCAACAAGCTGGCGCGCATCCAGCGGCAGATGCTCCAGGACCTCGGCCGCGAGCCGACGCCCGAAGAGCTGGCCAAAGAGATGGACATGACCCCGGAGAAGGTGGTCGAGGTCCAGAAGTACGGGCGGGAGCCGATCAGCCTCTCCACGCCGATCGGCGACGAGGGTGACACCCAGTTTGGTGACCTGATCGAAGACTCCGACGCCGTCGTAGCCGTGGACGCGGTGAGCTTCACGCTTTTGCAGGAGCAGATGGGCTCGGTGCTCGACACCCTCTCCGAGCGGGAGGCCGGCGTCATCCAGCTGCGGTTCGGCCTCACCGACGGCCAGCCCAAGACCCTGGACGAGATCGGCAAGGTCTACGGGCTCACCCGGGAGCGGATCCGGCAGATCGAGTCGAAGACGATGTCGAAGCTGCGGCATCCCTCCCGTTCCCAGGTGCTGCGCGACTACCTGGACTGATTGCCGACTCAGGGACTTGGCCCCGCCCGCGGGCGCCTTCACCCGCCGTCGGCATCACCGGGGGCCGCGACCCGCCGTACCAGCTATGCCGTAGGCGGGTGAAGGTGTGAAGCTGCGGAGCCGAAGCTGTCGGAGCCGGAGCCGGAGCCGGAGCTGCAGAGCCGGGGGCGGATCGGCAGTTCACCGACCCGGCTATCCCGCCAGCCGCAGGACGTCGCCGCGGGCGAAGGCGAAGTGCAGTCGGGCGGCGCTGCGCTCGGGCGTACGGGTGACGTCGTGCCAGGTGAGCCGGACGACGACGAAGCCGGCCTGCTCGAGTCGCTCCTGACGCAGTTTCTCCGCGCGAAGGGCGCCCTCGTCGGCGTACTTCAGCAGGCCGTCCGCCTCGGCGATGGTGCGGTGCCTCGGCCAATAGAAGTCGACCCGGCCGATAGGCCCCCGCGGGTCACCAAGCCAGTGCTGCGACACTGGCGGTTCGATGCCGTGGTCGGCGAAGAAGACTCGGGTGAGCGACTCCAACGGCGACTCGGCGGTGGCGTCGGCGAAGTCGATCGCGCGACTGGCCGCGCGCACGCCAGGCCAACCGGCGCAGCAGGACAGGACGTGGCCCAAGTCGGCCACGGTGGTGAGTCCGCTGTGCACGGCGGCGTCGGCCAGGACGACCGCCTGCGGCCACGGCAGCGTGCGGCCCAGGTCGACGATCGTCCGAGCGGCCGTCGTCACCGGTACGCCGTGGCGCGACGTGACGTGCTCGACTGGCAGTGCGGCCACCTTGATCCGCAGGCCCGGGTACGACGTGGGAGTGCCGCGCGTGCCGCGGGTCAGCTCGACACCAGCCGGTGGCGGGCACAGCAACGGCAGGCCGTGCAGCCGAGCCGCCGAGGTGCCGCTCGCTGCTGCACCGTGAGTGCGGAGCAGACCGGCGCGGATAGCGACCGCGTGCAGCGCACCGGCATCGGCTTCGGCTTCGGCGGTAATGAGGAGGTCGCTGGCTACGTATGTGCCCCGCCGTAGCCGCTGCCAGGCGCCCGTCCGCAGCTGCGCGCGTACCGCACTGATCGTGCTGCCGGCGGCCAGGGCGCTGGCTCGGCTGAAGGGGCCGTCGTCGGCGGGGTTGGCGTCGGTGGGGTTGGCGTCGGCGGGGTGGGCTGCGTCAGCGGCCGGGGGGTCAGCGGTCATGCTGCCTAAGGTGGCGCGCCCGGGGCTCCGCAGATTGCGCTTGTCCACAGCCCCGCCCGCCAGCGCCGAAGCGCCTGGGCGAATCTGCCTTGTGCCGTCGGCGGGTGAAGCTGACCGAATCGGCCAGCTTCACGGGCTCAGGGCACAGTTGCGGGCTGCGACACGCCGTACGAGGTGTGCCGTAGGCGGGTGAAGCTGAGCCGGGTGCGGCTGAGCGGGTTGCGACACGCCGTAACGAGGTGTGTCGTACGCGGGTGCGGCTGAACCGGGTGCAGCTGAACCGGGTGCAGCTGAACCGGGTGCAGCTGACCGTGCGGCTGACCGGGCGAGCTGAACCGGGCGAGCTGAACCGGGCGAGCTGAACCGGGCGAGCTGAACCGGGCGAGCTGAACCGGGTGAGCTGAACCGGGTGCGGCTGAACCGGGTGACGCGGTCGCAGCGGGGGGCGGAGGGTTCGCTGGCGGGAAAGTGCGCCAGCCGGTTAGTTAGCGGTCGATCGTGACTTCGTCCACTGGTCGGCGCGAGGTAGCGGCCGCCTCCCGGCCGTAGCCCATCCGCAGCAGCATCTGCGGGAAGCCCATGACGTGCAGCTGCCCCCGCAGCTGGGTGCGCAGGGCCGGGATGTCCAGCACCTGGTTCAGCGGCGAGGCGGCGACCCCGTCGACGGTGGCCCGCAGCAGCACGTGCACGAGCGCCTGGCCGGCGCGCAGCCAGTCGGCCGGCCCGTCACTGTCGGTGCCCAGCAGGACGACCACGGGCCGCTCCACCTGCTGACCGTGAATGGGCAGCGCGCCCTCACCGCGCAGGTCGAAGTCGCGCAGCACGAACGCCGAGCGGCGTTCGGCACCCTCCCCGACATGCGGTACGGCGGTAGCGGGCACCCCGTCGGCGGCCCCGGCATCGAAGCGTAGCCAGGACTCCAGCTCTTCCCGGTACGCCGGGTCCAGCCGCTGTGCCTCATCGGCGTGCGAGAGCAAGACCACTGTCGTCATCTGGTCGCTGGACTGCTCGATCAGGCGCAGCCAGGCGCCCTCCAGGCTGGCCCGGTGCTCGAGCTCGGCGATCAGTGCGGTCGGTACCTCCCGGTCCTCGAACGGCAGCCGGTTGGTGTGCCGGTGGGGGATGGCGGCCAGCAGCGCCCGCTCGTCGTCGGTGGTGGACAGCGGATCACCGACGGTCAGCCGGGCCAGGTGGTCGGGGTCGGCCGGTGTGGGCAGCAACTCCACCCGCACGGCATAGCCGGCGGCCCGGACCCCCAGCCGCGCATAGCAGACGGCGCCGCCGCAGCTGATCAGCAGCTGACGCCCGGTGGGGTCCATCACGGGCAGTTTGCGGCCGCGGTCGGCGTACACATCGATGACGCCGTCGGCCGCGGCGAACCGCCAGGGCTGGGTGTTGTGGATCGAGGGTGCCCGGGTCGCGAGGGCGATGACCTCGGGCAGCTGTTCGGCGGAAATCCGGTCCATGGTGTCCTCGGGTCTCGGTGTCCGGGGACCGTCCGGTCGGCCGGCCCGTGAGCCGGCCAATCGGGACCGGCCCGTAAGCCGGCTAATCGGGCCGGGTCGCCAGCCAGCGCCGGACGGCGTCGACGGTACTCGCGAACGCCAGCCCGGGCAGCCCGGTGCGGCCGAAGAAGCGGGCGTCCGCGGCGTCGTCGCCGGCGCGCAGCTCACCACCGACCGCGTCTGCCCGGTAGAGCAAGAACACGGTCGCGTCACCGGCCGATGGGTTGGCGTAGACGTCGACGAGGTCGCCGACGTCCACCACGAGGTTGGCCTCCTCCAGCGTCTCCCGGGCAGCCGCCGCCCGCGGGTCCTCGCCGGCGTCCAGAAAGCCACCCGGCACCGACCAGCGGCCGATCTCCGGCGCCACGGCTCGTCGGACCAACAGCAACTCGTCGTCGCGGACGGCGAGCACCCCGACGCCGACCTTGGGGTCGGGGAGTGAACCGCGCCGCAGAACCGACACACCCGGCGGGGACGGTTGCCGACCGTGCGGGTGTCCATCGGGCCACCGCACCCGGCACAGAACCGCGCAGTGGCGGGTGCGCTGACGGGCTCCGGCGACACCGACGGAAGGTAGCAACCGGCCGACAACTAGTGTGCGGCCCCTATCGCCGGGCCATAGGGGAATAGTCTGCTCGGCAGTATAAGGGGAGCGGCGTGAGCGACTCGGTGCTGGTGTTGTGGGACGAGGCCCTCCTCGGCTACGACCTCGGGCGCGACCACCCGTTGCACCCGGTGCGCCTGGAGCTGACGGTGGCACTGGCGCGAGAGCTCGGGGTGCTGGACCGGCCGGGCGTGCGGGTGGCGAAGCCGCAGTCGGCCAGCGACGCCCTGCTGGAGCTGGTGCACGACCCGTCGTACCTGAATGCGGTCCGCCGCGCCCCCGACGACATGATGGGCCGGCTGGGTCTGCGCTACGGCCTGGGTACCGACGACAACCCGGTCTTCGAGCGGATGCACGAGTCGTCGGCGTTGATCACCGGGGCCAGCCTGGCCGCGGCTCGGGCGGTGCACGAGGGCACCGCGCAGCACGCCGTCAACCTGGCCGGCGGCCTGCACCACGCGATGCGCGACCGGGCCTCGGGGTTCTGCGTCTACAACGACCCAGCGGTGGCGATCTCCTGGTTGCTGGCGCAGGGCGTGTCCCGGGTGGGCTACGTCGACATCGACGTCCACCACGGGGACGGGGTCCAGGCCGCGTTCTACGACGACCCCAGGGTGCTGACGATCAGCATGCACGAGAGCGGCTACACGTTGTTCCCGGGCACCGGCTTCCCCGGCGAGACCGGCCGGGGCGCGGCGCTGGGCAGCGCCGTCAACGTCGCGCTGCCGGCCGGCACCGGGGACGCCGGCTGGCTACGGGCCTTCCACGCCGTGGTTCCGCCGATGATCCGCGAATTCCGCCCGGAGATCCTGTTCAGCCAGCACGGCGCCGACAGCCACCGACTGGACCCACTGGCCGACCTGATGTTGTCCGTCGACGGGCAGCGCGCCGCCCACGCGGCGCTGCACAGCCTGGCCCACGAGGTCTGCGGCGGCCGGTGGGTCGCGGTCGGCGGCGGCGGATACGATGTCGTGCAGGTGGTGCCGCGGTCGTGGACGCACCTGCTCGCGGTGGCCACGGGGGATCCGCTGCCCGCGGCCACGGCCGTCCCGGACGGCTGGCGCAAGCTCGTGGCCACCCGCTCGCGGCAGGCTCCGCCAACATCCATGGGGGACGGCGAAGAGCCGTCGTACGTCGCCTGGGAACCGGGGGAGGGGGATGCGGACAGTCCGCTGGATCGGGCCGTGACCGCCACCCGGCGAGCGGTCTGGCCGTTGCACGGCCTGGACCCGGTGTCTGTCTGGTGAGCGCCGACACCAGCACCGGCCCATTGGCCGGCTCGGTGGAGCCCGCGCCGTACCCCCCGCACTGGGAGGCCGACGTCGTCCTCGCCGACGGCGGCACAGTCCATCTGCGCCCGATCATGCCGGCGGACGCCGACCGGCTGGTCGAGCTCCACGCCGGGCTCTCGCCGGAGACCATCTACTTCCGGTTCTTCGCCGCATACCCGCTGCTGAGCGACGCCGACGTCCGCCGGTTCACTACCGTGGACCATGTCGAGCGCGCTGCCCTGGTGGCAGTCCTCGGCGACAGCTTCATTGCCGTCGTCCGCTACGACCGGATCCCGCAGACCGAGCTCGCCGAGGTCGCCTTCGTGGTCACCGACGCTCACCAGGGCCGAGGCCTGGGGTCGGTGATGCTGGAGCACATCGCCGCCGTTGCGCGGGAGAACGGAATCCGCCGCTTCATCGCCGAGGTGCTGCCGCAGAACCACCGGATGGTGGGCGTTTTCCGGGACGCCGGCTACCAGACCAAGAGCAGTTTCGCCGACGGCGTCGTGCACATGGAGTTCCCGATCGAGCCGACCGAGCGCTCGGTCAACGTGATGCGTTCCCGCGAGCACCGGGCGGAGTCCCAGTCGATCCAGCGGCTGTTGTTTCCCCGGTCGGTAGCCGTGGTCGGCGTCAGTCGGCAGCTGCACCGGGTCGGGACGACGGTCTTCCGTAACCTGCTCAACTCCGGCTTCCAGGGGCCGGTCTACCCGGTCAACCCGCGCGGCGGCCACGTCGCCAGTGTCCGCGCGTACCCCAGCGTGCTCGACATCGACGACGAGGTGGACTTGGCGGTGATCGCCACTCCGGCGGCCAGCGTCGCCGCGGTGGTCGAGGAGTGCGCCCGCAAGTCGGTACACGGACTTGTGATCATCTCTTCGGGTTTCGGCGAGACCGGGTCGGCGGGTCGGGCCGCCGAGCGCCAGTTGGTCGTCACCGCGTTGGCTAGCGGCATGCGCGTGATCGGCCCCAACTGCCTGGGCGTCATCAACACCGATCCGGCGATCTCGCTGAACGCCACCTTGGCCCCGATCTCACCCGGCCGCGGCAAGATCGGCTTCTTCTCCCAGTCCGGGGCGCTCGGCATCGCGATCCTGGAGTCAGTGGCGCAGCGGAGGCTCGGCCTGTCGACGTTCGTCTCCGCTGGCAACCGGGCCGACGTCAGCGGCAACGACATGCTGCAGTACTGGGAGGAAGACCCGGCCACCGACGTCGTCCTGCTCTACCTGGAGTCGTTCGGCAACCCGCGCAAGTTCGCCCGACTGGCCCGCCGGGTGGCGCGCAAGAAGCCGATCGTCGCGGTGAAGAGCGGCCGCTACACCACCCAGGTCCCGGTCGGGCACGCCGGGGTGGCGGTGCCGGTGTCCGAGGAGGCTGCGGACGCGCTGTTCCGGCAGGCCGGCGTCATCCGGGTGGAGACGCTGGCCCGGCTGTTCGACGTGGCGCAAATGCTCGGCTACCAACCACTGCCCACCGGCCGGCGGGTCGCCATCGTGGGCAACTCGGCTGCACTCGGAATCCTGGCCGCGGACTGTTGCGTCGGCGCCGGTCTCCAGATGGCCGAGCTCACTGCCGAAACCACCGATCAGCTGCGTCAGGGACTATCGCCGCTGGCCGTGGTCGGCAACCCACTGGATCTCAGTGCCAGCGGGTCGGGGGAGGATTTCCGTCAGGCACTGACCGCCGTGCTTGCCGACTCAGGCGTCGACGCAGTGATCACAGTGTGCATCCCGCCGTTGGACACCCCTGAGACGGAGGTGGCCCGCGTGCTCACCGAGGTCGTGGGCACGGCGACCAAGCCGGTGGCGTCGACGTTTCTGGCCATGGTCGGACTGCCCGAACAGATGTGCCACGACCAGGGGCTGGCCGGGGCGCGCTGTGTCCCGTCGTTTCGCTCGCCGGAGGCGGCGGTCTACGCGCTGGCCAAGGCAACCGAGTACGCCGAGTGGCGGGCGCGGCCGGTCGGCGTCGTACCGGAGCTGCCGGACATCAACGACGCGAGCGCCCGCGACTTGGTCGCGGCCGAGCTGGCCGCGGCGCCGACGGGTAGATGGCTGACACCGGACCGGGTGATCGAGCTGTTCGCCTGCTACGGCATTCGGGTGTGGCCCACGGTGGCCGTGGCGTCGGCCGACGAGGCGGTTGCCGCCGCGGCCGGCCTGGGCTACCCGGTCGCGCTCAAGGCCACCGCGGCGTACCTGCGGCACCGCCCGGAGCTGGGCAGCGTCCGGCTCGACTTGGACACCGAAGACGAGCTGCGCACGGCGTACGCTGCGATGTCGGCCCGACTCGGCGCAGTGGAGGCCGGACTGGTCCTTCAGACCGTAGCGCCGCCGGGGGTCGCCACGGTGGTGGGCGCCACCGAGGACCCGTCCTTCGGCGCGTTGGTGTCCTTTGGCATCGGCGGAGTGGTCACCGACCTGCTCGACGACCGGGCGTTTCGGATCCTGCCGTTGACCGACGTCGACGCTGCGGACCTGGTGCGTTCCATCCGGGCCGCCCCGCTGTTGTCGGGCTACCGGGGCGCCGAACCGGTCGACATCGAGGCCCTGCAACATCTGCTGCTGCGGGTGGGCCGGCTCGCCGACGACATCCTGGAGGTGGCGGAGGTGGAGATCAACCCGGCGGTGGTCTCGTCCGACGGGGTTAGTGTCCTGTCCGCCCGGGTCCGGGTGGCTCCGCCGGTGCTCAGCCACGATCTCGGACCGCGCCGGATGCGCTGATTGGCGAGGCCGCCGGTGGGCGCTTCGCCGCCTCACTCGTCCCGAGCGACAACGACTCCGCACTCGTCGGCGAGCATGACCAGCTGCGCTCGGTCCCGCGCTCCAGCTTGGTCAGCAGGTGGCGGACGTGGGTCTTGGCGGTGGCGTAGCTGACCGTCAGCAGGCTCGCGATCTCGGCGTTGGACAGCCCGGGTGCGACGGTGACCAGCACTTCGCGTTCCCGCTCAGCCCGCCCAAAGCGTCGTCCGCGCAGTGGTCCGGCGGCTGGGCCGGGTCGCGGCGCAGGAAGTCCGCGATCAGCTGGCGGGTCACGGGGTTGAGGAACAATGGAACAGTGGTTAGCGGTGAGAGTGATCTTGCTCGGCGGCCGTTGGCGCGTGACAGCATCGGTCTGATTCGCCTACACTGGGTGGCGCCTGTTGCGCTGAGCTTCAGGAAGTGAGCCCGTCAGCCATCCGGACGGTTGGTGAGCCGGGCTTCGCGCTGTCCACGGACCGTGTCAGAGGGTTCGAACCATGGTCACGACGGGATCGATCCGGCGACGCCAGTCGCCGCCCTTGGCCCAACACCAGGCAATCGCGTCCGGTATGGCGAGAAGTTGGTCGGTGGCGGCTCGCCGGTGCTGGTAGCGCAACGTGTCTCGGCTGCCCACGTCGCGAGTGATCTCGATCAAGCGCTGGTTGTCCCACGACGCAGGGAGTCGTCTTGCTCGAGGACCAGCATCGCCGCACCCGCGGCGGCCGCATCGCCGACCAGGGCACGTAGGCACGCGTCTCGGGCGTCGAGTTCGCTGCGATGTGTCATCCCGGCGTTGTAGATGGTGGCCTGGACCCCGGTTGCGCAGATCGCCGAGGCGGTGCTCCGCTTGCGCGAGACGCTCTCCTTCTTCATATGCACCCGGTGCTGTCCGTGCAGCACCAGGCCTCGCATGAGGGTGCGTGTCGCGTCCAGGTCACCGGAGAGGATCACTGCGGCAACGAGGAGGTAGTCGCGCTCCTTGGACTCGTCGACGAAGATGTGGCTGCTCACGCTTGGCGAGCCCGAGTGGCCGTCTTCGGCTCGCCAGCGCGTTGGACCGCGCGGTAGACGGTG
>Ga0097691_1000988_pt1 | contig 22239 bp, 21 predicted proteins | sample NGESurdeep072012_8_FD_72858 | JGI IMG/M metagenome (GOLD analysis project Ga0097691, IMG submission 72858) | Arctic peat soil microbial communities from Barrow, Alaska - NGEE Surface sample 210-1 deep-072012 | ecosystem: Environmental > Terrestrial > Soil > Wetlands > Peat ... | reverse complement strand
TCGCGATCCGCCGCGACGAATACAGCCCACTCGCATAGCCGTGCAGCAGAAGCGCCACCATCATCCGCGGGTCAAACGGCGGTTGCCCGAGACCGCTCACATAGCTGCCCGTGATCTCCTTGAGATCAAGGCTCTCCCGCACCAGCTCAACGATAAACCGCGAGACATGGCCTTTCGGCACGAAGTCCTGCACATTCGGCGGCAGCAGCAGCGTCTGATCGATATTCCAGGGGCGAAAATACTTGCTCATGGCCCAAGGTTGAATCAGACTCGCTCAGAATTGAACAGCGATTATTCGGACAGGCTCCTAGCGGGACGTGTAAGACGCCCGATACAAGTTGGAAGTGGACCACCATTGCAAAAAAACAGCCATTGAAAAACGACACTGAAATGAAGCAGTGGATTTCCGGGACTTCCCCGCACGGACCAGGTGGGCCAGTTATCGCTGTCATGGTCGAATACGCTGACCTACGCACCTGGAGTGGTGCAATGAATAGCAGCTACTCGCCTGCAGAAGACACACCAACAGCGATCAATGGGCGCGTGGGTGGCCATGTCGTGTGCATCGTGGGCTATGATGATACAAACCCGAATGACAAATACTGGATCTGTAAGAACAGCTGGGGAACGACACAATGGAATCCGGGCGGTTACGGTTACTTTCGGATCAAGCAAGAAAAAGGGTTTAATCCCATGGCTCGAAAAACGTACATCGACAGCTTCGATATGTGGGGTGTAGTTATCACTTAAAGGCTTGAGCCGAAGTGGCTTATCGATAGCGGGAATCGTCACTTTGACCAACAGTCACTGGTAAACCTCGAGGCAGCTATTATAGACAGTCTCACCCGACCTGGTGCCGAACTTCCCATCGTGTTCAACATGGGTGCGGTTCTCCCAGCTGGTCAGAAGGCTAGGGCCGACGTGGTACGAACGGCATCAGGGTATACGGTCACGATATACTGCGCTCCCTAGCATTGCATCCCCGATCGACTTTTCATTGAAGAGAGAACGAAGAGGCCTGCTCTTGGAGAACATGGCGCACTCTAACTCGTGCTGTCACTGAGCCTATGTTCCTTGGCCGAGATCATCAAGTTCCTGCAACGAATAAGCTTGCGCCTAATGTGATCCTACTCGCTTACAATCGTTTAGCGTTAGGCTCGCCCAGTCCGGCAACTCGCTGACATTTTGAAGCGAATGCCGAACGCCCTTTACCTCTGTGGTTTGTTGCGACGGTTGCCAAAAGCTTGCGTGGCGAGTTGAAAAAAAAAGCCGGGCCGACCCAAAGAGAGCATGCTGTCAGAAATTCGCTTCGCAATCGCGAAGGCGAAATATCCCCTTTACCTTGCATGGCTGCAGAAACGTCAGCGTTCGTCCGGGTTGGAACGTGCCGATGACGGGGCGGACTATCGTTCAGCTACTCTCTTAGAAAATGCCGTGGCGGTCATTTTGCGCGGTCCGCTCGAACCACCAAATCCAAAGGCGAGCCTGCCAGATCATTGTTTTGCCCTCTCGACCTGGGTCGCTTGCGGCGCGAGAGGTCTTGCAGACGATGATGACAACGATCCGACCAACACAATTTCACGCAGGCGACGAGCGAGGGCGTCCCTGCGATACGGTTTGGCGAGAACCATCGCGCCTGCCTCAAGCCGACCCTGCTGAACCAACGTCTCCAACGCATAGCCGGAGGTGAGAAGAACGGGCAATCCAGGCCGTATCTGCTTTGCAAGATCGGCAAACTCCCAACCGTTGATGCCGCCCGGCATCACGATGTCGGTAAATAAAATATCAATATGGATGTCCGTCCTGAGTTTCCGCAGCGCGTCGTTCCCGTCGATGGCAGCGACGACGGAATAGCCAAGGCTCTCCAATCTCATCGCCACAAAAGATCGTACGAAGGGATCGTCCTCCAAATACATCCGTACCGTCGTTCCAAGCCCTGGCGCGCTATGGATGGAAACATGACCATTCGACTGTTTTGTGAAACCGTAGACCATGCTCAGACCAAGGCCGCTGCCCTTGCCAACCTCTTTTGTCGTGTAAAATGGCTCGAACACGCGCTGGATTATTTCCTTCGGCATGCCTTCACCGTCATCCGTGACGGAGACAAGGACATATTCGCCAGGTAAAATTTCCGGATGAAGGCTCTGATAGTGATCATCAAGCGATGCATTGGTGGTAATCAATGTGAGACGCCCTCCCGCGACCATCGCGTCCTGCGCGTTAAGGGCAAGATTGAGGACGGCCGACTCCAGCTGGGCAGGATCGGCGAAAGCCGAAATCAGGTCAGGATCGAAATCGGTCTTGATCTCGATATCTTCCCGCAGCGTCCGGCGCAGCAGCTTGCGCATCGAATCGAGAAGATGGTTACAGTCGATCGCGACCGGCCGAAGCATTTGCCGGCGGCTAAACGCCAGCAATCGTTGCGTCAGTTCCGCGCCTCGCTCACCAGCCCGGCCGATGTCGTCGGCGAGTTGCTTCAAATCCTGCCGCGCACCCAGTTGCTCACCGAGAAATTCGGAATTTCCCACAATCACCGTGAGGAGGTTGTTGAAGTCATGGGCAATTCCCCCCGAGAGTTGTCCGACCATTTCCATTTTCTGCGCCTGCACGAGCTGTTCTTCGGTTCGCTTGCGCTCACTCAGGTCGTGGATGATTCCGACAAAGATAGTTTCGCCGTCCTGTTTGGCCTCCCCGACCGACAACAGCATCGGAAATGTAGATCCGTCCTTGCGCTGGCCGACGACCTCCCGGCCAATGCCGATGATCTTTCGCACGCCGGTCTTATGATAATTGCCGAGATAGGAGTCATGCTCGTCGCGATAATGCGGCGGCATCAGCATCTTGACGTTCTGCCCGATTACCTCCTCGCTCCGATAGCCGAACAGCTTCTGGCACGCCGGATTGAAGGTTTGGATCTTTCCGAGTTTGCCTATCAGAATGACGCCGTCGACGATCGTCTCGATTATTGCGTTGATCCGCTCCCCGGCCTCGCGGATCACCTGCTCGGCGCGGCGACGCTCGGTGATATCGCTGGTCACCTTGGCAAAGCCGATCAAATGCCCATGTTCGTTTTTTAGGGGTTCTATAACCAGGTTGGCCCAGAACTGGCTCCCGTCCTTGCGCCGCCGCCAGGCGTTCGCTTCGAATCGCCCTTCGCGCTCGACAATTCCGAGATTGCGCTCGGGCTCACCGCGCCGGATTTCTTCTTCCGTATAGAATTCGCGAAAGTGGCGGCCAAGAATTTCACCGGCCGTGAACTGCTTGAGCCGCTGCGCACCGGTGTTCCAGGTGGTCACGTGACCGGTAAGATCGAGCATATAGATGGCGTAATCGGTGACGCCGTCGACGAGCGCACGGTAGTTGTGCTCGCTGTCGCGCATCGCCTGTCCGGCGCGCGGGCGTTGCGTCAGGTCGCGAATGATGCCGACGAAGACGGGTTCGCCGTCACGCTTCGTCCGTCCAACGGACAAATCCATCGAAAAGGTCGAACCGTCCTTGCGCTGCCCGATACCGATGGATGTAAAATTGTCGAGACTTCGGTCACGCCCAAAGTGGTCGCGTGCAGGCATCAGCAGCGTGACGTTTTTGCCGATCACCTCGGCGGCTGAATAGCCGAACAGCCTCTCGCATGCCGGATTGAACAGCCAGATGCGTTCCGCCGCATCGATCAGGATGACGCCGTCGGCGGCGTGTTCAACGACGGTACGGAACAAACTTGTATCCGCGCCCTCGAGGACCTGGGCTTCGGGTCTATCGGACAATGGCTTCGATCATGCTATTGGTCTCCGATTTCGTCACGCACGCTTTGATAACAGACAGCAATGTCCTGGGCGTGAAGGGTTTGCGCAGGCAACGAGTGGCACCGAGCTTGCAAGCCATCCCCAGGAAATCTGGTGCCGGCATTCGTTGCTCCGCAAAGACGTAACCGGAAATGGCAATGAGCGGCACATGTGGTGCTCGCTGATGGAACACCCTCACCGACTCAAAGCCGAGCATGTGAGGCATAAAGATATCGACAATCATCAAATCGAAGGAATATTTATCGAGAGCGTTGAAACCGGACTCAGCGCCATCAGCGACGACGGATTCATAACCTTTGGCTTCGATCCGCGTGCGGATCGCCGAGCAAACCAGCAAATCGTCGTCCACCACGAGAATGCGCGCCATAACGAACCCCCAAATGGCCTTAAGCGTTCGAGCGGCCTCGTCGCTGCCATTGTTCTTGGGTGTCGAATCACTTTCACCAAACTGAAGAAAGGTTTCTTTATGTCTGCACGGGACCGTGGGAGAATGCGACAAAATTCGTATCCAGATGCGATCAGACCAACATCCGGGTGCATCCGCCCTAAAAGCTGCCGATGTTCACCTCTAAAATCTGGCTGACCGATCCGTCGAAGGTCTAGAAACCTAGCGAAGAGCCGGGTTATGTCGCAATTCCTTATAGCGTGCATATGGCATGATGTACTACCAATGATTGTTCAGGCAGTTCGTTTCTTTCAAAAGCGTCAAGCTCACTCATCGCGCGCCATGAGTCCGCGCCCTGGTAGGCGCGGCGGAAACCACCGCGATCAGTTCGCACCCGCCGCAGGCACCCTGATCTCGGTCGGCAGGATAATCGCCGCGACGATCACCAGCAGGCACAGCGCCGCGAACGCGTGCAGCATGGTGACGAAGCCCCCCTGCTCGTACAGCCACGCCACCAGGCCCACGGACGCGCCGGCTGCGGTGAAGCCGACGAAATAGCGCACCGCATAGGCGCGCGAGCGCCATTCCTCGCTGGTGTATTTTCCGACCATGGCGTCGTTGACCGTCACCTGGCCGAACGCTCCCATCACGATGCCGATCGCGGCCAGGATCAGCGGCAGGTTCGACAGCGTCGCCGCCAGATACAGGAACGGCGCCAGCATGAACGACAGCGGCAAGGAGACGGTCTTCAGCGAATAGCGGTCGATCAGCTTGCCGATGGTGTACTGCGTCATCGCGCCGAACACGTAGACGCAGGCCGCGATCGCGCCGAGCAGCGCCGGGCTCTTGGTGAGGTCACTCAGCCGCTCCGCGAACAGTTTCGGCAGCACCACCGTCACCGCGTTGAAGGTGGTGGATACCGCGATCACCACGATCAGCAGCGCCACGATCACCCGCCACATGTCGTTATTCGCCACCCGGGCCTGCGCCGCCGCCTGCCTGTGGCCGGAGCGATCCTCATGAACCACGGTTCGCGCGAACGCCAAGCCGATCAAAATCGTGACGATGCCGGGAATGATAAAGGCCCAGCGCCAGCCGAGATACTGGCCGACCACGCCGGTGACCAGCGCCGACGACGCCACGCCGAGATTGCCCCACACCCCATTGAGGCCCATCTCGCGGCCGAGCCTGACGGCGTAGGACACGATCATCGCGGTACCGACGGGATGGTAGATCGACGCAAACAGGCCGATCGAGAGCAGCGCCGCGCCGAGCTGCAACCGCGTCTGCACCAGCCCGACCGCGATCATCGACGCGCCGATCCCGACAAAAAAGATCACCATCATGTGGCGGCGGCTCCAGCGATCGCCGAGCCAGCCGGTGAGCAGCGAGCCTGCGCCGAACGCAACGAAGCCCGGGGTGGCGTAGGGCAACAACTCGGAATAGGCCATGCCAAGCGCCGGCCCCATCACGATGACTGCGGCTGCGAAGATCAGCATCGAATAATGGTCGATAAAGTGGGCGGCGTTGACGAAGCCGATCACCCTGATAGGGCTGTTCATGGGTCGAATCCTCAGGTCTTCTGAAATAGCTTATATGTTCTTGTCCTGACGGGATGCGGCCAATGAGTATCGCCGAAACGCCAATCGCTGCCATCAGAGGAAGCCGCCCCTTGACCGGCGACGGCGTGCATCTGGTCGCGCGCCATTACCGGAAGGGCGTCCGGCTCGACACCCACATGCACCGCGAGGCGCAACTGGTCTACGCCGCCAAAGGCACGATGCAGGTCACCACACCGAAGGGGCGCTGGCTGGTGCCGCCCGACCGCGCGGTGTGGCTGCCGGCGCGGCTCGAACACTCCATCGACGTGCTGGCGGACATCGAAATGCGCACGCTGTATTTCGATCTGGCGTGGCTGGCGCGAGAAGACCGCAGCGACAGCCTCGATACGGAATTCGTGGTGCGAGTATCGCGGCTGCTGCATGAGGCGATCCTCGCGCTGTTCGACGGACGCCATAATCCCGATCCCACCGGGCTGCTGGTTAGACTGGCCGTACTCGAACTGCATCACGCCGAGGATTCCACGACCTTTATTCCGCTGCCGCATGAGCCGCGCTGCCGGCGCGCAGCCGACATCGTGCGCGGCGACCCCACGGGTACGCACGAAATCGAGACGCTGGCGCGCGAGGTCGGCACCTCGGCGCGGACACTGTCGCGGCTGTTCTCGTCGGAGACGCAACTGAGCTTCAACAGCTGGTGCCAGCGCGCGCGCATCGCGGCGGCGATCGAAAAACTGTCGATGGAGGCCAACGTCTCGGTCAAACAACTCGCCTCGGACCTCGGCTATGCCAGCGTGCCGGCATTTTCGCACGCATTCCGGCAGGTCACCGGCAAGACGCCCGGAATTTTCGGATACGAAATGAGGCCGATTCGGCCGCGACCAAAGGTGTGATCGTTTTTTGTGCTACTCTGTCATGCGCGCTTGATTGTGATCGGCTCCGCCTTAAATCCCGTGTAACAATTCGACCCAGTTTGGATTCGATCCGCCCGACATGAACAGCAACGCCTTCTTCTCCGATCTGCTCGCGTCGATTTCCGAACGCGGCCGCACTTTGCTCCGCCGCGCCGGGTCATCCGACGCAAAGCAGGACGCCTCCGGCCTGGTCGAATTGTGCGAGGCGTTGCTATCCGGCCGGGGCGAGGCCTCCGGCACCGCGATGGCGCGCGAGGTTCTCGATCGCTATCACCATCTCGACGAGGCCGGCCGGCTTTCCTTCTTCGAAACCCTGGCCCGCAAGTTCGGCCCGGACCGGGAGAAGCTTGCGCAGGCGATCGAGAGCTGGCGCACGCAGCCGAATGACGCCGACGCCAGCGATCTGCATTTTGCCTCCGAGCCGCGGCGGCAGGAATTAATCCGCCGGCTGAACCGCGCGCCGGGCGGCACCGGCGAACTGGTGGCGATGCGCGCCGATTTGCTCGATGTGAAGGACAGCCACAAGGACCTTGCCGCGCTCGACCGCGACGTCGTGCACCTGCTGTCTTCATGGTTTAACAGGGGGTTTCTCGTGCTCCGCAGAATAGACTGGTCGACGCCCGCGAACATCCTGGAACAGATCATTCGCTATGAGGCGGTACATGAGATCCGCGACTGGGACGATCTGCGCCGGCGTATCGATCCCGCTGACCGGCGCTGCTACGCGTTCTTCCATCCCGCTTTGGTCGACGATCCCTTGATCTTCGTCGAAGTAGCGCTCACGGAATCGATCCCTGGCGCGATCGCGCCGCTGCTCGCCGAAGACCGCCAGCCGGTGCCGATCGAGCGGGCCCGCACCGCGGTGTTCTATTCGATCTCCAATACGCAACGCGGCCTCGGCGGAATTTCCTTCGGCAGCTTCCTGATCAAACAGGTGGTCGAGGAATTGCGGCGCGAATTGCCGAAGCTGGAGAATTTCGTGACGCTGTCGCCGGTGCCGGGCTTCATGCAGTGGCTGAAGCAGGCCGGCGATGTTCCTGTTACCGACGAGGACCGGGCGCTGCTCGATCATCTCGATCAGCCGGACTGGTTCGAGAATGCGGAGCTGGCCGCACAGCTGCGTTCGGTTCTTGAACCGCTCGCGGCGCATTATTTTCTGAAAGCGCGCACGCCGAAGGGCCGGCTGATCGATTCGGTGGCGCGATTCCATCTCGGCAACGGCGCGCGGCTGGAGCGGATCGACTGGCTCGGTGATCTCTCCCCGAAGGGCCTGCGCGAATCCGCAGGTATCATGGTCAACTACCTCTATCGTCTCGAGGACATCGAGAAGAACCACGAGGCCTACGCCAACCAGGGCGAGATCGCGGCATCGAGTGCCGTGAAGAAATTGCTGAAGAGCGAAGGCCGGCGATTGCTGGATATGCGGTTGTCGTGAGAGCCTGAGCGAGAAGTACCAGCTGTTTCTTTCCGTCATGACCGGGCTTGTCCCGGCCATCCGCATCGTCTTTCTTAAATGCCGCCAAGACGTGGATGCCCGGCACAAGGCCGGGCATGACGAGCTATGAAGCGAGCGCCTTCATCTCCGCGTAAAGATCGGATTTTCCCTCAAAGCCGATGCCCGGCAAGTCCGGCATGGTGATGGTGCCGTTTGCGACGCGAACGCCATCCGGGAAACCGCCATAGGGCTGGAACAGATCGGGATAGCTCTCATTGCCGCCAAGGCCGAGACCGGCGGCGATATTCAGCGACATCTGATGTCCGCCATGCGGAATGCACCGGCTCGCCGACCAGCCCTGGGTTTGCAGTACGCCAAGCGTGCGCTGATATTCGCAAAGCCCGTATGACAGCGCGCAATCGAACTGCAGCCAGTCGCGGTCGGGCCGCATTCCGCCATAGCGAATGAGGTTGCGCGCATCCTGATGGCTGAACAGGTTCTCGCCTGTCGCCATCGGCCCGGGATAGAATTCCGCCAGCGCCGCCTGCAGCTGGAAATCGAGGGGATCGCCGGCCTCCTCGTACCAGAACAGCGGATATTCGCGCAGCATCTTGGCGTAGGCGATCGCGGTCTCAAGATCGAACCGGCCGTTGGCGTCGACCGCGAGTTGCGCCTCGCTGCCGATTTCCTCGAGCACGGCCTCGATGCGCGTGCGGTCTTCCGCGATCGGCGCGCCGCCGATCTTCATCTTCACGACATTGTAGCCGCGATCGAGATAGCCGCGCATCTCGCCGCGCAGCATCGACAGACCCTTGCCGGGATAATAGTAGCCGCCGGCGGCATAGACGAACACGCGGGGATCAGCAGTGAGGCCGTGACGCTCGGCCAGCAGTCGAAACAGCGGCTTGCCCGCGATCTTGGCGACCGTATCCCACACCGCCATATCGATGGTGCCCACCGCCACCGAGCGCTCGCCATGGCCGCCGGGCTTTTCGTTCGACATCAGCGCCGCCCAGACCCTGTCCGGATCGAGATTGTCGCCGGCGTCATCGAGCAACGTCTTCGGATCGGCTTCCATCAGGCGCGGCGCGAAGCGCTCGCGAATCAGTCCGCCCTGCCCGTAACGGCCATTCGAATTGAAGCCGTAGCCGACCACCGGTCGGCCATCGCGCACGACATCGGTGACGACGGCGACGAGACTGGTCGTCATCTTCGAAAAATCGATATAGGCGTTGCGGATGGGCGACGAGATCGGTTTTGTAACTTCGCGGACGTCGACGATACGAACGGACATGCTCAGACCTTGTCGCGGAAATACGGCTCCACCGGGCCGTGAACCTTGATGGTGAGCGGGTTGCCGTAGCGATCCCTGGCGGCGCCGGCCGTCACGCGCACCCAGCCCTCGCTGACGCAATACTCCTCGACGTTGGTTTTCTCGACGCCCTTGAAGCGAATCCCGACATCACGCGCGAGCACATCGGCATTGTAGTAAGGGCTTTTCGGATCGGTCGAGAGACGGTCGGGCAGTTGGTCGGTCATGGCGTCATTTTTCTCGTTCACAGCAGTGCCTCGATTTCTTTTGTGAGTCCCTCCGGCTTCGCGGTCGGCGCATGCCGCGCCACCACCTTGCCGGAGCGATCGACCAGGAATTTGGTAAAATTCCATTTGATCGACGAGCCAAGCAGCCCGGACTTCGCGCTCTTCAAATATTGATACAGCGGATGGGCATTGCTGCCATTGACGTCGACCTTGGCAAACATCGGAAAGGTGATGGCATAATTGCTGGCGCAAAACTGCTCGATTTGCGCGGCGTCGCCGGGTTCCTGACCACCGAACTGGTTGCACGGAAATCCGAGAACGGAAAAGCCGCGCGGCGCAAGCGCCTGATGCAGCGCCTCGAGGCCCCGGTATTGCGGTGTGAATCCGCAAGCGCTCGCGGTGTTGACGATCAGCAAAGCCTGACCCTGGTACCGCTTCAGTGGAATGTCCTCGCCGGCAAGCGACTTTGCCGTGAAATCGTAAACGCCAGACATCGTGTTTCTTTCAGCTCGGTTGGGAAGTCATCTAGCAGGTTTTTGAAAAACTCCGACGGATAAAAGTAGTCGGTCGGTCACGCAATGGGACGACTTTCGGCCCTCAGCAGGAGTGTAGGATAGTTCGTCCCCATATCTCACTCGGAAGGCAGGCGGTTACGTGCACCCATCGGCAAGCACCAGTTTACTCGTCGTCGTATCGTGGCGCACCTTGAACAGGTCTTGAATTTCAGGGTCACTTAGAAATGCTTCTGCCTTTTCGCGTTCTGGAAATTCGATGATGACCATGCGTTCGGGTTTCCAATCACCCTCAATTGTCGTTGGCTGAACCCCTTGAACTATGTATTTTCCTGAATGTTTTGCGATGAATGCAGGGATTTCAGCGATGTATTTTCTGAAACCACCTAAGTCATTCACCGACAAGTCGAGCACCAAATACGCTTTCATTCCTTACCTCGCGAACCTTCATCAGACTAGCGCACGGGATCAATCGGCGCCGATGGCGTTCCACCAGCTTCGATCGCCTCGCCCGCCAGCAGGCACAGATCCTCGCGGTAGCGGGTGGAGACGACCTGAACGCCGACGGGAACCCGCCCCACCAGTCCGGTGGAGACGGTTAGCGCAGGTAGCCCCATAAAGGGAATGGCGATTTGCGGCAGCTGCGCGCGCCATACCCTCGCGAACGAGGCGTCGTCGCGCAGATCGAGGCCGTCGGGGAACGGCAGTTCGGCGGATACCGGCATCAGCAGCACCGAATAAGTCTCAAAGAACTGCAGCCATTCGCGCGTCAATGTCGCGCGCCGCGTCAGGGCCTTCGAGAACGATGCCGCGTCGAACGGATGCACCCTGGCTCGGTTGCCGCGCAGGCAGGCCAGCGCGCCGGGATCGCCTTCACGCTCGGCGGCGTCGAGTTGCGCTTCATAGCCATCGCCGAGCCATAACTTGGTCAGCAGCTCCGCGGCCTCACGCAGCGGCGGCGTGGTCTCGATCTCTTCGACCACCCATCCGGCGCGCTCCAGCTGCTTGCCCGCATCCGCGACCGCCGCTTTCACTTCAGCAAACGTCTCAAGACCGTCAGGTTGAAGGCACAGCGCGGCGCGCTTCGGCATTGCGGGTCCTTCAAGCGGCGCCGGTACCCACCAGGGATCGCGCACGTCTTTTCCGGACATCGCCGCGAGCGCAATCCTGAGATCGCCGATCGTGCGCGCCAGCGGGCCGGATACCGCAGAGATCTGCGGCCCGATGCCGCGCTCGGGCAGCGATGCATTGAACCCCGCGATGCGGCCAACGGTCGGCCGCAGGCCGTGAACTCCGCAGGCATAGGCGGGATAGCGGATCGATCCCGCGATGTCGGTGCCGTGCGCGATATGCCCGATGCCGGATGCGACCGCCGCCCCTGCGCCGCCGGAAGAGCCTCCCGGCGTGATGCCGGGATCGCGCGGATTCTTGGTGTCGCCATGGATCAGGTTGGTGGTGAACCAGCGGTAGGAAAACGCCGGGCAGTTGGTGCGTCCGAGAATGACCGCGCCGGCCTTGCGCAGATTGTCGATCACCGGACTGTTGCTGCGCGCGATGACATCGCGCTGCAGTTTAAGGCCGTTGGTGGTGGCGAACCCTTCCTGATCGATATTGACCTTGACGGTGACAGGCACGCCCGCCAGCGGACCGACGTCTTCACCCCGCACGATCGCCGCGTCGATGGCCGCGGCCTCTGCCAGCACATCGGCCGGCCGATGGTCGACGACGGCGTTAATCGACGGGTTGACCGCGTCAAGCCGCGCAAGCGCTGCGGAGGCTGCCTCTTTCGCCGAGATTTCTTTCGACCTTATCAGGGCAGCAAGGTCCGCGGCCGACAGACGCCAGAGATCTTCCATAGATAACTCCACTTGATCGCCGGTCTTTTAGCGCCGCGCCCACGCGAGCGCCATCGGGAAACAGCAGCGTCCGCCTATGACATTCAGCGCAGGCGGGCGAGATAATAAGCAAGATCGGCAATCTGCTCTGGCGTCACCGGCTGCAGCGCTTCCGCCATGGTGCCGTCATAGCCGTGCCGGCTGTTGTCCTTGTATTCCCGCATGGTCTTGGCGAGATAGTCCTCGCGCTGGTTTGCGATCCGCGGGACATTGTCTTTGCCAGAGAAGTCGGCGTTGTGGCAGGAATTGCAGTGATACTGCTGCGCCAGCGCTTGCGCCCGCTGCAGCCGCGCGGGATCGCCGGTGTCGGCCGGCGGCTTGGGCTTCGGCAATTTGCCGATGAAGTCGGAAAAGGCCCGAAGATCGTCGTCGGTGAACGCCTTCGCCATCTCGTTCATCGGCTCGAAAACGCGCAGCTTTTCGCGAAACATAAAAAGCTGGATCAGCGCGTAAGGCGGCTGCTGGCCGCCGAGCGACGGCGCATTTTCTGTCGCGGATTGTCCGCGCTCGCCGTGACAGACAAAACAGGGAGCGGCACGCTGTTCGATCGTCTCCGCTCTGCCAGAAGATGCGATAAGCGCCAACGCCAAAGCCACAATTATTTTACGCATCGGCCTGTCCCGGCGACAATTCAAGATAACTTGCGTAGTTTTCGTCATTACGAGGAGCGAAGCGACGAAGCAATCCATTAACTTCTCTATCAAAGTTCTGGATTGCTTCGCTTCGCTCGCAATGACGTGCCTCGATCGCTTATTGCGAAGCGACTTTCGGCTTGCCGTAGGTGATGCGATAGACGGCACCGTTATAATCGTCGGAGACCAGCAGCGAACCGTCCTTCATTGGCAATACGTCGACCGGCCGGCCAACGTAATTGTTGTTTTCCAGGAAGCCCGTGATGAACGGCTCGATAGACTTCACCGTGCCGTCCTTGTTCAGTTTGACGACGGCGACGTCCCCGCCAAATTTCTTGGACCTGTTCCACGAACCGTGCCGGGCCACGAAGATGACGTTCTTGTAGCTCTTCGGGAACATGTTTCCGGTATAGAATCGCATGCCGAGCGTGCCCGCATGCGGACCCGTCAAGCCGACCGGCGGTGTGAATTCGCTGCAGGAATGCCCCCAGCCGAATTCCGGGTCCGGAATATTACCCTGGTAGCAGTACGGCGCCCCGAAATCCTCGCCGACCTTGGTGACGCGATTGAGTTCGTCCTGAGGAACGTCTTCCGACATCCAGTCGCGCCCGTTGTCGGTGAAGTAGAGTTGTTTGGTTTCCGGATTCCAGTCGAAACCAACGGATTGGCGAACGCCGAGCGCGACCACTTCCACGCCGGTACCATCCAGATTCATCCGCCTGATCTGACCATGCGCGTCATCATGCAGCACGTTGTTGCCGGGCTGTCCGACCGGAACATAGAGCTTGTTGTCAGGCCCGATGCCGATGAACTTCCAACCGTGGGCTTCGTCCTTGGGCAGATTGTCGTAGATCACAGTCGGCTTCGGCGGACTGTCGAGATTGTCTTCAACCTTGTCGATCTTGGAAACCTTCGAGAGTTCGGCGATGTAGAGCGTGCCGTTGCGGAACGCCACGCCATTGGGCCGATAAAGGCCCGAGGCAAGAACCTTGACCGTTCGCTTGCCGTCCTTGTTGGCGATGGCATAGACCTTGTCGACGAGGCGGCTGCCGACGAACACCGTACCCTTGTCGCCTACGGCCAACGAACGGGCGTTCGCCATGCCGGCCGCGTAAACCTCGACATTGAAGCCGGCCGGTACTTTGAGCTTTGCTGTCGGCAATTTGTCCACCGCGGCCGGAATCGGAGGCGGCGCGATGGGGGCAAGCTTTGCCGCCGCCTCATTGCCCTCGGGCCGCCCGATCAGGGGTGAACCCGGCGGAAGCGGCGCCGCGGCAGCTGGTGCCGCAGCGGCCGGCGGATTGGCCGGCTGCTGCGCGGCTGCACTGAGCGTAAATACGCCGATAAAAGCGCCCGCGAGCAATAGGCTGCGCGGCGACGAGCAGATCATCATGACGTCCTCCCCTGTGTGGAAGCCTTTATCCTTGCGCGGGCAAGCACGATGCCGGCGCCGGTGGGCTTCCCAGGCCACAGTCTCCGATATTTCTCCGTCGATGCGCAATCGGAAACATTTTTTGGAGTCATTCCGGGATGGTCCGAAGGACTAGGAATGACGGCGTGGGGTGTCAGTGTTTGGTGACGGGTTCGTCAGAGATGTCGAGAACCGCTTCGGCAAACGGAAATTCCAGCACGATCTCGCCTTCATCGTCCGTCACTTCGAGGATCGCATTCAGGAGATCCGCCCCGGCGCCTTCGGTCTTCAGCAATTCGCGGATCATCGCCCGCGCAATTTCCCACGCGAGATCGGGATCCCGCAGCTCCTCGCCTTCGGGATCGGCGATCAACTCATCGCCGATACGCGTGTTGAAGAAATATCGCGGCATGGGTCAAATCCACTTCGGTTGAGGGGTCAATCGAGGAACCGGGGACATCTCACGAGTTCTTTATCCGGAACTTGCCCGATGATGGCGGGCGGAAGTCAGCATCCGGACCGATGCGGATAACTCTGAACCCGTTGATCCCACATTGGTTTGACGGGAAGCCGCACAAATCCGTGAATTCCTTTTGCACTGCAGCATAAAAACATCGGGGTGATCGGGGTTGATATCAAAAGATTTCACTGGCGAAGTTTTCTTTCCGCAGTAGTTTATCCGGCAGGGCGGAGTTCGTCCGGTTTACAAGGAGAGCCAAAATGGCCTGGAAGACCCCAAAGATCGTCGAAGTGCCGGTGGGCATGGAAATCAATATGTATGCATGCGCGGCCCGCAAGTAAGCGGCTGCGATAGCTTCACGTTTTGACGCAGGTGGACTTCCAGGCGTGACACGTTTCTGAGCGCGGGATCGTGCCTATACTGGTGTCCACCTTCGAAACGTTGGAATCTCCAGGAGACGGATCATGCTTCGCGTCGTCGTCCTGGGCGCCGCGGCAGGTGGTGGCGTTCCGCAATGGAATTGCGGATGTCCGGTTTGCCTGGCAGCGCGAACCGCGCAACCCGAGCTTCAAAGCACCCAGGCTTCGATTGCGATCAGCGCGGATGGCGATCACTGGTTTCTGATCAATGCCTCTCCGGATCTGCGCCAGCAGTTGATCGCGACACCGCAGCTTCACCCCAAAGCCGGAAAGCTTCGTCACAGTCCAATCGCCGGCGTCATCCTGACCAACGGCGAAATCGATGCGGTCGCAGGGCTTCTGTCGATGCGCGAAGGCTGGCCGTTCACGATCTATGCACACGGAAAGGTGCTTTCGATCCTGAAGGCCAACAGCATCTTCAACGTGCTGAACGAGAAGAACGTGCGGCGCCAGCCGATCGAGGTGGACAAGGCGTTCGAGCCGACATTGCCGGACGGCTCGCCGTCCGGTATCGAGATTTTGCCGTTCGCGGTTCCCGGCAAGAGCGCGTGGTATCTGGAAGGCAAGGTTCACCCCGGTGGAGACGACGGTGCAGGCGACACGCTTGGGCTTCGCATCGGCGACAGGGCGACGGGCAAGTATTTCTATTTTCTCGCCGCCTGCGCTGAAGTGACGGACAATCTCAAGTCCCGGCTTGCCGGCGCCCCGTTGGTCTTCTTCGATGGCACGGTGTGGCGCGACGACGAGTTGATCGCGGCCGGCCTCGGCAACAAGACAGGGCAAGGCATGGGACATATTGCAATGTCAGGCGACACCGGCGCGATCGCAGCCCTGGCTGGCCTCGATATCGACAGGAAGATATTTCTGCATATCAACAATTCCAACCCGGCGCTGCTGCACTCTTCGCCCGAGCGCAAGACAGCCGAGCGCGCGGGCTGGCAAATTCCCGCCGATGGAACGGAGATTACCCTTTGAACGCGATGACCTTAAACGGGATGACAGCCTTTTCGCTCGGCGGCAGCGCGCCGCTGAACAGCGCGGAAGAACTGGAAGCGACGCTGCGCCAGATCGGGGCTGCGCGTTATCACAATCTGCATCCGTTTCACCGGCTGCTGCATGGCGGCAAGCTGAACAAGGGACAGGTGCAGGCCTGGGCGCTGAACCGCTACTATTACCAGAGCACCATTCCGATCAAGGACGCCGTGGTGATTTCGCGCTTCCGCGACCGCGGCATCCGGCTCGAATGGCGGCACCGGATCGAGGATCATGACGGCGATGTCGGCACCGAAGGCGGCATCGAGCGCTGGCTGAAGCTGACCGAAGGGCTCGGGCTCGACAGCGCTTACGTGGAATCCACCGAGGGCATTCTGCCGGCGACGCGCTTTGCGGTGGAGGCCTATGTGCATTTCGTCCGCGACAAGAGCCCGCTCGAGGCCATCGCCTCCTCGCTCACCGAACTGTTCGCGCCGAACCTGCACGAAGAACGCATCGCGGGAATGCTGGCGCATTACGATTTCGTCAACCCCGACATCATGAGCTATTTCAGCCGGCGCCTGACGCAGGCGCCGCGCGATGCCAACTTCGCGCTCGACTACGTCAAGACCCATGCCAAGACGCCCGCGGAGCGCGAGGCGGTCTGCAACGCGCTGCTTTTCAAGACCAATGTGCTATGGGTTCAGCTCGACGCGCTGTATCATGCCTATGTCGACGGCCACATTCCGCCGGGCGCGTTTGTGCCCAAGGAAAAGTAGAGCAAACGTAGAGACAAATGAGAGGAAGCGATGACAGGCCCGCGCAGCCGCAACATCAGTGTCAGCGAGGCCAGCCGGCCGATACTGCCGCGGCATGCCAGGCTGAAGTTCGATGAGACCCGGAAGGTCTGGGTCATTCTGGCGCCGGAGCGGGTGCTGGCGCCGGACGAGATCGCGGTCGAAGTGCTGCGGCTCTGCGACGGCGTCCGCAGCGTCGAAGCCATGATCGATCAGCTTGCCGCAAAATACACCGCCGAGCGCGGCGCGATCGCAACCGACGTCATCGCCATGCTGCAGGACCTGGCCGACAAGGGATTCCTCACGGAAGCAAAAGAGAAGACTTCATGAGTCCGACGCTGACAGATGCCCATGTTGCGGCCAGCGACCACAGTGCCGCCGATTCGAAGTTCCTGCAGCGATTGCCGCGAGTTCGTGCCAGGGACTTCAAATCGAAAAGCGGCACTGGAAATATTAGCTTGCTAGTGTCCCTTGGTTTCCGAAGTTCGTGTTAGAAGGCCGCTGCAATGGATCACGAACTTCGAAAACGGGACACTAGTGACGGGCTCGCGGTGCTGGAGAGCCGCGGTTCGCTCGCCGAGACGTTCGGCATACCGCTGGCGGTGCTTGCCGAACTGACGCATCGCTGTCCGCTGCAATGCCCCTATTGCTCCAATCCGGTCGAGCTCGAACGCGGCGGCAGCGAACTCACCACCGGGGAGTGGAAGAAGGTGCTCGGCGAACTCGCCGAAATCGGCGTGCTGCAGATCCATTTCTCCGGCGGCGAGCCTACCGCGCGCAAGGATCTGGTCGAGCTCGTCCAGCACGCCAGCGATGTCGGGCTTTATTCCAACCTCATTACTTCGGCGGTGCTGCTGACCCGCGAAAGACTTTCCGCACTGGCCGACGCCGGGCTGTGCCACGTGCAGATCAGTTTTCAGGGCAACGAGCCCGTCATCGCCGACCGGGTTGCCGGCTTCAAGGGTGCGCACGCCAGGAAAATCGAAGTCGCGCGGTGGACGCGCGAACTCGATCTGCCGCTGACGGTGAACGCCGTCATGCATCGGCAAAACCTGTTCCAGCTTGCGGACATCATCCAGATGGCGGTCGATCTCGACGCCGACCGGCTGGAAGTCGCCAATGTGCAGTATTACGGCTGGGCGCTGAAAAACCGCGCGGCGCTGATGCCGACCCTGGCCCAGATCGAGGAGACCAGCCGCATCGTCGAGGAGGCGCAGGCCCGGCTGAAGGGCATTCTCGCCATCGACTATGTGGTGCCGGACTATTACGCACTGCGGCCGAAGAAATGCATGGGCGGCTGGGGCCGGCAGTTCTTCAACATTTCGCCTGCGGGGAAGATTCTGCCCTGCCACGCCGCCGAATCCATCACCGGGCTCGAATTCGAGTCGGTCCGATCAAATCATTCGATCGCCTGGATCTGGCAGAATTCCGAGGCCTTCAACCGCTATCGCGGCACCGGCTGGATGCCGGAGCCGTGCAAGAGCTGCGAGTTCAAGGAAATCGATTTCGGCGGCTGCCGCTGCCAGGCCTTCGCGCTGACCGGCGATGCCGGCAACACCGATCCGGCCTGCACGCTGTCGCCGATGCACGAGCAGATTTTCAAACTGGCGGAACAGGAAGCCGCTGCCGACAACAACCGTTTCATCTATCGCAATTTTGCCGGGGGTACGCTGGAGACGGGCGGCGACCATGGCACCTGAAGCCGATACTGCGAGCAAATTCAATGCCAACCGCTCCAACCCGATCGCAATTCGAGTTTTGGACCCGACCCGCATGCAGCGCTTGCTTGCGGCGATCTTAGGTGGCAGCGCGGCAGAAGCCCCGCTTGCGCTGTTTCAGAGGTTACCTTACCCTTATGTTTCTGCGGCAATCGTGCCCTAAAATCGGAGACTGTAAATGACCTGGAAAGCTCCAAAAATCGTCGAAGTGCCAGTTGGCATGGAAATCAATATGTACGCCTGCGCGGCGCGCAAGTAATTAATCCTCGCGACATTTGCCCGGCTCCAGGAGCACACCCATGCTTGGCGTGGTCGCGGCTGGTGTCGCAGAGGTTGCGTTTCTCTGATCTACGGAGTGGCTCAAGCCAAGGCTTCAAAGTACTTAAGTCTTCGGCTGCCGTCCTTGCCCACGAAAAAATTGGTCAGCACTCGATTGTGGTCGCACAGACCGCAATGGCTGGCCAAAAAGTTCTCCTCTCAAAACGTTCAAAATAAATAACAGACGCAGCCGCTTGGCTGCATAGGGAGTGACGCGATGAAGTCGGCTTTCAATCGATCTATTCTTGGGCTCGCAGCAATCCTCGTTGTCGCGGGGGCCGGTCAGGCCAGCGCGCAAGGGAAACTCAAGAGTTATCAATCCGGTACCAAGGAATTCTGGACTCATCCGCCGGACGACTGGTTCCTCGGCGATGAGACCGAAGCGCAAAAAGGCCTGGCGCCGCCATCGGGGCCGCCGACCGGCGCATCGGAAGCCGAACTCGCCGCGATGATGAAGAAGATCAAGCTGCCGCCGGGCTTCAAGATCGAAGTCTACGCGCCGGGCGTGCTGGCCGCGCGGCAAATGGCCTGGGGCGACAAGGGCACGCTGTTTGTCGGCTCGTTCGGCCTTGGCAACGTCTACGCCATCACCGACAATGGCGGCAAGAAAGAGGTCAAGACCATCCTCAAGGGGCTGAACATGCCCACCGGCCTCGCGTTTCGGGATGGAGCGCTTTACGTCATCGCGGTCGACAAGCTGATCAAATACGAGAACGCCGAAGCCAATCTCGACAAGCTCGGCGACGGCAAGGTGGTGTATGACGATATGCCGTCCTACGCCGCACACGGCTGGAAGTATCTCGCCGCCGACAAGGATGGCTGGTTCTATATTCCCTTCGGACCTCCCTTCAACATCGGGCTGCCGCCGACCGGCAACGCGCAGATCCGCCGCGTCGATCCCAAGACCGGCAACGCGGAACTGGTGGCGCTCGGCGTCCGCAACAGCGTCGGCGGCGACGTCGATCCGCGCTCCGGCAAATACTGGTTCACCGAAAACGCGCGCGACTGGATCAGCGACGATCTGCCGAGCGACAAGCTCAACATGATCTCGAAGATGGGCGAGCACTTCGGCTATCCGTATTGCCACCAGGGCGACCTGCCGGATCCGAAGTTTGCGATGGGCCACGAGTGCTCGGAATTCACCCCGCCGGTGCTCAAGCTCGGCGCGCATGTGGCTCCGCTCGGCATGAAGTTCTACACCGGCGACCAGTTTCCCGCCGATTACAAGAACAACATCCTGATCGCCGAGCACGGCTCGTGGAACCGGCACAAGTATCAGGGTGCCCGGATCATGCGCGTCATCGTCGGCCCGGACGGCAAGAATCCCAAGCAGGAAGTGTTCGCATCCGGCTGGCTCGAAGGCGACCAGGGCTATCTCGGCCGGCCGGCCGATATCGTCCAGGCCAAGGACGGTTCGATCCTCGTTGCCGACGACTGGGCCGGCGCGATCTATCGCATCAGCTACAGCAAGAAGTAAGTAAGGCTTGAACGAACTGAGGCTGCGGCCATTCGGGAACGAGTGGCCGCAGCCTCGCGTTTTCGAGCGGGAACGATGAGCCAGGAATGAGAATGAGAATGGGAATACCGATCATCCGCCGTCGATCTGTCTTCAAAGCATGGTGTGGAATTGCGTTATTGGCGTTCGCGAGCGTTCCGGCCCTTGCCGCCGACACTGCTGCCGTCAAGGCGAAGGCCGAGATGTGCACGGGATGTCACGGCGAAGGCGGTATTTCGCAAACCGAGAACATTCCCTCGCTCGCGGGCCAGCCCGATCAGTTCATTCAGTGGCAGCTGGTTTTCTTCCACGGCGGCTCGCGCAAGAACGAGCAGATGCAGCCGATCGCCGAACAGATCAGCAACGAAGATATCCGCGCGCTCGGCGCCTACTTCGCTTCGCTCACCCCGCCAAAAGCCTCCGCAGCCGACGACAATCTCGATTTGTCGAAAAAAGGTGCGCAGGCGGCCGCGGGGCGGCGCTGTGCGTCATGCCACACCGACAGCTACGCCGGCACAAAGGCGGTGGCGCGGCTCGCCGGCCAGCGCGAGGAATATCTGGTCAAGGCGCTGCACGATTACAAATCGGGGGTGCGATCCGGCGGCGCCGGGGCGGCGATGACCGACGTCGCCTATCCCCTGAGTGATGAGGAAATCACCGCGCTCGCGCATTATCTCGCGCATCTATGATTTTTTGTTGCCCCGGCGTTCGCGGCGACGACGCCGCCTCACAGCAATTCTAGTTGCAGACTTCCGCTTTTGGCACGAACCGGACATGGCGCGATGTCCGACTTGAGTCTGTTATGCGCTCAATAGCGGACGTTGACTCAGTCGCTGGCAACGCCTCTCCGCTCCGCTCCGCCACCAGCTCACGATCGGCCTGTCGTTTGGCTTAGCCCTTCCGCTTGCAATCGAGTGTTTGGCTGAGAGTGAGCTCACTTGTTGTTATGCCAACAATCAATCGTCCTACTTGTAATGACCCCGGTTCCGATGAAAACTCGCAGTAAAACTACAAAAATGTTGCGAGTTGAATGGTTATCAGCCTCGAGACGGCCAAGGCTATTCCCGGAATATATCGTCGAGGTGGGGTAGGGCGCTACAGCCCGGTCGCGAACTTCGCCATGACCACGAATATGGCGACTTGCATCGTGCCCTGGCTCACGGCGTTGTTGGCGCGGCGCCATGCAAAGGTTGCCGCGCGCTTGCCAACAAGATTGCGCGGATGGCCTGGGCCATGATGGCCAAAGGCGAGCGCTACAAGGAACCCATCGCGCTTGCGCGGTAAACGAGATCGCGTCGGACAACCGGCGTGATGTGAAGGTTGGGAGGGCGAACAGCACGTACTTCAGAGCCGGTCGATCCGGCGATCAGGACAATTATGCGGGTCGAAATGTGGGGTCCACGATCCGTCACAACAGATAAATTAATAAGAACAAAATGTTGTGTGATTTATTGGCGGAAGGGGTGAAGTTACACGAGTGGAAACCAGAGTAGCTTTGCCCGCGGTACCTGGAGCCCAGCATCACGACGCAACAGGACACACTGGCGTCGAATGGTCGCGAAGAGGAGGAGACGACCGCGTTTGCCGCGCTCACCGCAGCATGGCTCAATGCTTCCGACGAAGTACGGGCACAGTTCTTGAGCTGGCTGGCGGAAACCCAAAACGAGTCGGGCAATCATGGAATTGAAGCGTCAAAAGCTTCATTTAGGCGATCGGGCCTCCGGCGATCGCAACCTCGTACCATTCTTCCCGCCTCGCGTTGAGGATCTCAAGTTGCACAGATCTGCTGCGCTTGGAGACGAGCTTGCTATAAATATTCACATATTCCCGAGCCATCCGCTCGGCGGTGAAGCGGCAGTCGAATTCAGCGCGTACCTTAGCTCGATCCAAGCGTGTTGCCCGTCCGACTGCCGTCACTGCTTCCTCGATTGTGTCGACAACAAATCCGGAGACACCCTCCGTCACGATCTCGGGAACC
>Ga0097691_1000986_pt1 | contig 22273 bp, 20 predicted proteins | sample NGESurdeep072012_8_FD_72858 | JGI IMG/M metagenome (GOLD analysis project Ga0097691, IMG submission 72858) | Arctic peat soil microbial communities from Barrow, Alaska - NGEE Surface sample 210-1 deep-072012 | ecosystem: Environmental > Terrestrial > Soil > Wetlands > Peat ... | reverse complement strand
GCGAGCCGATCAATCCCGGGTTGATCAGACAGTCACAACCGACCTATCATTGGCCGCCTGAATAAGCTCAGCCGGGTGTCTCAAAACCGGGCCGCAGTACAGACCTGAATTGTCTAGATTAGTCGAATGATTACCAACAGGCTCGTATTCGCTTGAAACAATAAGGCAAGTTTGCCCTATTGCGTGTTGATACCTGATCTTGAATCATTATTACTCAGTCGACCCTCTCAATATCGGTTTTCAAGAGGCCCAAAAGGCTTTGACGGCGTACAGCTGATTCCCTCAAACGGCGGCTGAACGGGTGTCGCCGCGCATAATCTTAGGCAGATCGGACCACAATAGGCGAGTGGCCCGCAACACTTTGCTTATCTCTTCTGGCCGCTTATTTGCAAGCAGTGCCAACGCGCGAATTATCGGCTCCACCGACAAAGTCACGAATACAATTGCGGCTGCGCTCATGATATTAAAATGCTTGAAAGCATAGAGAATACGGCTGCGCCAATAATAAAAGAGCCGTAGGTCTTTCACCTGTTCGGTCGTGCCATGACCATGATGAAATGCGCGCGCTGTAGAAATATACACGCTTGTCCAACCCAGATCGCGAGCGCGCACCGACAAATCCAAATCCTCAAAATATACGAAAAAACGCTCATCAAATCCGCCAATATTTTTGAACATTGAATTTCTTAGGAAGAAGAATGCGCCCATCACCTGGTCCACGACGCGGGTGTCACAATGGTCCCATTCTGACAGAAAATGCGTGGGAAAAATTGAATAGCCGGAACGATCGAGCCCGAGACTCTGGCCAATCATAGACCAGACGGTGGGCCGCCGTGCGCAACTGCGCGCCACATTTCCATTTGGGTCAATGAGCTGGATACCGACGATACCAACGCGGCTGTTCTTGGCGTCTGCGAGAAAGAGCGCCGGCGTTTCGATCGAGCCAGCACAGAGGCGAGTATCCGGATTGAGGAACAATAGGAAGTTTGCATCAGAGCCGCGAGCGCCTTGATTACAAGCCGCCGCAAAGCCCCTATTGCTTCTGTTTCGGATGATCTCCAAGGGCAATTTCACGGTGAGTTCATCCAACCCACAAAGGGAATCATCGTTTGAGCAATTGTCGACGACAGTAATACGTGACAATGCCACTGCGTCTCCAGATACGGCTTCAAAAGATCGGAGACATTCGGCAAGCAGAGAGCCGGCGTTCCAATTGACAATCACCACGTGAATAGTCGGAACCTGCGATATGGAATTCATGCAATAACTCCGTATGTGCTCAGGATTGCGACATGACGTGATATTTTACGAAAATGTGCGACGTATCCAATTTTTTCGACCGGCACTGGGTCGGACCGTATCAGCGCGCCACAGCTAAAAAGAAGTTTGCTAGCTTCGGGGGTATAGGCACTCTGGCAGGACAAGAGTAGATGCCGCCTGGTTCTGGACCGTTGAGAACGCGTCTGGTCTGTCGGTTTTGTCGCATGCGCTTGGTACGCGCGCTCATGCGGCATTATTCAAAGACGACGAGCGTGGATGAGAGATCCGTCGGAGCCCCTGCCTGCGGCGGAGCGCCAGCGCGGCGGCAATGGCCAGGAAGGCCAGTGTCCCCGTAGTGATCAAGCCACCCCATCGGAAGGACATGGGTTCGTAAGCAAACTCCACCACGTTGCTGCTCGCGGGAAGAATCACGCCTCTGAACAGATAATCGGCCTTAATCGTCGTCACCGGCTTCCCATTCACGTAGGCGCGCCAGCCCGGATAATTTGCGTCGTTCAGCATAAGCACGGCGGGAGAGCTGGAGTCCGCCTCGATCCGTACATACTGCGAATCGTACTGCGAGATGTGGGCTGCTGAGTATAGGGTTGCCGGCCCCTTTGTGAGCGACTGCAATACGGCGGTGTCCTCATTCGACAGCGATTCCCGCGACAGGATTACCTTCTCCTCGGGATCGAAAGCCAGGTCCTTCAGCCGTAACAGCACCTGATCTTCAGGCAGGATCTCGACCGCGCGGAAAAGTGAGGCCCGCGGCAGGACCCCGGCGACCTCGTAGACATTAACTTCCTTATCGTACACTTTATTAAACTGCGATTGGGCCGTCGCGTCGCCTCCGTCCTTGGAGACGAAGCCGAGCTTCGCCCACCCCGCCCAGCCATAGGCGTTGTTCCCGCTGGGGCCGGGATCCGTGGAAAAAAGCAACTCCACTTCCCTTCCTGCGTACTGGCTCAGGTCCAGTCGGAAGGATCGGCCTGCCCTGTCTGCTGGGACCTCCCTGGGGTTCAGAACGGTGGAGAACAGCTTCTCGATCTTCCCGCCGGTGTCGATCTCGAGCAGGAAAGTTACGCCAGCGGTTTTGTCCTGGGCATCGGCTTTGATGGCAGCTAGGCCCTCGAAGACGGGCCGCTGGGGATCGATCACCGTTTTATAGGTGACTCGGTGTGAAGGAGGATGCTGGAAAAGTCCCAATGCAGTCTTTTGGTCGCCCACTTGGAATATGTCCGGACCGAAGCCCCAAAGATTCTGCGTCCGGTGCTGGGCCACGATCTCGTCCAATACCTTGGACGAAAGGCCATATTCGCTGACACTGATCAGGTATTTGATGGAAGACAGTGCGAGGAACCGCTTCTCGAGGTCGCTGTCGAACGCGTAGGGATAGTCTGACACCGATCCCGTAAACCGGTCCGCCAGCTCGCCGTTTCGACGTTGCTCATCCCCGGGCTTGAGCAGAAAATTTCTAATGAAATTAATGTAAGGCCGATAGTACAGCGCGTCGAGGCTGCGCACATCAGCGAGCTCGAAGACTCCTGCCCAATTGGGATAGAGAACGCCCTCGCGCGCGAACACCCTGTAATGGTCTCGGTCCCGCTTGCTAATGAAGTCGATATACGGCGCACCCGCATACGGGCTGCGTCGCACAGAGGGGAGTTGGTTGAAAAGATAAAAACTGGGAACGATAAAGTTGAGGCACAATTCCGCTGTGAGGAGTCCAAAAAAACTCCAGGCCAGCCATGGCCCCCTCGGGGGCACGGTCAACAGAAACACCGCCGCCAGCACGACAAGGATCCCTGAGAGCACGATCAGGTAATACACGAACGCGAAGTTCTTGTGCTCCAAGACGTGGGGCAGAGACCATCCTGCCAATGCCAGCATTACGCCCAGCAGCGCAATGGCGGCCGTCACGAAATAGCCGGACCTCGTTCGCCTTTCGACGAGCAGGGAAAAACCGATTCCGGCCAGCATGGCCACGCAGAATGCCATGAGCGGTTCCTGGTATTTAACGAACACGATCATATCCGCCAGGGGCAGGCGCCCGATCCAGTTGATGATTAGGTTACCGAACCGCTTAAGGACCATGAGCGTCAGCGAGACCGCGAAGAATACAGTCAGAAACCGCAGCGGGTTGGGATAAGCGGTGTTCTTTCGAACGAAGCAGCAGAGCACGGCAGCCACCGCAAACAAGCACGGCGTGATGCCCCAGTAGCTCCGCATCCCGGTCCATCCTGACAAACCCGCGAAGATGGAATTGCCAACCGGCCCGAAAATCAATGGAAGCAGATACATAATCGCGACCCGCGGATCGCCGTCAGTGGTCAATCCGGGCGTGTTTCCGCCCATGTTGGTGGCCTGATGTGTGTCATGCGAAATGCGCATGAACTCCAGAAAAGGCAGCAATAAGAAGGCTGAGAGCGCAAAACCCAAGGCCACGGCGGCGGCAAGCTTTGCCAGGCGGGGGAGGGGCCGCTCACGGAACTCCGGCGTGACGGCGAGACGGAAAAGGAAATAGAGGCACCCGAACGACACGGCGAGGAACAGCGACTCGGGCATGCCACCGGTGACGCAAAGAAATATTATGCCTGCCGTGCCGATCACAGTTCGCCATGAGTTCTGACGTAGGAGGAGTTCAAAGGCTAAAAAGACGCCAGGCAGCAGCACTTCCACGCTCAGGTGCGGCATATTGAGGTACATGACGAAGTATCCCGTCAGCATGAACGTCACCGCTGCGAATAGTGACGGGATGAAACCCAAAAAGAGTCGAGCGAACAGGAACATCAGCAGCCCAGCCACAAAGAGCCGGCCGATGATGAAGAAGTTGTAGGTCCACGCGGTGGGATGAAGGGAGAGGAGAAGAGTCAACGGATAAAACGGCTGCGGCTGCATGGCCGCGGCCAGAGGCGTCCCGTACCCGCTATAAGCGTTCCACAAGGGAAAGTGATGCTCCTTCCAATATTGGTTGGAGATGATCTTGAACCAGGGTTCTGTCTGCCAAGCGGGTGCGCCAGGGTCCGGCGTGCGACTGATGCGACTGGGCAAAGGGTCCGGATCGTAGGCGCCGGACTGCATGATGCTGGGTGCGTCCCAGCTACTCATTAACAGCGTCTTGCCACCCCATAACATCGGAAAGAAAATGGCGTTAAGAATCAGCCCTAAAATAAGCGCGGCCCGGACGCCTTCCTTTTTAATCACCATCTTCCGTTCCCACCGGCAGAGTGAAGTATGACGGCAATAGCGAGAATTTCGCCATCCTGCGGAGTTGGCGCCCTGTGAGACGGGCGCGTCGTCGAGTGTGCCATGGTGTGGCGGCTCGACAGCGAAAAGAACATCCTAATCGATCTTGCCATTGCGACCCCTGATACTGCGGCGATCGTTGCATCAAAAGCCGCCCAAAATTGCCATGACGAAAAATCTTCCGTCATGAAATGGAAAATAACCAGATTCCACTTGGTGATGACTGGCACTGCGCAGTAGAAGCTAGAGAAAGCGTAAATGCACACCACGCAAAGTCGGTATTGCCCTTTTCTTCGTATCGGGCGAACTATGCTTTTGCAAGTAGTCACCAGCGCAGAGATATTTATGCAAGCCCTGACCCGCGTCTCTGCAAAAATGACAAACACTGTCGGCAGTCGCAAAACATGAAGAACCTTTATAGCGATAGCTGGTTTTTCGCAGTCATCGGCATTGCCCTCGCCACAGTGACCATATTGTCACTCACCGGCTGGTTTGCTGGAGCAACCGCACCCGACACATCGGGGTATTTTTTTGATCTACACTGGCCATCGCTATGGGGCCAGCAGCGTCATCCTCTGTATTCCTTCATGATTTCTATATTTGGGCCTTACGAAAGGGCGACCCGCGCCATCGCAACCGCGCAATTGGTTCTCCACCTCTTGAGTTGCGTTCTGCTTTATCGCGGCGCGCGCAGTGCTGGTATTGGAAAAACCGGGGCGTTTTCGCTTGCCGTCAGTGGGGTGCTGGCGCAAGTCGTGCTTCAAAATGGCCGATTGGTCGCGCCCGAATCGCCGGCAATATCTTTTTTAATATTAGCATTTGCCGGAACGCTGGCCGCGACCACGAGTCGTAGGGCATTCAACGTCTGGATTGTTCCTGTTGCCGTTGCAATCGGAATTGCGTACTCCCTGCGGCCAATCATGTTGCCGGCGATCGTAACGCTGCCGCTCCTCTGGCTAATGTTGGTTTGGCATAGGAAAGACGCTCATGTCATCCTACGGGCAGCCACAATGGCAGGCGTCCTCGCCATACCATTCTTTGGGCAAGCAATTATCCGTTTGGTCGCGGTTGATGACTTCAATATCGTTTCGTTTGGCGGATTTCAGATGTCGGCCATGGCCGGCTATATGCTCGATGACAAGGTGATTGCGTCGTTGCCGCACAACGTGCGTGATACCGCTCAGCAGATTCTTGCGGTTCGTAACGCCGCCGAGGCGGATGGACGAGTGATGCCGACACCGCTCAATTCCTCGGGCGAGCGATCTTTTATCTCCGCTGCCGTCGGCTATTACGATATATACGCGCGTAGCTATGACACCTTTCTTGTTGGCATTTTGGCGCTGCGAGCGCCCGGAGAAGCCTGGGTTGCATTCAATCAGCGCCTCATGCGATTTGCATTTGCGACGATTCGTGCGGCACCTCTGCGCTGGGTGGCGTGGGTTGTCGGCGGCACATCGCGCACCCTCGGTCGAATGGTGGTCACAAACGCGCCGATGGTCTTGAGTACCGCGCTTTTCCTACTCGTTTGGTTGCGACAAATGCTGCGGTGGCCGAAGCAACCGCGGCTTGGGCCTAATGACGTTTCCTTAGTGGCATTAGTAGCGCTAGCCTGGACTGCAACCTGCGGACCGCTGGGTTTCTTGGTCACGTTTCCGAGTGCCCGTTATATCGACACGTCAGCCCTGCTGTTACCGGCAATTCCGCTGGTAGGGATGCTGGCTCTTGCGAGAGCGGCGAGAGTTTCTGAGAGTGAGAGACCGCTTGTCTGATTCCTAGCTCGGTCATTCAGTGCTTTCGATTGCATCCTTCAGCGCCGAAACCAAAGACGGCAAGACATTCTGCATGGAATAGTTTAGTTCGACCGTCCGCCGTGCAGCAGCACCAAGGCGGTGGCGCAGTGCTGGATTGGAAATCAGCGATCGTAACGCTGTAATCCATTCCTCGGTTGAACTAGCCAAGAAGCCGTTAATCCCATGCTGTACAACTTTGCAATTTGCCCCGACCGGCGAAGCGATGACTGGTCGACCGGCCGCCATGATCTGCAGCAATTTGTAGGCGCACTTGCCTTGTTCCCATAACGTGTTCGCTAGCGGCATGATGCCGATATCGAGGTCGAGAATTTGCTTAATCTCGGTTGTCTCGCTCCAGGACACAGAATCGGTGGCAAGCCCGGCGAAGACAGCGGGGGGGTGTGCTCCGACGATTCTGAGTATCATCGGAGCTTCGGCGGCAACAGCGCGGAACGCAGGCTCGACCGAAGCCAAATAGGGTGCGGTAATCGGGGTTCCGATCCAACCGATAACGACCTGTCGGCTTGCTGGGCCCTCGACCTGATCGAGAGACGGTCCAGACGGATAACGATCGAGATCAATCGCACTCGGAATCAAAACAATGCGCCGGGCGCCAGCATCGCGCGCGTGATCGGCAAGATAGTCGTTGCCGACCACTACCATCGACGCCTGACGCATTACGACGTCTATTTTCCCTCCCAGCATCGAACGCAGGAATGCCGATCGTTGCTGGTCATAGCGGTGGAACCACGCATCATCGAGATCGACCACATAAGGAACACCGCTCAGCAATGCGATTTCGATCCAGCCCGGGATCCATGGCAGCGCTTCTTTCTCGAGCCAAATCAAGTCATAGTGTCGTCGCCGCAATAGCGCGGCGAGGCGTCGCCAATAGGCTGCCGCGACGCTTGCGATGGACGTTTTCTTGCCGCTGTATAGAGCATGGATATATTCGTCGCCAAAAAACGGGCACACGTCGAAGTCGAACCCATGTTCGGCGAGCGCGGGCAGAAACTGAAGAAAACGGACGCGGCTGCTGGCGCCGAGCCGGTCATACCGCGTGAGCAGGAGTATTTTGTGTGGTCGGAGCCCGTCCATAGCTTACCTTTGACTTTTTATGGCTTTTGTTGGCAACGTTGACCAGGACACGCCCGTGCAAGTGGGCAAGTCAATCCAGAGCGCGAACGAGTAGATAGCATGTTCGAGCGAACTGAATCAGCGCCTTCTGCTATTCACGGGCCCTATTCGACCGATCCTATGTCTTGCTTGCAATGCCTGAACCCGACCTGACATCCCTTGCTCATGCTGCCGATCGGGCCCGCGCCAAATCGTCATCGCGGCGTAGGTGGAGCACGCGACTTTTGCGGATCCTATGGCTGTGGCGGGAGAGGGGCGCACGCTATGCCTTGAAACGGGCGCTGCTGCGATTGGGTCACGTGACACGCTACGATGAGAATTGGATTAGAGCCAACGATACCCTGTCGCCGCGAGATCTCGCGCAGATTCACGCGCGGATCACGCGGCTGCAGCGGCAGCCGGTCATCAGTCTCGTGCTACTGATTGAAAGTCCCTCTGCCGCCGTGCTTCGGTGCGTGATTGATTCGGTCTGCGCTCAACTGTATGAAAATTGGGAGCTCCGCATCGCAGGCCACAGTTCGAACGGGCCGGACGTCGGGAAATTGTTGGACTCTTATGCAGGGATTGACGCGCGCATCAAAGTGGTAGCCGACGATGTTCGCGGCATGATGCGGGCAGGCAATGCCGGGCTGTCGGATGCGTCAGGAGACTTTATCAGCTTCCTCGCGCAAACCGACCAGCTTGCGCCGCATGCGCTCTATATGATCGTCGAGGAGATCAACTCCTGTGCCGACGCAAGCCTGATCTACACCGACGAGGACATGATCGACGATCAAGGACAGAGATTTTCGCCTCATTTTAAGACCGATTGGAATCCAGATTTATTTTTGTCGCAAAACTATTTCGGTTGTCTGACGGTCTATCGCCGCGATCTGATCGTGCCCACTGGATTTCGCGCTGGGTTTGAAGGCTGTGAAGACTACGAACTCGCGCTGCGGGTTATCGAGCAGGTTGCGCCGTTGACAATCCGGCATGTTCCGTATGCGCTGGTCCATCGCAAATTGCCAACCGTCGAAGCTGCGATGGAGCCGGGCGTTGCCCTCCGCGCTCGGCGCGCGTTGCAGGACCATCTTGATCGCCTTGGAGTGCGCGCCACGGTAGAGGCAAGCCGCAGTGGAAATTACTATCGCGTGCGGCGGATGCTGCCGATAGTGCCGCCGCGCGTGAGCATCATCATTCCCACTCGCGATCGTGTAGAGTTATTGCGGAGCACCATTGAGAGCATCCTCAAGAAAACGAATTATCCCAATTATGAGATCGTAATTATCGATAATAAAAGTACCGATTCCGCCGCGTTGTCATATCTTGCCGGCTTGGCCGAGCACCCACACATTCGCGTTCTGCGCTTTGATCGCGCATTTAACCATTCCGCGATTAACAATTTCGCGGCTGAGCAGTGTCAGAGCCCCGTGCTCGCGTTCTTGAATAATGATCTTCTCGTTATCAATGACGGCTGGCTTACCGAAATGGTCTCGCAGGCTATACGTTCCGAGGTCGGTGCTGTCGGTGCCATGTTATATTATCCCGATGATGTCATACAGCACGCCGGTATCGTCGTCGGCTTCGGCGGGGTGGCAGTGAATTGGTACAATGGACGCGATCGCGGCTCGACTGGATATTTTCACCGTGCCGAGCTCATCCAAAATTACTCGGCAGTCACCGCGGCGTGCCTACTGACGCGGGCGGACGTATTTGCCGAGGTTGGCGGCTTCAACGAAAGCGATCTTCCGCTCACCTTCAACGATGTCGATTATTGCCTGCGGCTGCGGGAGCGCGGTTATCTTGTCACCTGGACGCCGTATGCGGAGCTCTATCATCTCGAGTCGGTGTCCCGCGGCGACGATATGTCGCCCGGCAAGATCGATCGGTTTCGCCGCGCCCAGGCGTATATGGCCGAACGCTGGGCACACGTCCTCTCGAATGACCCGTATTACAACCCCAACCTTTCGCTCGACGAAATGCCTTTCGCGCTAGCGGCTTCGCCGCGTCTGCGCCGGCCCTGGAGGTCGGGCGCGCAGTCGACTGATTGATTGCGCAATTCGCTGTTCCGGTCCTGTGATCGAAACGATAATATTCGTGCCGGTTCATTTGTAAACCATTCAATAAATTTACGCTGATGAAAGCGTCGGGCTCTCCTGCACTTCTGGCGCTCGCTAACTGGCGTGAGATGTCCGCGATCTGGGCGCACGCTCTGGTTTATTGCGGGGTGCGCAGACCGATCATGGACAACCCAGTTCGGTTAGTCTAGTTTCTGCTGCGACGCCATGCTGGCTCGAATTGTCTCATCCGATCAGGATCTTAGGGCATGTCCTTCACGAGTAATCATCTACAAGAGGCAAAGCGGATCATCGATGGCCTCGACATCGGCGTGATCGACCGAATGGCCGACCTGCTTGCGAAGGCGCGCGCGCAGGGTGGGCGCCTATTCTTTCTCGGCGTCGGGGGCAGTGCCGGTAATTGCTCGCACGCGGTCAATGATTTCCGCAAAATCGTTGGCATCGAGGCCTATGCACCGACTGATAATGTCTCTGAGCTTACGGCGCGCACCAACGACGAAGGTTGGGAAACGGTTTTTGTCGAGTGGCTGAAGGTGAGCCGTCTGCGAAAGGAGGACATCATCTTCGTGTTTTCCGTCGGCGGCGGCAATCTCGAAAAGAACGTTAGCCCAAATCTTGTGCGGGCGCTGCAATATGCCAAGGAGGTCGGCGCAACCATACTCGGTGTTGTCGGCCGTGACGGCGGCTATACGGCCAAGGTGGGCGACGCTGTTTGTATCATTCCGACGGTCAATCCGGAAGCCGTCACTCCACATTCCGAAGCGTTCCAGGCAGTTGTATGGCATCTCCTGGTCACTCATCCGGCCTTAAAGGCTCGGCAGACCAAGTGGGAAGGGGTTCGCTGAAGACGAATGGTGAAGGCAGTTTTTCTCGATCGGGACGGTGTGCTCAATGATGCGCTGGTCCGCGATGGCAAACCTTTTTCGCCGATGTCGATCGCCGAGGTCACGGTTCCACCCGACGTCCCCGATGCGGTCGCCCTGTTGCGGCGTAACGGATTCCGCCTGATCATGGTGACCAACCAGCCTAATATTGCTCGCGGAACGCAGTCGCGCGAATCCGTCTACGCAATCAATCGCCATCTGCAAGAGCGTTTGGGGCTTGATGCCGCGGAAGTCTGCGGGCACGACGATGTGGACAACTGCGATTGCCGCAAACCCAAGCCGGGAATGCTTCTGCGGGCGGCCAAACGTGACCGCATAGCGCTGACGGAAAGCTTTATGGTAGGAGATCGCTGGCGGGACATAGAGGCAGGGCGCCGCGCCGGTTGCCGGACCATTATGATCGGGCATGGGTATGGGGAAGAAATAAAATCACCGCCGGATGTCACCGTCGCCGGTCTCGGCGAAGCGGCGAACTGGATCCTCGCTCAAACAAGATAGAGGGAACAAACAGATGAAGACTGTGGATCAACTTAAAGTGCGCATTTTTGCCGACGGCGCCGATAAGGCCGGCATGCTTGAAATGTACCGCAAGCCATTCGTCAAAGGTTTTACCACCAACCCGACGCTCATGCGCAAAGCCGGCGTTTCGAATTACGAAGCGTTTGCCAAGGATATTCTTGCGGCGATACCGGATCGGTCGATTTCGTTCGAGGTCTTTGCCGACGACTTCACGGAAATGGAACGGCAGGCGCGGCGCATCGCGCCGTGGGGCAAGCATGTTTCGGTCAAGATTCCGATCACGAATACCAAAGGCGAAAGCGCGATTCCGCTGGTGCGCAAACTGTCTCAGGACGGCATCGCGCTCAACGTCACGGCCATGTTCACGCTCAAGCAGGTGCAGGACGTGGTGGGCGCGGTCAAGGGCGGGGCGCCGTGCTTCGTTTCTATATTTGCCGGACGCGTTGCCGATACCAGCCGCGATCCAGTGCCGTTAATGGCGGAAGCGGTAAAAATGCTGAAAGCCGCACCCAACACCGCGCTGATTTGGGCGAGCCCGCGAGAACTGCTCAACGTATTCCAGGCCGACGATATCGGCTGCCACGTCATCACCGTCACCAACGACATCATCAAGAAGCTGTCGCTCGTCGGAAAAGACATGGACGAATATTCGCTCGAAACCGTGAAGATGTTTTATGAGGACGGAAAAGCCGCTGGCTACACGCTCTGAGTCATTTGTGGGTTCCGATCATTGCTGTCCGGTTGAGGAAGTGGCGCGTTCTGGAAATACCCGATTTGGCAGAGGCTTGCGTGCAAAAATGGGTGGTGTCGATTTGAATTTTGTTGGGCGTTAATCGGAGTGTTTCCGAGGAGTCGCCCGTGAATATCGGCAAGACGCTGTTCGCCCAACTCATGGATTTTCTGCTGTGGAGCACGTTCACGTGGATTGTTGCGCGCTACGACGCGATATCGGACAGCGTAGTAGGAGGTGATTGCTTATCCCATGCTCAATCAATCATTCCTGAGCTGGATTGGTCGCGCCGGCGCGGGCATTGCCGTCGCCTTCGCTATCATCGCCAGTTTCACGATGACGTCTGGCGTTGTAGTGAATCACGACCGCTTGCTTACGGTCATCCGGGCGGCTCTAAAGGATGATGCTCTGCCCTATGCGAAACTCAGGAGCGAGGACTATTTTACCGAATGCGCGATGCTTGAGATGCAGCTTCTGCGTGCGGACAATGTCTTTCAAAATGCGATTGATACGAAGTTTTTGCAAGTTCCAGATAAGCATCCGTGCCAATCGCTCCGTGTAATGGCGACCGGCACTTCTGAGGAAAGACAAACGTTACCCGCTGCTTATTCATATAACCATTACGCTTACGGAAGCCGCCATCTTGAAGGATTGGTTCTGAGCGTAATCGATTTTCAAACGGCGCAGATCGTCTACCGTTGGCTCTCCTACGGCTCCGTTGCGTTACTTTTTCTTGCGATGATCGTGCGGTCATTCCGAAAGGCGCGGCTGTTCGCACCGATCCCTTTGTTTCTTGCCTTTTGTTTTGCGATGCCAGTGTTCGGGCACAATTTGGCGCACGCTCCCGGATTTTTTATCGGTTTTTTTGCCTTGAGTGCGTTTGTGGCATTTCCGGCCGTGTTTGGTGCGGCCTCGGCCAGACTTGCCTTCTTTTCCGCCTTGGGAGTGCTTATTGCTGACTTCGATCTTCTTCAAGGTCAGATCCCGGCGCTCTTGTCGCTCGCGATCGTCCTCAATCATTTTTTTTATTCCTCGAACACGACAGTCCGATCGGCACTTGTGTGGATCGTAAAGATTGCAGCGTGCTTCGTCATCGGTTACGTCGCGCTCACTGTGGCGAGGCTTGGACTGCTCGCTTTATACGGGCTCAACATCAATGAGCTTTATTCTTCCTTGCGGTTTAGGCTTGGGAGTGTGTCCGATGGCGGTGCGGTAGTCGGCCTTCGTGATAATCTCGCCAATCTGTGGCGAGCGCGAAACCAGCTCATCCCCGGCAACGCTGCCCTTGTGACATGGCTATTCTTTGGGTCGGGGGCTGCGTGGGCTTTTGCGCTCATGGTGTGGACCGCGCTGATCTGGCGCGACCGCGGCGCGCTGACGCGTCTTTCGGTCGATATCTTGGTCCTGGGCGCTGCCTCCGCAGGTATCCTGGCCTGGTATTGGTTATTTGCTGGACATACTTACCAGCACGTCTTGTTCATGGTGAGGACCATTGCGTTGCCGGCGGCCTACGGATATGTCGCGGCGCTCTTGGCGGCACGGGAGATCAACAAAAGCCGCCATGGTAAGGCTCTCGCGGCCGCGATCGGAATCGCAGCGATCTTGATCGCGGCAATCGCAATCCATCCGGTTTGGTACAAAGGCCTGACGCAAAAGATCACGATGGCCCGTTTCATCGATGCGCAGGCGGACATTGTAAGCTGCCAGTCTCTCGGGCTCCATCCGGATGGGAAACCCGACGGCATTGTCGAATTTAGCTATGAGCCGGCGCCGCCGCCACCTCTCACCTATATCGGCGTCCCGGCGGACAAACGTGACCTTTACATCCGATTTGATCGACTCAATCCGGCAGGCGCCAACGATACAGGTTCGGCGCTGTATATTCTGGCAATTGCGGAGCGGCCAGGAGGACAACCGCTCAATGATACTGATGGCCGCTACATCGTCCGTGCGCACGATCCTCACCATCTTTACGCACACTTCTGCTGGGATGGCCATGATACGCCTGAGTCGGTCTACCAGTTTTCAATTGATGGTGCCGCGGTTCCGCTATTGAGGAATTAAAGTCTATTTCAGCGGGGCAGTCCCACCACCGGGGCCGCGGGTGAGTTTGAATTTACATGAACAGCATTCTTGCCTGGGTGATTGGCCCTTAGCCGATGCAATTGGCATGATGACCGCGCTCGATGTTGAACGTGCCGCCGGTGGACAGGCAACCTCCGCTGTCATAGCTTTTACTACGTTTCGATCGTCTTGAATTTGGAGTTTGCGATGGCCGGCCCTGTTATAACTGCCACCGATAGCGTCTTTTCCATCTCTCGATCCCGCGATGGCAGCGCAGACCCGGCTGAATCCGACGGTGCGCATGTCGAAAATCGCCAATGCTGACGACATCCTGGCGGTCGCCAGGGACGCCGACGCCATTCAGGTGACCTATGCCAAGCTCACGCGCGAGATCCTCGCTCAGTTCACCAAATGCAAGGCGATCGGCTGCTTCGGCCTCGGCGTCGACAATACCGATCTACCCGCCGCAAAGGAGAAAGGCATCGCCGTCAAATTACGTGCCGGACTATTGCATCCGCGAAGTCTCCGACCATACCATGGCGCTGCTGCTCGCGCAGATCCGCAAGATCTCTCTGTCCAACAAGCTGGTGCAAAGCGGGCGCTGGGAAATGCCGGCGGTGGTGCCGATCCGGCGCATCGAAGCTGAAGCCTTTGCCGGATCCGAATTTCAACTGACAGACCGAGTGCGGCTTACCGATTAATCTGGACCTCGAATCGATGGGTTTTCTGAAAAAATTCCATCCTTACGTGATCATTGCCGCCGCGCTGCTGGTCTTTGTCTTTCCGCTTTTCTTCAACAAGACGCTGACGAATTTCAGCGATAGCTACGCCATTGCGCCTTGGAGCGAGCATCCGCCGGCAGGCTGGTTTCATAGTCGTAGCATAGATGCCGTACCAATCTATCAATTCAATTCGTCCGATATCCTCAATCGCGAGCTGTTACGAGAAGGCAGGGTGTTTAGCTGAAATCCCTATGTGGGATTCGGCGCGCCGTGGCTCGGCGCCATGCAGTTCGCGCCGTATTTCCCACCAAAGCTGATTTCGATGTTCTGGCCAGACTACTGGAGAGGCCAGGATCTGATGTTCATCAGCATGCTGCTGATCGCGGGAATCGAAAATTATCTTTTGCTGCGGTCCATGGGCGTCGGCCGCGAAGGCGCGACTTTTTCTGCGCTTGCCTACATGCTTTGCCAGCGGCTGTTTCTTCTCATCAATATGCCGGCATTCACGATCGAAGCGCTTTTGCCACTGATGCTCTATGCGATCAATGAGATGGTGAAGCGCAAGAGCCTCGGTTTTGCGCTGTTTGCGGGCGCGATCGGGGGGCGCACAATTTCTCGCCGGTTTTCCTGAAACCTCGTTCATGTTCGGCCTAATCTGCGCGCTGTTTTTTCTCTGGCTGATGGCGCGCGACTTTTCCAAATCGGGCGACATAAAGCGCAGTCTCCTGCTTGCCGTGGTTACCGGTAGCGTCGCGCTTGCGCTCAGCGCATTCCAGCTGGCGGAATTCGTTACGTTTCTGGCGGCCTCGTACACGGTCCACACCGAGAGTTATGGTACAGTAGTCAAGGAGCCTTTTTGGCTGCTGCCTCTGTTCTTGCCGAATTTCTTCGGTACGCCATTTGTCTCGTTCTGGATCGCCGGGATCAGTCCGTACGACCATATGCCGTCCTCACTGTTTTGCGGGATATCGACGGTCTTCTTGGCAATCAAGGTGCTGCTCTGGCGCGCAGCGCCAAATCGAAACTATGTCCTGTTGTTTGTCGCACTATTTGTTGTATTCGCTGGCTACGATTACGGCTTCCCGATCCTGAAATATGTCGGGCATTTTCCGATCATGAATTTGATGAGCACCGTATGGAGCGCCTTCGTCATTCCATTTGCCCTGTCGGTGCTGGCGGGTTTTGGCAGATGTTTTTTATCCGGGCCGGCACGCATCCGTGGATGGCCGCAATTCGGAAATCTTTCGTGCGAACTATGCGTTTCGCGCCGTGGAGATTGACGCAGGCTCACACATAGTCGAATTCACCTATAGCCCGTGGACGACGCAGATCGGAATTCCGCTCTCGTTTCTTGCGATGCTCGGACTGTTGGGCGGTTCGGGCTATGTGGGATACAAGTCATACCAAATGCGCTCACGCGCTAGTCGGGACAGAGCGTTCATCTAAAGGGGACCTCGAAAAATTGTCATCGCTCGTCAGGTGCGCCGAATTTTATCGCGAATGATTCCGCTTTGTTCTCGTTTTGATTCTGTGCTGTTCACCTCAAAGAGGCCCGCGATCGCCAGCTACAGCAATTTTTCGAGGTCCCCTAAAGCTTCGCGCACAGCAGCGCGTCAGTCTCTCGCAGGCCCTCCATCGAGCCGATCTCGTAGAAGCGCGTGGTGACCTCGTAGCCTGCAAGCTCCCCACGACGCGACAAATCGGTATATATCTCGGCGAGATCGAATGCAGTATCGGGCGATTTTTCCGCTAACAGGTCACTTTTCAAGATGCTCAATCCCCAGTCGATATGATGCATTTGCGGCAGCCGCTCACGCTTGTCGTAGCGGCTAATGACGCCATTCTCGTACCAGACATTGCTGGTGTCCCATTGTCCATTATTGCGGAAGACCGTCATCAGCGCGGGCTTGCCACTGGTGCGAAACGCCTCGACGATTGGTGCAAAGGTGGTGTCGAGCCAGCTATCACCGTACATCACCAGAATTTCTGGGCCGAGATGGGGCAAAGCATTGCGCAATGCGCCGCCGGTGCCGAGCAGCTTTGGGCCATCGACGCAGTAGATGACTTCGAGGTCAAACTTCGCGCCGTCGCCGACGAAAGCTTGAATCATCTCCCATTTGTAGCCGACGCAAAGCACGACCCGCGTGATGCCCTCGCGCCGAAACAAGCGAAGCTGATGCGCGATAAACGGCTCACCTGCGACTTCCAAAAGAGCCTTAGGCACGTTCTCGGTCAGCGGGCGCATGCGCGTCGCCAGTCCGCCGGCCAGCAGCGCCAAGGGAGGCATTGCGATCATTGGATAATAGTCTTCGTGCCCTCGAAGTCGAAGCGGAATCGCACCTCGGTCAAACCTGCAGTTGTCATGGCATGACGCAGCCGCGACTTGTCTTCGGCATAAAACATCAGGAAGCCGCCGCCGCCCGCACCGATCAGCTTGCCGCCGACCGCTCCATTTTTGAGTGCAAGGTCGTACCACTCGTCGATCTTGGGGTTGGACATACCGCCTGAGCGCCGCTTCTTGTGCTGCCAATGTTCATGCGTCAGCTTGCCGAACTCGACAAGACTGCCGCTTTCCAGCGACTTGAGACTGCGCAGGCCGAGATCCTTCACGTAATTGAGGTTCTCAATCATGTCGGAATCCTGCTTCTTGGTCTTGTCATCCTGCTCCTTCAGAATCGATGAGGCGCTACGTGAATAACCGGTAAAGAACAGCAGGAGATTGTCTTCCAAATTGTAAAGCGTTTCGGTGTCCACTTTCAGCGGCCGAGCTTCCACGCTGTCGTCCGGATTGAATGTAAAACACGTGACCCCGCCAAATGCGGCGATGTATTGGTCCTGCTTGCCGATCGGCTCGTGCAGCCGGTCGATCTCGATGTCGCAAGCTTGCTCGGCAAGCTCACGCGGATGGATCAGCTGCTTGTGGTGGGTATGCAGTGCCTTGAGAAGTGCGGTGGTGAAACTTCCGGATGAGCCAAGTCCAGTGCCGGCGGGGATATCGGCCATCGATGTGATTTCGATCTGATCGACGTCGCCGGTGAGCTGCAGCGCCTCGCGCACGATCGGATGGTGAATATCCGCGATCCGTTCGGCGCGCTCGATTTGCGAATACTTGACGATAAGTCCGGGCTGAAAAGTGTGATGAATGGTGATGTACACGTAGCGATCGATGGCTGCGGCGATCAGAAAGCCGGTCTGCTTGCGATAATAGGAGGGGAGGTCGGTTCCACCTCCGCCGAGCGTGATCCGCAGTGGCGAACGTACGATGATCATGGGCGAGAGCCTTCGTAAATCTTCGACAGGATTTCGAGATTGGCGATGGCGTCGTGAATATCGCCGCACGGACGCCGGTGTTCTTTGATCGCAGCAACAAAGTCGGCGAATTCGGCGTGCCAGGAGCGGTCCTGAAACGGATATTCCCACGCCGTCGTTTCGGGCGGCCCCATCTCCGGTAGCATGCGATAAAATGTCAGGCGCTCAACGCCGTAGCTTCCGCCGAGGCCGTCAATCGAGAGCTTACCATCCCGTCCGGCGATCTCGAAAGAAAATATGTTCTTCCATTCCGTCCATGAAGCATGCAGCCAAGCCATCTTGCCGGCCGTACCGCGCAAAGCGAGGAAACAATTGTCCTCGACCGGGATATTCCAGAAAAGCGTTGGCACCGACGCGTATTCCAGCGACAGGTCGCCAAGAAACCACCGCGAGAGGTCTACGAGGTGAGACCCTTGGTCGATGGCCTCTCCACCGCCGGAGATTTCAGGCTTGCACCGCCACTCGCTTTCCATGCCGGGGCGTCCGCCATGGCCGTAACGGGCGCGAATAAACATTAGCGGTCCGAGCGCACCCTGATCAACGATTTCCCGTGCCTTTAGCAAAGCGGGATGGAAGCGATGATTGAAGCCGACTTTGACGATCAGCTTTCGGTCCGCTGCCGCCTGGGCGACGGCGCGGACCTCGTCAACGTGCCGCCCGGCAGGCTTTTCGACCAGCACATGGCGGCCGGCCTCCACAGCGCCAAGAGTGATCTCGGCAAGCTGGTCGTGGCTGGTCGCGACGATGACGGCATCGACGTCGGCCTTGATCGCTTCGCGCCAATCCTGGCTTGCGCGCGAACCGGTCTCACCAGCAAGTTTTTCGGCGCGCGCTCGGTCCCTGTCACACACCACGGCGATTTCATGTGGACGCGCCGCCGCTGCGCGTTTCGATCCAATCAATCCACAGCCGATGATCGCAAGACGCATTACTTCTTATCCCATGTCTGGCTGCGGTCGGACGGCACAATACGCCGCAAGGTGTAGATGTCGCTCTCGCGCAGTTGGTCCCAACGTGCGTGCATCTCGAACCACGGATCCCATACGGCGCTGATCAGCTTACCCGTTACGTCACGCCCGGCACCCAAGACCAGATAGGCCACCAGCTTTGCGGCCTTTCGCGCGGCAGAATCATCACCCTGCGCGAGGAGCCGCTGTGCAGCCTCTTTCTCCTTGGCCCCGGCGCTGTCGCCGGCTGCGGCAACCTTCTGCGTCATACCGGAAGAGAAGGCGCCCGGCGCGATGCTATTGACCCGTACGCCGTGTGCGGCGGCTTCAGCGGCGAGCGTTTCCCCAAAGCGCACCAGCGCCACTTTGGCGGTCCCATAGGCGGAGAATAGTGGCCGCGGAGCGGTGGCCCCGCCGCCCGAGATATTGACGATCCAACCGGCGCGCCGGGCGATCATTCCCGGAAGAACCGCGTGGCACAGGGCGATTGGCGCCAGAAGATCGACGTGGATTGTGCGCTCAAACTCGGCCAGGTCGACCGTCCATGCCGGGCCGACCGGTCCCTGGATCGCAGCATTGTTGACGAGAATAGATGCGCCCCCGAGCGTGTCGGCCGCCGCAACGATAATCTCGCCCGCGTTCCGCGATTCGAGTTCGCAGACTAGAGGGTGACCCTTGCCCGGCCCATTGATTGCTGCTGCGGCGCGCGCCAGCGCCTCCCCGTCGCGCCCCACCATAAGCACGTCAGTGCCCGCGGCCGCGAGCTCGCGTGTTATCAGCTGGCCCAGCCCGCGGCTGGCACCGGTGACGATTGCAAGAGAACGCCTAGAGTCGTTCACGGTGCGGCCGTTCAAAGAAGATTAAATTCGTGGCGAGCAAGCTGAATGCGCGCGTTTGCGTGCCGATCATCGACCGCTTCTCTCGGAAAAAACCCACTCATTCGCTCGCAGCCAATCGACCGTCTGCTCGACCCCCTGCCGAATGTTGCGCTGCGCGCTCCAGCCGAGCAATCGAATCCGCTGGGTATCTAGGAAGATGAACGGATTGTCTCCGACCCATCCTCTATCACCACCTGAATAGTTGAATTGAGGCGAAACGCCAAGTCGTTCTGCGATCCATTGGGCTGAGTCTTTGACCTGGCAATATTCTTTCGTTCCGAGGTTGAAAATATTGACCTTATCGCGCGCGTGTTCCATCGCCGTCAGTATCGCACTCACGCAATCGCCTATGTACAGGTAGGACTTTCTCTGCAAGCCGTTTCCAAGAATGTGCAGCTTGGTCGGATCGGCCGACAGCTTTTGAACGAAATCGAATACGTGACCGTGCGTATATCTTTCGCCAAGAATGGAGACAAAGCGAAAGATATAGCTCCGGATACCGAACCCTTCTGCGTAGGCAGCAATGAGACCTTCGCACGCAAGCTTGGAAGCTCCGTACAGGGATGTCTGGATGGGGAAGGGTGCATCCTCCGGCGTGGGAATGACTTGGGCTTCGCCATACACCGATCCCGTGGAGGCAAAGGCAATTACCTTTACGCCATTTGCACGCATTGCTTCGAGAACGTTGAACGTTACGATCGTATTCTCTTCAAGGTCTTTGCGGGGATGCTCAAGCCCGAACCGGACGTCGGCATTTGCCGCCATGTGAAATACGGCATCGGCGCCCTGCATCGATGCAGTCAATGTCTCGGTATTCTTGAGATCGGCCTCCACGAACCGGAAATTGGCACTCTTTAGTGCATTGTCGAGGAATTCTCGCCTGCCGGTCGAAAGGTTGTCGAAGCCGAGGACCGAGTCCCCACGCCGGAGTAGCTCATCAACCAGGTTGCTGCCTATGAAGCCAGCTGCGCCGGTTACAAAGATGTGCATGATACTTATCTACCCGTTTTCGATAGGCGGCGCGCTTCGGCCGATTAGATTATGTGTGCGTCACTTCCAACTTGATCGCTTTGCGCATAGACGGGCGCATGATCCAGAAGACGGCGCCAGGCAGCGAAGCAATGAAGATTACCACGCCAAATGCAACAGACAACGCGACCGATTGCGCGATCGTCACATGACCCAAATCACCCATCGCCGCGATGATCACTGCTTCTCGACCCCCCCATCCCTGATAGAAGACGGGCAGTGAGGAAACGAAAAAAATCAGCGGCATATAGAGCAAAATGTACCACCAAGGCACGTCGATCTGCATGCTTCTGGCGAGTACAAAATAAACGGTGGCAAAGCTGAGCATCTGCGCGACGGAAACGAGCGCGAGCACCGTCGCGACCAAGGGCCGGCGCAGCATGTCTCTGAGGGTCACGATGGCCCTGACGATGCGATTAACCAGCTCTATTTTGGTTTGGAGCTTGAAACTGCCGACGGCGAGTAACAGAAACACGCCCACCAGACTGCCAGTCCACATGAGCAACTGTGCATAAATTATCTTCGTATGTGACGAGATCACCAGCAGGACAATCGTCGCCAGGAGGCCGGTGATGACAGCGCCGATTGCGGCGCATAGGCGCTCGTAAAAAACGAGCCGGATCGATCGCCCCGGGGTCAGATGATAACGCAGCTTTATCATTGCCGCCCTGGCCAGATCGGCAATCGCCGATATGGGGGCTCCGTGAGCCACGAACTGAGAGATCAGTTGTATTCGAAAAAGTGAACGGAAATGGACCTCGTGCACTCCGTCAAACGACATGATGGTTTCCAGCCGCCATGCGCTGGTTGTTTGGATCAGCGCGAGCGTGAGAAATGCCGCCAAAGCGAAATACCACCGGTCTATTTGCCGCCACACATCAAGAATGGTGTTGATTTTCTGTTGTTGGCTCAAAACATAGAAGATGGCAGCCAGAAATAGCAGGCTGCTTGCAAGTGCGATCCAGTTCGTGCGCAAGGCTTTAAGCATTCAGATCGACGCAGGCCAGATATGAAGGCTTGAAAAGCGGTGCCGAATGCAAGCCTTGATCCAAGTGGGCGGATCCCGAAAGAACGAAACCTTCTTGCCTTGACGGAACGATCGGGATTCGTAGTGGACGTCAATCTCGGTAGGCCAAAATCCGTTGCGGATCAGTTTGCCGACGAGCTCATGGTCGAAATCAAAACGATTGCACTCAAAGCGCACATTGTTGATGCAATCGCGTCGAAACACCTTGTACATAGTGAACGGATCGCGAAGCGATTGGCGGAAGATCAGATTCAAGAACCAAGTAAAGAATAGATGTCCGATATTCATTACATCGGCGACGGCGCGTTGGTCGGCGAAGCGGCGCAGCTGCCAGGCGCTGCTTCCTGCCGGATGTCGCGAGCCCAGCACGAAGCTCGAATTAAATGATACGATTGGCTTAAGAAGCTTTTCGTAATCATCCAAATCGTATTCCAGATCTGCGTCCTGGATGAGAATGACGTCGCCACTGGCGATCTGAAATCCGTTTCGGACGGCGTGGCCTTTCCCCGACGGCGTTTCCTCCAGCAAAAGACGAACCCGCGGATGATCCTTGTATCGCAAGACCTCGTCACGTGTCCCATCGGTCGATCTGCTCTCGACGATACAAATTTCGATTTCGAAGCCGGGAATGGTCTTGGCAAGCAGACGCTCGATCACCTCGCGAAACGTTTCTC
>Ga0097691_1000985_pt1 | contig 22290 bp, 26 predicted proteins | sample NGESurdeep072012_8_FD_72858 | JGI IMG/M metagenome (GOLD analysis project Ga0097691, IMG submission 72858) | Arctic peat soil microbial communities from Barrow, Alaska - NGEE Surface sample 210-1 deep-072012 | ecosystem: Environmental > Terrestrial > Soil > Wetlands > Peat ... | reverse complement strand
GTCGTCGATCGACAGCGTGGTCTGGGTCACGAAGGCGAGATTGTTGGGATCCTTCGGCGCGAAGGTCGCGGCGTCGTGCGCGGTCTCGATCAGCGTCACCGCCCCGACCGGCAATTGCCCGAGCGTGCCGACGACTTCCGGATGATGGGAATGCCCGATCAGCAGGATTTCGCGGCCACGCTTGAAATGGATCGCCGCCTCGCGGTGCACCTTGGTGACCAGCGGACAGGTGGCGTCCAGTGAAAAGAAATTGCGGGCGCGGGCGTCGGCGGGGACCGATTTGGGAACCCCATGGGCCGAAAACACCACCGGCGCGTGGGTATTGTCGGGGATTTCAGCCAGTTCCTCGACGAAAATCGCGCCCTTGGTCCGCAGGCTGTCGACGACATAGCGGTTATGGACGATCTCGTGGCGGACATAGACCGGGGCGCCATAGATCGTCAGCGCCCGCTCCACGGTGTCGAGCGCCGCCGCCTCCTCGCACCCCATGATCGACCCCCACGCCAGCACCGGCGTGTCAGGTGGCTCGACGCCGGAGGATCCGTGGGCGCTGCGAAACGCGGCAGCTCCCGCTTCGGGCCCCTTGGCCCACGCCGCCAGCACGGCGGCAGTCTGCTCGGAGCGGGCGATGTTCGCCAGGTGGGCCATGCCGAGCTCGTCGAGGAGCTCGGAAGCGGCGTCGGCCAAGCCGGCCCAGTCCTCCTCTGGGTACTTGCGCGGCAGGTACCACCACAAGAACTGCTGCAGCGCGGCCTGGTGGATCATCTCCGCTCCCTCGCCGGCGGTGAGGGCGTCGGCCATGGCCCGTACCGCCATCTCCAGATCGGGGCGTCTCCCCTCGGCCCTGCGGACCGCGGCATCAACTGCTTCGGCGCTCATCGACCGTAGCGGCTCTCGATTCGGCGGGATCGACGTAGGGTGCGGGTCATCGTGGGTTCGATCCCGACGGAGGCAATGGCCCGGTTTTCGCCCAGCGCGCCTTCGCCCGCTCCAGGAACGGAGGTTCCTGGCTCGATCCCGATCCCCCCACGACCTCTTCGAAACCCGGCATGAAGCCCGTCTTACGGTGATGCTCGGTGCGCACCTCGCGCACCACGTTCTCCCAATCCGCACCGAGCCCTGCCCTGTCGTAGCACCGCTTGGCGCGCTCGAAGTTCCGAAGCGCAGCACCGTAGTACTTGCTCTTCTTCTCCTTGACAACGCGCATTCCCATCGCTTGCCAGAGCCGCGCCGCTTCGCCGGCATGGGCCGCCTTCTCGAGCCTCGTTGCCGCGGGCTCCAACGCGTAGTGGCTCACCGTCTCGAGCTCTTGGTCGGCGCTGTGCTTCACAAGCTCTGAAAGGCGCTCTGTCTCCTTGGTCTCGACGAGTAGACCGATCAAGGAGTGGAGATCCGCTTCTGCCGCTCCCTCCATTGCCTTCGCATGCCAGGAGGCGCGATCTTGCTTGGGCACGAACTTCATCAGGTCGTCGTAGGAGTACTTGCTCGGGTGCTCGCGGAACTCGGACCAGGCGGACTCGAGAGCCTCCCCCTCACGCTCGAGCTTCCGGAGCAGCTCGCGTCTCAGGTTCCCGAGCTCGTAGTCGGCAGATGAGCTCCGTGGGTCCTTCGCCGCGATCTCGATCCCCCGCTCGACCCACGACAGGGCCTCTTCCCGCTTGCGCTTGGCGATGAGAATTCTGGCGACAGCATGACAATCCTTGGCGGTGAGGCCCGTCTGCTCCGCGAGCTCGACATAGGCTCCGACGTCCTTCTGCCCTATGTGCAGTGCCCGCAGCACCTCCGCCCAGCGCCGCCGTCCGTAACCCGTGTTGCGCCCAGCTGGCCTGTCACCGGGCTCATCTGGAATGTCGAAGCGTTCCCGGACCTGCGCGACGAGCGCAGCCCGTCCTGCCTTATCGAGCACCGAGGCCACCTCGGTCTCGAGGCCATAACAGAAGCCGTAGGGGTCATCGTCCATCCAGGCAAGCAGGCGGGCCGCGGTCTCCTCCGGAGCTGCACCAGCCGCCTGACGAGCCTTGACCCAGGCGCAGAACAGGTTCGCGACGAACATACCGAAGCTGCCACTCGAGTCGTCGAGCTCGTCTGCCTTCTCGTAGCAGCCGGCGAGGAAAGCCTCGTAGAGCGTGACCGCCCGAGCAGGCGCGCTCTGGACGAGCTCGGCGATGTCGCTCTCGACCTCCTCGAGGTCGCTCACGAAGCAGAAGCATCCACGATCTCCCACGAAGCGGCCGGGATCGAGCGCGCCTTCGATCTCGGGTTCGAGAGGGTCACGTTGCCCGCGGGCCGTCTTCTTGGTCACCGCCGGCTCCGTGGAGCACCCCGGACCCTCTTCACCTGGGGTTGCGAATCGTCGTTGGGTACCGCGTGGAAGCCCGAGTCGTCGCCTAAGTGGAAGTAGATGTAACCGCGCAGCGAGCCGTCGTCCTCCAGCACCGCCCAGCCGCGGCCGCTCGCGGGATCGCCGTCGTCGTAGCCCTCCCATGAGAACTCGACCCCCTGGTGCCCGTCGCGAGGAGCATCTCGCCAGTCGATCCCACCTTGTACCGCGATGAAACCGACGCTGCCCATGGAGTCGCGCTCGAACTCGATGAAGCCAGGGCCGATCAGGTCGACGTCCTCTTGTGCCCAGAGCTCCATCTCCACGATCCGCCACCTGCCTACAAGACTCATCGCTTCGCCTCATGCGGGTTGCCTGTGCTTGCTTCGAGGCCGGCCTGCTCGAGGCGCTGGAGGAGGCTGTGCTTCTTCGAGTGCTGCTGGCGAAGCTCCAGGAGGTGCCGGTCGAATGCCTCGAGGCGCTTGTCCCGCTCGCTGACGGCGCGCAAGTCCTTCAGGAGCTCGACGGCGACGTCGTACTGAGCAGGCTGGCGCGCGTCGATCGCGGTGTACACCTGCTCCCAGGCCTGTACCTGTCGCTTTGCCAAGGTGGCCAGATGTCGCTCACGGACGACCGCCTGGGCGCGCTCGCGGATGGCCTTCTCCTGTGCCTGCCTGCTGGCAGCCAGCTGTTCTCGTCTCTCGGGGTGGCTGACCGCCGCCTCCCGCAGCTCAGCCACCGTTCGAGCGCCCCTCCCATCTGGCGCGGGGTGCGTCTCTCCCCGGAACCGGCGCGACAGCTCCATCCGCAGGTGAGGGTCGCCGTCGGCGAGCCAAGCGAGCAGGGTGTCCTTCTCCTGTTCGGGAAGGCGGGTGACCCAACGGGTCAGCTCCGCGGTGGAAGGCTCGATCGTGCTCAGCGGCTCGCTTGCCTCGGCCGCCACCGCCAGCAGATCCTCGTCGAGGCGGAGAAACTCGACGAGGCTGTACAGCGACGCGCTCAGCCTTGCCAGACCCGGCGGGACGGCGGGCTCCAGCTCGTCGTTCGCCAGCTCCCCAGCCTCCACCGAGAGCAGCCACGCAAGGTACAGCAGGCGCCGGTCATCCGTGGCGAGCTCGGAGCGGACCGGGACGATCGAGGTGAGCGACGCCTCGCCGTCCTGTTCCCAGTAGCCCTCCGCCTCTTCGGTATTCAGCTCGACGATCACCTTGTCCTCGGCAGCCCAGGCGCAGGCGGATTCGCTCGCGCAGTAGCGGCGCGCTGTCTGCAGGCCCAGCAACGACGACGGCAGCCGGATCATGAGCCGGCGCGTCCCCCAGTTGGCAAGGTACAAGAACGCGTCGAAGTACCGGGCCATCAGCGCCCGAGGATCCTCCTTGAAGTCCCCCCAGTGATAGGTGTTGACGAAGCTCGTCGGGGTGATGCGCGCACGCGTGGACAGCGCCCGCATCTCCTTCAGCTGGCGGGCGTCGAGGGGTTGGTCAACGGCAAGGAACTCGTAGTACTGGTACTCACTCACCGTTCGTGGCCTCCTCCGTCAGCGGCTGCTCCTGACCGTACACACGCCGAGTGCCGGGCTCTCGTTATTCCGGTATAGCCTAGAACATCGATTGGGGGAGGTATCTGGCTATGGATGACGAGGTGCAGCGCGAGGCTCGGGCTCTCGGCGATCCGACGCGCCATCGGCTGTTCCGCTACATCGTGGACGCGGCAGAACCGGTAGGGGTAGCCGAACTCACCGAGTACGTACAACTCAATCACAACGCTGTTCGCCAACACCTGGCTGTGCTGAAAGAGACCCATTTGGTGATTGAAGATGTCGAGGACCGCCACCGTCCCGGCCGCCCTCGATTGCTGTATCGCCTGCACCCTGAAGCGGCAGGCCGATGGGGCACCCCGGGCGCCTACGCCTGGCTGGCAAACCTCTTGAGCGAAGCTATCCGCCACAAGCAGGAACCCCGCCAGGTAGGCCGCGAGGATGGGCTTCGGCGTGGGGCGGAGTTGGTCGGCACCGGTGATCAACTCGATCTCTTGGAAGGGGAGATGGCCCGTCGAGGCTTTCGCCCGCACCGGGTCGAGCACCACCGCCGGGTCGACTTCGTGCTCGAGCGCTGCCCGTTCGCTGACGTCGCCGGCTCCGATCCGACCATCGTCTGCCAACTGCACCTCGGGCTGGCTGAGGGGCTGGCTGAGGGTGTCGGGGGTTTGGTGGTGGAGCGGCTGGTGGCCAAGGACGCGCGTCGGGCCGGTTGTCGCCTGATCGTGCAGACTGACCCGACGATGACCCCCGAGCACGCTCGGGTGGGATGAGATCCACTCGACGGGGAGATCGCCGGTGCTTCATACCGAGTTGACCGAGCAATTGGGCATTCGCTTCCCCATCGTGGGAGCGCCCATGGCCGGGGTCGCACACGGGCGTCTGGCCCGGGCCGTGACCGAGGGTGGAGGCCTCGGCATGATCGGGGTCGGAAGCACCGATGGGATCGACCTGATCGGGCGGGAGGCGGTGGTGGCCAGCGACCAAGGTCGGTTGCCGTTCGGGATCGGGCTCATGGCATGGGCTCTGGAGCAACGTCCCGAGCTGCTCGAGATGGCCATCGCAGCACAACCAGCCCTGGTGTCAGTCTCCTTCGGTTCAACCGCCGCCTATGTCCAACCTCTCCGAGATGCCGGAATCGTCGTGGTGGCCCAGGTGCAGGACCTGCCCAGCGCTACTGCTGCAGCTGAAGCCGGGGTTGATTACGTCGTGGCTCAGGGAACCGAGGCCGGCGGCCACACGGGAAAGGTAGGCACGCTTCCACTTCTCCAACTTCTGCTCGACGGGTTCGACCTACCTGTTCTCGCCGCCGGCGGCATCGCTACGCCGCGAGGGGTTGCCGCAGTTCTGGCCGCGGGGGCGGCAGGGGCGTGGGTCGGTACCTGTTTGCTGGCTTCCCCGGAAGCAGCCAGCAGGCCCGAGGCCCGGGCCGTGGTGCTGGCTGCCACCGAAACCGACACCGTCCTTACCCGGGTCTTCGACATCGCCCAGGGCATTCCCTGGCCCGAGGGCTTCGCCGGACGGGCCCTGCGGAACCGGTTCTCTGACACCTGGGAGCATCGGGAAGCCGAGCTGGCAGTCGACGAGGCCGCGGCCGCGCTCCTCGCCGCGGCCAAAACCGACGGCGACTATGACGCCGCCTTCATCTACGCCGGCCAGGCAGTGGGGTCGTTGCATCAGGAGCGCGGCGCGGCCGAGGTGATCACCGAGTTGGGCGAAGCTACTGAGGCTTGGTTGTTGAAGCGGTTGGCCGAGCTATCCCGGGTGCGCACTACGCAATGACCTCGGCTTCCTCTCGGTCGGTTGTTGCTCTTCCTGCGTGATCGGCCACCGCCGGGTGGGGTATGACAAATCTCTAGGTTTACTAGAATAATGAATGGTCAGAAGATGAGGAAGCCAACCCAGAAGGTTGGGAGAGGAGTCGGCCATGAGGACGCGAATACCGAGGAATGTAGTAGGCGGTCTGCGGAAAGTGCCCCTGTTCTCCAACTGCACGAATCGTCAGCTCAAGGCAGTGGCTACACTCGGAACGCCGGTCCCTATCGAGTCTGGGCGAAAGGTCACAGAGGCCGGTCGACCCGGGGCCGAGTGGTTCGTGGTGCTATCGGGTCGGGCGAGCTGCCAAGTTCAAGGCCACGAGCTCGCCTCGTTTGGGCCCGGGGACTTCTTTGGCGAGCTGTCACTCATTGACGGAGGCGCCCGTAGTGCCTCCGTAGTCGCCGAAACCCCCATGCAACTATTGGACTTCGACCGGAGCGAGTTCGGACGGCTTCTCGAAGTCGCTCCGTCTGTGGTGCGAAAGATGCTCAGCGCCATGGCGGGTCGCCTTCGGGAAGCCGATGCGGCGGTCGCACGGGTCGCCTGAAGAAGAACGTGGACAGTGAGGTGGCCGACTCTGCCCGCACTCTCGATCTGTGTCATCTCCCCATCTACGCCGGCGGACCCGGCTAAGGCAACTTCCTTCGATCAGTGCGAGATCGCCTGTGCAGCCAGGACGACGATCGCCAGCGTCACCAACGCCATCAGGCCCCGCAGTGCCCCGGCTACCAGCCGCCCCCGACGAACCGCACCCGCCACGATCTGATCGTCGGGAGCCCCCATCGCTTGGCGACGCAGGGTCGTCATCTGACGCGCCTGGATCATTCCCACCGCGGTGGCGAGTACCAAGACGCCGGCCAAAGCGACTGCCGCATCGATGGTGGACGACCACGACGCCGGGGGCCACGCCAGGGCCAGGCCGGCTCCGATGGCCACCAGCAAGGATCCTGTCCCCACCATCCCATACCGGCGTCCGACCGCCCGAAAGAACGTCACCTGCGAGGGACCGTCAAGGACCTTGCGGGCTACATTGGCGACGAGCGCCAGGCATACCAGGCTGCCCACCCAGATGCACGCAGCGAGCAGCTCCACGGCGACCAGCGGTGTGCTCATCGCCAGCATGCTGTCTCTCCCTTCGATCGAGCGATTTCGGGACCGATGACCACTGGCCCCGTGCCTTCGAGTACTGCCGGGTGCCACGCCGGACCGGCATGCCGTTGGGAACTTTCACACATTCGGGTCAGTCCCATCACTCCCCTGGTGCAACCACGCGAACCATAAACGCTGCACCCATGAGCACTGTCATGCCAGGGTTGAGCACACCGGGATCGATCTCCGGTCCGAGCGAATGCTCGCCGAATTCCTCGCAGACCGCCGCCCACATGTCCCACAGGCCATCGGCATCAACACCGAGTTCGGTAAATGTCTTCGTCGTCGCCAGCGGATCGTCAGCATCAGGGTTCCCGAGCAGCATCCACAGCCGCGCCCGCACCTCCTCGGTATCGGGCCTGTACCTGCACTGATCGGTGTCAGCAGGCATCGATGGGTCCTCCCCGAGCGGTTCCGTCGCGTCCTCGTCGCACCGCGGTAACTCTAGCAGCTACTAGAATAACAAGTCCGCTTGAAGGGGAGGCTCCCAACGACAGGTGCCCGGTGAGGTCCTCAGCCCTTGGCCGGTACGGCCAGGGCGGCGAGGCTCTCGTCGGGGTCAGCCAACCGGACAAGGTCGATGGGAAGGCCGGAAAGCAGCAGGGCTTCGACCGGCTCACCGGCATCCCAGATATTGGCGTTCATGGCGGCCCGCACCCGGCCGTCCCGGATCCAGAAGGCAATGAATTCCCGAGTGGCCGGGTCCCCTCGGAAAACGACCTGATCCCAAATCGGGGCCCACCCACGGTACTCCATTCCGAGGTCGTACTGGTCGGAGAAGAAGTACGGCAACCGGTCGTAAGCGGTGGGGTCCCCGAGCATGTTCTTGGCCGCCACGGGACCCTGGTTGAGGGCCGCCGACCAGTGCTCGAGGCGAACCCGGGTGCCGTAGCGAGGATGGAAGGCATTGGCCACGTCGCCGGCGGCAAAGACACCCGGCGCGCTGGCGGCCAGATGCTCATCCACCACGATCCCGTTATCCAGTTCGAGGCCAGCGGCCTGAGCGAGCTCGACGCGTGGGATCACGCCGATACCCACCACCACCACGTCGGCGGGCAAAAGCGACCCGTCGCTGAGGCAAACCTCTTCCACCGATCCTGTCCCCCGGAGGGAATCGACGCCGACCCCCAGGTGCAGTTGGACGCCGTGCTCGATGTGCAGGTCGCGGTAGATCGCTCCCACTAGCGGACCGAGGACCCGTTCGAGCGGCACCGAGGCCAGCTCCACCATGGCAACCTCGGCACCCAACCGACGGGCCGAAGCGGCCGCCTCTGCGCCGATCCATCCCGCCCCGATGACCACTACCCGGCTTTCGGCCGTGATGGCCTGACGGAGCTCGTCGGCGTCGACCAACGAGCGCAGGTAGTGCACCCCGGCCAGCTCGGCTCCGGGGATCGACAACCGACGAGGGGTGGCTCCGGTGGCCAGCAACAACCGGTCATAGCCGAGACGCTCACCCGAATCCAGGGTCACCTCGGATGACCCCACCTCCAGCGCGGTGACCGAAGTCGAGGTGCGCAGGTCGATGTCGTGGGCGTCGTAGAAGTCGGCGGAGTGAACGGCGACAGCGTCGAACCCCTTCTCGCCGCGCAGGTAGCCCTTCGACAACGGGGGGCGCTCATAGGGTCGGGCATCCTCTTCACCAATCAGTACGACCCGACCGCCGAACCCCTCGTCACGCAGAGTCTCGGCCGCCTTGGCCCCGGCCAGGCTTGCACCCACGATCACGAATGTCTGATTGGTTGGCATGATTTCTCCTTTTCAACCCGAGCCGTACCGATCCACGGTCATGAATGTGTTGACATGGCGGTGTCCGCCGGTTGGCTCCGGCTCCGTAGCTGGCTCCAGCCACGGCCCGCATTTCGAACTCACCGTGTCGGTCCTCGTGCGCCCCGCACGGGTATCCCGGATCATGAACGGCATCCCACCAGGGCGAAGAACTCGGCTCGGGTCCGGGCGCCGGTGGCACGCACCCCACGCAGAGACATGCAGGCGTGCTCGGCCTCGAGGACCGCACCCACGCCCTTCGGGCGAAGCTCGGCCGCGAGCCAGTCGGCTACCTGGGTAGTGAGACGTTCCTGGATCTGTAGCCGGCGCGAGAAGTGGCCCACCACCCGGGCCAATTTGGACAGCCCGAGCAGGCGGTCCCCCGGCAGATACCCCACGTGGGCTACTCCGGTGAAGGGAAGGAGATGGTGCTCGCACAATGACGAGAACGGGATGGACCGAGCTACCACCAGTTCGTCGTAGCCCTCGTCGTTGGGGAAAGTGGTGGCCTCGAATGGCTCCGGCGTGAGGAGTTCGGCATACGCCCGGGCCACACGCTGCGGCGTATCCACCACGCTTTCACTGTTCCTGTCCACACCGAGAGCGTCGAGCAATTCGGCCACCGCCCTCGTGGCTCGCGCCAGGTCCATGTCTCCTTCGGAGACTTCCACGGTGGCGAGCCGGCGCCGGCGGTCGAACCGCGCCGGGCGCCGTTTTGTCCCGCCCGCGGATGCGGGGATGGCGCCGACCCCACTCTCCATCGCCAGTCCAGCAGGAACCAGGTCCTGCTCAGCACCGCTGGTTTGTGACATGTACATTCTCCTTGTTCTTTTCGCTTCCGTTGAGACGTAGTTCACAGGGGATCCGTTGCTGGCCGGATTTGGCCAATTACCCCGCCAGTGCCACCCCTCACCAGACCCTCGGTGCGCTCACCGCGCTGCCCCCAAGGAGCTGCGGCCCGTTTGCCGGGTGGCGTGGGGTCAGAAGTGATCCCTGGCGAGGTATCAGCCCGAATCAGCCGCGCCGGGAGTGGAAGATCCGCTCGGGGGCGAACACCGCCGCCAGCCGGGCGAGGGCCAAGGCAGCGAGCAGCAAACCGAAGTCCCGGAGGGCTATGTCCCAAAAGACCTGGGTATGACCACCCACCGCGATGCTCTTGATGATGGAGTCGGTGATGATCCCGCCCAGCCAGCCGGCCACCACATAAGGGGCCAGGCGCGGCAGGAGCAGGACACCAAGCCCGGCGACAATCTCGACGACACCCACCCCGTACATGAAGTTTTGAGGGCTCACGCTCAAGAAGTTGGGAAAGCCCACCCACAGGTACTTGGGCCAGAAGGTCATCCAGTTGAAGAACTTGTCCACACCGAACAGGATCGGCGCCGTCACAAAGGCCACCCGCAGGATCAGGTAGGCCTGGTACGCGGGGTCGTTGAGCCGGTGGGATCGATCAGCAGGCAACAATGGGAGAGCCGAGTGTGCACTCACCGATCGCTCTGGTGCAGTGGCTGTAGCCATGAGGGTATCCTTTCTAAAGCTTATATTTCTTGACTATAGACCACTCGGGTGGTTGCGTCAACACAAATATGTTTTAGAATAGAATCGTGGACATCAAAGATGGCAGCCTTGCCGCTCTTGCCTCCCTGAATGAGCCGTTGCGTCGTCGCCTCTACCGCTATGTGGCCGGGCAGGACGCCCCGGTAAGCCGGGACGGAGCAGCCGCGGCGCTGGACGTGGCTAGGTCGGTGGCGGCATTCCACCTCGACAAGCTGGCGGACCTCGGGCTACTTGAGGTGGAATACCGGCGCCCCCCGGGGCGCAGCGGGCCTGGGGCGGGCCGACCGGCCAAGTTGTACCGCCGTGCCGCCGGTGAAATCAGTCTCAGCGTCCCCGAGCGTCACTACGACCTGGCTGCCCGGCTCCTGGCTCGGGCGGTCGAAGACGCATCAGATGGTTCGATTTCAGTCGCCGATGCTCTCGGCGCCGCGGCCCGGGAAGAGGGGCGTACGATCGGCGGCCAAGTCGACCGGTCAGAAGAGCGGTCGTCGCCACCGATTCAACAGGTTGCCCAACTCCTCTCGGAGCATGGTTACGAACCACAGGTGATGGATGGGACGATGACTCTCGCCAACTGCCCCTTCCATACCCTGGCCCAAGAGCACCGGGAGTTGGTGTGTGGGATGAACCACGAACTCATCAAAGGCGTGGTCGAAGCGGCAGGCCTGCCCGACTCCACGGCTCGTCTCGATCCGGCACCCGGGCGATGCTGCGTGACGCTTGTCGCGTGAGCTATCGAGAGGCACAGGGTGGGCGGACCGGCGAATGAGTGTCGGCCCGAGACCGGTGTCGGTGTGACCACATTGGATCCAGACACGGTTACCCAGGCACCGCCAACCCGGTTTGACGAATTGTGAGGTTGTAACGACCGCCCGAGATCCCGATGGCTGGGTCCCCGGTACCGTGCAGCAGTTTTGGCACCCCGTGATAGGCAAGCCGAGAACGGCCACCAAAGACGAATAGATCTCCCGACTCGAGCTCGACGTCGATCCACGGCCGGTTGCGGGTGGAGATATTGCCAAAGCGGAAGACACACGTCTCCCCCAGGCTGAGCGAGACAACCGGCGCCGTACTCCGCTCGTCCCGGTCGGCGTGCATCCCCATCCGAGCATCAGCGTCATACCAGTTGATAAGTGCAACGTCGGGTCGGTAGGCGCTTCCGGCGTCAGGATCCCTGTAGGCATCGGCAACCGCCCGTCGTCCGATCTCCCCCAGCTTGTCCGGGAATGGCGCCACCTTCCTTCCGTCACCGTCATCCACTGTCAGGCTGTAACCGTACGGGAACCAGTGCCAGCCGAGACAGGCCATTTCCACCGACATCACTCCTCCGGTGGGCATCCGTGGTGCATGCATCCCGCCGGCTTGGGTAATCCACTCCCTGCAACTGATGACCAGTTGCCGTTGGGCATCGAGATCGAGCCAACCCGGTAGGTGGACCGCACCAGGGGACACCTCGATGCGTTCTCGGGGAATCAGCCGTGGCATAACACGACCACCCTGCCACACTCCAAGGACACAGCCGGGGCGTTGCCGGTGAGCCACGATCAGCACGCGGGCGTGTAGACCGGGCGGGGTGAAATTGAAGCTGGACCTACACGACATCTACAACCGAGGTGAAGATATCGATCGTGCCCTTCGATCCATCATCGACGAGGCAGTGGAGAAGAAGGCGCCGCTGGTCGAGATCATCCCAGGCAAGGGAAGCGGTCAATTGAAGAAGCGGGTGCTGCGGTTCCTGGATCAAAAAGAGATCAAGGCGCTGTATGACCGGGTGGAGAAGGACTCGCACAACTTCGGAAGAGTGTTCGTCCATTTCCGATGGAAATGAGAAATGTCCCGGCGTTCCAGTGTGTCGACAGCCCGAGCCCGCCAAGCCGAGACCTCCTACGGGTGGCTGCTGACCTCGGGACCTTGTCGGGCCAGCCAACGCAGGCGGGCGGCTCGGGCGTCCCACGAATAGATCACCGCGGTGCCCGCCAACAGGTCGTGGAGGGCCCGACGCTCCCGTTGGACCAAAATGCCGATGAATCCCAGACCGAACACCACGATGCTCAACGGCAATGCCAGCGTGCGAAGTGTCGCTTCTCGCGATGTCAATGAGGTTCCGTCGGCTTTCACCACCTGAATCCCCAACATCGCCATGCCGATGGTCTTCCCATTGAGCGCCCATTGATAGGCGAAGTAGACGAACTCCCAGGCCACCAGCACGACCAACGTCGCAATCTGGTGCCGGTCAACAGAAAAAGTCCTTCCCGTCGCCAACTCCACAGTCAGGGAGACGGCGCCGAGCCCGAGCGTGTACAGGCCCCACGAAGCCCCCACGTCAGCAGCAAAGGCGGCGAGTCGGCTGACCGCTCCGGCATAATGACCTTGTCTCCCTTCGTTGAGTCCAATGGGCGGGGCGGCAACCATCACTGACCGTTTCCGGTCCGGGTGTCCACCGGTGGAGCCGTGCCTGACGGCGGAGCCACGGGCACCAATGTTCGAGGGCCGAGAGGTAACGCTTCCGCTGTCCGTCGCAGAACCCGATTGGTCCATCGGGCGAAGAAATCGTCGAGGCCCACACTTTGAGCTCTGATCACGTCGAGGACCTCCGAGGCCACACCGGACGTCGACCTCGCGATGATCGAACCCAATTCGGTCTGTGCTACAAGTGATTCGATGTCGAGCTGGTCGACGATCCGACGGACGTCGACCCGTTCAACCAGTGCGTTGACATCCACCCTCTCGAGGAGTTTCTCCACGTCGACTCTTTCCACGATCTTCTCGACGTCCACCCGGTCGACAAGTGCGTCGGCGTCGACCCGTGATACCAAGCCATCGACGTCGATCCGCTCCAGAATCGCATTGAGGTCGATCGAGTCGATCACCAAATGGGCCACACGCTCGGCGATAGACTGCGCCATGCGTTCGAGGCGGTCATTGATCGGATTCGGGCTCACGTCGATGTACCCCGACATTCGGGCCACAGGTGCATGCCGACAGTGTCCCATCGGAGGCAGTTAGCACCGGGGACCGTCGCTCGATGGAGCATCAGCCCGGGCAGGTTCTCGACCATGCCATAGGGCAGCCCCCAACGTCACCAGCGAAGAGCCGAGGTGTGACTGCCGAAGTAGGCGATATTGCGAACCGCCTCGAGCCCAGCCCCGGTGGGGATGTACCGCCCCACCTCGCGCCGGATCCCGCTCAAGAACTCAGGCGGATACGGCCCGCCTGATGATGGGTTTCCGATCACCACGAAGAGGACCACCGCCAGGGCGCTACCCAACTCGCCAATCACCGCCTGAAATGCGGTGGCGGCCATGGACACCGCCAAGACCACGAGTGTCCCGATACCCATGAGGTCCAAACGGTTGCCCCCGAACAGGTGAAGACCTGCCCCGCCCAGGAGAGCCCCGAATACTCCCGAGGCCACGGAAAACACTGCAAGCGCCGCGCTGCGGAGAAGCGTCTGCCGCAGATCCAGATCAGTACCGCGAGCCAATCCGAGCACACTGGCGACCAGGTAGCCGCCTACGACCCACCCCCCACAACAAGTTAGAACGGTCCGAGTCCCTCAGGGTCATTGGCAGGAAACGGCAGCACATGGACCACGTTGAAGGTGACGCTCAACTGTTTCTCGACGGGATCAATGGCGCGTTCGACCACCGTTGCCACAACCGGACTGGGTGAACCCGACACCACAATGTCGACCTTCGACCCGTTCACGACGACAAAGGCATCAATGGTGTGGTCGGCCACAGCCCGCAGGGCACTGGCCAAGTCAGGGTCCGACGCCGGACTGAACTGCGAGCCTTGCCTTTGAATGGTGGCGATCAGAGCGTGCTGGGTCGAGCCCGACCCCACCACGCCAACCGGCACCCCGTGTGGGTAGGGATGGCTCAACCCACCTACATAGGAAAAGATGAACGCCACCTCAATGGCCAGTACTCCGGCCATAATGACGGCGGTCCGTCGCAGCGAGGACCTCGCCAAGGATCGAAAGTTCTGCACCATCCGGGCCAACTAACTGCCGACGATGGCGTCGCCGTCGGCGTCGCCGTCGGCGTCAAAGATTCAATGGGCGGAGAGCTTCGCCACCGCCTCCAGCGCTCGGTCCGCATGCACGTTCATCCGCACTTCGCTTTGGATGACGGCCACTATTTTGAGATCGCTTCCGATCACGAACGTCGCCCGTTTGGTGGGTGAAAGGGCTGTAAAGCGGCGCCTGACCCCGTACTGGGTTGCTACGGCGCCATCAGGGTCGGAAAGCAGAGGAAAGTCGAAAGAGTGCTTGTCCGAAAATCGCTTCTGCTTCTCCACCGCGTCGGCGCTGATGCCGATCCGTTGGGCACCCACCGCGTCGAACTCCGCTTTCATATCTCGGAAATGGCAGCTTTCCGCCGTGCAGCCCGGCGTCATCGCCGCCGGGTAGAAGAACAGGACAACCGGGCCATCAGCGACCAGGGTACTGAGCCGGCTGGGAGTCCCGTTTTCGTCGGGTAGTTCGAAGTCCGGTGCGATATCGCCTTCGCGCATACGCCGAGGCTAATGGCTAACCGCGGGAGGCGCCTGGCAGGCGGCCTCCGGCTGGGCGTCCAGTTCCCGGGCATCCGGGTCGTGGTATCGCCCGGTCATCCAGCCCGGTCGCGCATTCCGACCGTAGTACCCGGTCCAGTCAGGTGGGAACGTTTCTTTGGAACACAATTGTGCTGATTCTGAGGAATTTGCAGACCACCGCGAGCTCGTCAGCGGCGAATTCGGCCAGCGCCGTCCGGGCATCCTCGATCATCGGGAGGTGGCACGCATGGACCTTCAGTTGCGCAGCCGGGACCATTTCCACCAGTACCCGGCGTCGATCGTCCTCATCCCTCAGGCGACGCACGAACCCGGCAGCCTCCAACCGGTCGATCACGAAGGTGATGGTCCCCGTCGAGAGCCGGGACGCGTGAGCCAGCGATCCGGCAGTCATCGGCTGGTGCTGATCGAGAATATCGATGCACCGGAAATCGGTTCGGTTGAGCCCGAGTTTGTCGGCAACCGCTTCATCGAAGATATCGACGGCCATCTGGTAGGCCCGCATCGCTTCGACCAGGTCTGGGTGCCCCGAACCTGTTGCCGAGCCCGGCTTACCGGCTATCTGTCCCTCGAACTCGGGCTGGTCCAACTTGGTTGACACACTAATACTCTAAACCTTAAGATATACAAAAGTAAAGGGATTTAGCTCACTCTGTTCGCGCACTCGAAGACGGGATCGCCGCCGATGCCATACGCAATCGAAGTCACCGATGTGAAGAAGACGTTCTCCGGCAAGCAGGAGGTCCGCGCCCTCGACGGGGTGAGTTTCAACGTCGAGGAGGGAACCGTCTTCGGTCTGCTCGGTCCCAATGGGTCGGGCAAGACGACAGCCGTGCGGATATTGACCACCATTCTCAAAGCCGACAGCGGCTCCGCACTTGTCCTCGGCCACGACGTGGCGAAGCAGGCCGACCTGGTCCGCAGTCTGATCGGTCTGGCCGGTCAGTACGCCGCCGTCGATGAGAACCTGACCGGCCGAGAGAACCTGGCCATGGTGGGTCGGCTCAATCACCTTCCGAAGTCATACGTGGCCGGCCGGGCCAAAGAACTGCTCGACCAGTTCGATCTGGCCGACTCCGGCAACCGGACCCTCAAGACGTACTCGGGTGGCATGCGCCGGCGTCTCGACCTGGCCGCAGCCCTGGTGGCCCGACCAACGGTGCTCTTCCTCGATGAGCCCACCACCGGTCTGGACCCCAAGAGCCGGAACGACATGTGGGAAGTCATCGAGAGTCTGGTGGGAGAGGGCACCACTGTGCTCCTCACCACCCAGTACCTCGAGGAAGCCGACCGTTTGGCCAACACCCTGTCCGTGCTTGATCATGGGCGGGTCATCGCCGAAGGCACCCCGGCCAAACTCAAGTCCGACCTGGGTGCCACCGTCCTCGAGGTGGGATTGCACGATAACGACGACGTCGCCCGCACGGCTTCGCTCTTGAATGCCATCGGCCCCCACCACCCGAACGTCAACGGTCGGGTGGTGGATGTCACCGTCGACAAGGGTCCGGTGGACGCCATGGAGGCCCTTCGATCGCTCGACCAGGCGGGCATCACTCCCACCACCTTCACCCTGCGGGAGCCCAGCCTCGATGACGCGTTTCTGGCTCTGACCGGCCACCATGCCGAAGAGGATGAGGCCGAGGACGGATCGGAAATGAAGGGATCGGGCGGCACCCGCGATCGCGCCGGTCAACCCGAATCGACACCCATCCCCGTTGGAGGCAACCGATGACCACCACCATCTCCATCCCGACAGTCACCGGCGCTCCACTGGCTACCGGGGTCGGCGCACGCGTTCGCTGGGCGATCTCGGACACGCTGACGGTCACCAAGCGGAACTTGATCGCCATTACCCGAATTCCCGAGGCACTGTTCTTCGCCACCGTGCAGCCGATCATGTTCGTACTGCTGTTCCGCTATGTCTTCGGCGGGGCGATCCATCCGGGGCACGGGATCAACTATGTGAACTACCTGATGCCGGGGATCTTCGTGCAGACAGTGGCGTTCGGCGCCATACAGACAAGTATCGGTCTCGCCGAAGATCTCCAAAAGGGGCTCATCGAGCGGTTCCGCGCCCTGCCCATGGCGCGCTCGGCAGTGCTGGCCGGGCGTACAACCGCGGACCTCTGCCGGAACGTGATGGTGGTCATCGTCATGACCGGTGTCGGATTCCTGGTTGGGTACCGCCCGACCACCGGGGTCCTTCCCTATCTGGCCGGGATCGGACTCATCCTGTTGTTCGCCTACGCCCTGTCGTGGGGTTTTGCCCTGATAGGCCTCTCCGCCCCCAACAGCGAGACGGCACAAGTCATGTCGTTTCCGCTCCTGTTCCCGTTGACGTTTGCCTCCTCCGCCTTTGTCCCCCTTGCGGCCATGCCCAGTTGGTTGCGCGGCTTCGCCACCTATCAACCGGTGAGCGTGGTGGTGACGGCATGTCGGTCCCTGATGCTCGGGGGCCCCACCTCTCACTGGGTATTCCAGGCGGTGGCATGGACGGTAGGGCTCCTGATCGTGCTGCCCCCATTGGCCGTCTGGCGGTACCGCACCCGAACGTAATCGGATGACATGAGAAATACCTGAGGGGAGGACGTCGAAACCTGCCATGGCGCCGGGTGTCCGGGAGTGGGCAGAATGGGTCCATGGCACCATCCCCTTCCTCAGCGTCCGCCCCCAACAGCTTCGGCGCCCGGGCCGACCTGACAGTGGGCGACAAGACGTATGAGATCTTCCGGATCAATGCCCTGGCCGACCGGCACGACGTGGCCCGGCTCCCCTATTCGATCAAAGTCGTCCTCGAGAACCTACTCCGGCACGAGGACGGTCTCGCCGTCAGCCCCGACGACATCGAAGCGGTGGCCGACTGGGGTCGCGACCCCGAGCGCCACGGCGTGGGGGGAAGTGACGCCGTCGAGATCGCCCTCACCCCCGAACGGGTCCTCATGCAGGATTTCACCGGGGTCCCCGGGGTGGTCGATTTGGCGGCCATGCGGGACGCCCTCGCCGAGTTGGGGGGAGATCCGGCCAAGGTGAATCCACTCGTCCCTGTCGAACTGGTCATCGATCACTCGGTGATCGCCGAGGTCTCGGGCACCTCCGACTCGTACGACCAGAACGTCGACATCGAGTATCAGCGCAACATCGAGAGGTATCAACTGCTGCGCTGGGCCCAACAGGCCTTTGACGGATTCCGGGTTGTCCCGCCCGGTGCCGGCATCTGCCACCAGGTCAATCTCGAGTACCTATCACGGGTGGTCTTCGGCACCGAAGACGGAAGGGCCTACTGCGACACGCTGGTCGGCACCGACTCCCACACCACCATGGTCAACGGGCTCGGCGTGTTGGGCTGGGGGGTCGGCGGCATTGAAGCGGAGGCGGCCGTGCTCGGCCAACCTCTCTCCATGCTCCTCCCGCCGGTGGTGGGATTCCGCCTCACCGGACGCCAGCCGGCCGGGACCACCGCCACCGACCTGGTCCTCACCATCACCCAACTGCTCCGCCAGCGCGGTGTGGTGGGCAAGTTCGTGGAGTTCTACGGACCTGGCGTGGCGGCGGTTCCGTTGGCCAATCGGGCCACCATCGGCAACATGTCACCCGAATACGGTGCCACCTGCGCCATCTTCCCCATCGATGACGTGACCCTCGACTATCTACGGTTCACCGGCCGCGATGATGACCACGTGGCCCTGGTCGAGGCCTACGCCAAGGAACAGGGCATGTTCCACCTCCCCGATGGAGCGGAGCCCGTCTTCTCCGAGACGATCGAGTTGGATCTCTCCACGGTGGTCCCGAGCATCGCCGGTCCCGCCCGGCCCCAAGATCGGGTCCCGTTGTCCGACGCCAAAGATGCCTTCCACACCGCCCTCGGACGCGAAAAGAAGTCGGCGCCGGCCACCCTGTCCAACGGATCGACGGTGACCATCGAGGACGGTCACGTGGTGGTGGCCGCCATCACCAGTTGCACCAACACCTCGAATCCCCAGGTGATGGTGGCGGCCGGGCTTCTGGCCAAGAAGGCTGTCGATCTCGGGCTGCGACCCAAGCCCTGGGTCAAGACCACCCTCGCCCCCGGGTCCCGGGTGGTCATGGACTACTTCGACCGCGCCGGGCTCACCGGGCCGTTGGCAGAGGCCGGTTTCGACCTGGTCGGCTTCGGTTGCACCACCTGCATCGGCAACTCCGGCCCCCTGCTCACCGGTGTCTCCGAAGCCATACAGGGTGGTGACCTCTCGGCGGTTTCCGTGCTGTCGGGAAACCGGAACTTCGAAGGACGGATCCACCCTGACGTACGGATGAACTACCTGGCCTCGCCGCCGTTGGTGGTGGCCTACGCCCTGGCCGGCACCATGGACATCGACCTCGACAACGACTCGCTGGGCACCGATACCAACGGCAACCAGGTGCACCTCGCCGACCTGTGGCCGTCGGCCGAAGAGGTGACCGAGGCCATCCGCACCTCGTTGACCTCGGAGATGTTTCGCGACAGGTACAGCTCGGTGTTCGACGGCGATGAGCGCTGGCAGAATGTGGAGACGGCCACCGGCAATACCTTCGCCTGGGACAACGACTCCACCTACGTGTTGCGCCCACCGTTCCTCGAGGGTCTGGCGCACGAGCCGACGCCGGTGACCGACATCAGCGGTGCCCGGGTACTGGCCGTCCTCGGCGACAGTGTGACTACCGACCACATCTCACCGGCAGGAAGCATCGGCCCGTCGACACCGGCGGGACGCTATCTGGCCGACCATGGGGTGGAACGCGGGGATTTCAACTCCTATGGATCTCGCCGGGGCAACCACGAAGTGATGATGCGTGGCACGTTTGCCAATATCCGTCTGCGCAACCAACTCGCTCCCGGCACTGAAGGAGGTATCACCCTGCACCTCCCTGATGGTGTGCAGACCACCATCTTCGACGCCTCTGTCGAATACGCCACAGAGGGCATTCCGTTGGTGGTACTGGCGGGCAAGGAGTACGGATCCGGATCGTCCCGTGATTGGGCGGCCAAGGGAACCGCACTGCTGGGCATCCGGGCCGTCATCGCCTCCAGCTACGAACGGATCCACCGATCGAATCTGATCGGGATGGGGGTATTGCCGCTGCAGTTCGCCGATGGGCAGAGTGTGGCATCGCTGGGGCTCACCGGTCATGAGGTGTTCGCCATCTCCGGTGTCGAGTCGCTCAACCGCGGCGAAGTCCCCAAGGATGTCACCGTGCGGGCCACGGATGCGGACCGGGTGGTGGAGTTTTCCGCCCGGTTGCGGATCGACACCCCGATGGAGGCCGAGTACTACCGCCATGGCGGGATCCTCCCCTACATGCTTCGCCAAATGGCGGTTTAGGTCGCCAGGGGTAACACGAACCAGGCGATCACCACGAAGTGCACGATGGCGCCCACGATGGTGCAGGCGTGGAACACCTCGTGGTAGCCGAATACTCCCGGAATCGGGTCGGGGCGCTTGAGGGCGTAGACCACTGCCCCTGCGGTGTAGGCAAAGCCACCGAGAAAGAGGAGGACGAACCCGGTCACGCCCAGAACATGGAACAACTGAGGTAATACCGCCAAGGCCGACCATCCCACCACCACATAGGGGACCGCGATCACCGACTTGGGAGCGTCGAGCCAGGTTTGGCGAATGGTGATGCCAACCACGGCACCACCCCAGACGATGCACAAGACGGTGATGCGGGCCCAACCGCCCAGGGCGATTCCGGCGACCGCCGTATAGGAACCGGCGATGGCGACGAAGATGGTCGAATGGTCGGCCCGGCGCATCCGGCGTCGGCCCACCGGCCCCCAGGTATGACGATGGAAGAGCGCACTGACACCGAACAACATCGAGATGGAGATGGCATAGATCGCCGCCACCGCCTTTGATCCCGCGGTCGGAGCCGCCCACACCAGGGCCACGCCCGACACCAGCGAGACGAAGAAGCCCACCTCGTGGAGCACGCCCCGGAGCCGGGGTTTCACTGGCCCGACGGGTTCGTCCATCACCGCGCCGCCGCCAGGTCGACGAAACGCCGCAGAATGCGGCGCCCGGTGGTTTCCACCTGGGACAGGCCAGATGCCCCGAGGACGGTCCCGGTCGGAAGATGGGGGCGCCACTGCTCGGCGAGCGCGGCGTTGACCTCCACGTGAAACTGAAATCCATAAGCCCGGGCACCCACCCGGAATGCCTGATGGGGAAACACTCTTGTCGCCGCCAGGTGCTCCGCCCCCGCAGGTAGGGCGAAGGTGTCATGGTGCCAGTGCACGCAGGGAATGGCGGTGTCGGCCAGTCCTCCGTACTCCGGGCCCAGCACCCGGTCCCGGCGACCGGAAGCAGTGAGGGTGACAGTGCCCACTCCGATCTCTGCGCTGTCTCCGGTGGTGACCTCAGCCCCGAGGGCAGCCGCCAGCTGCTGGGCTCCCAGACACACGCCGAGAACCGGCAGTCCGCCGCCCGTTGCCGCCGCCAACAGCCGACGTTCGTCAGCCAACCAAGGAAACTGGTCGGTGTCATGGACGCTCATCGGCCCGCCCAGGACAACCAGGCCTCCGATCTGGGCGACGTCGGGCAGGTCTTGGCCGAGGCCCGTCCGGATCATGTCGTAGCCGTAGCCGGCCGCGGCCAACACCTCTCCGACCAAGCCGGGTCCTTCGTGGGCTACGTGTTGGACGATCGCCCACGGCCGGGGATCTCCGCCGGTCCGGGCGGTGACGACCGGTTCGGTCACTCTGTCGGTCTACCTGGTCCCGACAACATGGAAGGCTTCGGCGAATCGACCCTCAGGCAGACCGGCCGACTGGGCGGTCCCGGACATCCACGGGCGAATGAGGTCTTCGATATGGGCACCGTCGCCGACCTGGCTCCGGTGAGACCGGAGGGCGGCCAGCTTCTTGTCGAACTGCTCGGTGGCATCGACTACCCGGTTGGCCCGTTCGGTGGCCATCACCCAAAGTTCCGACACGATATGGGGTTCGAGGCCCTCTTCGAGGAGCTCAGGATGGGCAAACGGATTGCGGGCGTCCGGGTACACCGCACAGGCGGCTGCCTCGCCGGCAGCCAGGTGGTCAGGGTGGCTGGCGTACAGGCGCTCCCAGTACCGCTCGGGAGACTGAGCCACCACCCGGTCGGGTCGGAAGCGTCGGATGACCCGAGAGATGTCCCGGCGCAGTTCGATGCTAGGGACCAGGCGACCGTCCGGGAAGCCGAGAAACGTCACATCGGATACGCCAACCTTGGCCGCCGCTTCCCGCTGTTCATCGCGTCGGACCGCGGCCAGGTCGGCCCGGCTGATGGTCCGGTCCGATCCCCCGGCATCGCCATCGGTGACGATGCAGTACGCCACCTCCACTCCGGCGTCTGTCCAGGTGGCCACTGAACCTGCCGCCCCGAAATCCACGTCGTCGGGGTGAGCGGTCACCACCAGGATGCGCTCCACATCGACGGGTCCCGGATCAACTTCCAACATCGGGAGGGATTGAACCTCTGACATCACACCCGGACCGGATTCCACGAGGCCAGGTTGGCCAGGCGCGAGTCGTTGGAAAAGATCTCCACGATCGGGATCTTCAACCCGATGCGTTGTTGGATGCGCTCCA
>Ga0097691_1000984_pt1 | contig 22291 bp, 19 predicted proteins | sample NGESurdeep072012_8_FD_72858 | JGI IMG/M metagenome (GOLD analysis project Ga0097691, IMG submission 72858) | Arctic peat soil microbial communities from Barrow, Alaska - NGEE Surface sample 210-1 deep-072012 | ecosystem: Environmental > Terrestrial > Soil > Wetlands > Peat ... | reverse complement strand
CAGGAGCCGGGCGGCGGCAGCGAGATCGAGAAGACCGCCCAGGGCGACTACCATGTCACCTTCCCGCTCACCGAAAAGGTCGCGGTCAAGGGCCCGGACGCCCATCCGTTCTACAAATGGGCGGCACAGGAACGCCCGCTGGAGGCCCCGCGCTGGAATTTCCATAAATATCTGATCGGCCGCGACGGCCGTCTGAAGGCGGCCTTTACCTCCGCCGTGTAACCCAACGATCCGCGCCTGATCGCGGCGATCGAGCAGGAATTGGCCGGGGAATAAGCGCATGATTCCGAAAAGTGGGAACCGGTTTTCGGAAAAGATCATGCGCAAAGCCAATAACAATGTCGTTTTTGCCATTGTGACGCGTCGGTCACGCAACGGCGGCCGCCGTCATAAATCCGATAAAATCCGATTGACGAATCAGCCTGCTCATGACGAAGTCATAAGTGAATTTTAGTCACGTGGGCCGGCGTTCGATCGCCGACCCGATACGAGGTTCCTCCCGCGTGGCGTTTAGACTGGGCGGCCGCGAGGCCGCCCCTTTTCATTACCGGACATCATGGATTTGTGCGCTCAGGCGGCGCTGACTTGTGCGCTTGCTTGGGCGTCGGCCATTTCCGTTTTCGGCTCGGTGGCTGCCGCGGGCCGTGGATCGATGGCTTCGACCAATTGCAGGAAGCTCTTGCCGGGCAGCGGCGGCGCGAACACATAGCCTTGCGCCGAACGGACCCCGAGCTCGCGCAGATACATCACCTGCTCGAAATTCTCCACGCCCTCGGCTACCACGTCCATGCGCATGTTGTGGGCGAGATCGACCAAGGTCTCGACGATGGTGGTGGAGTTGCGGTCGGTGCCGATGGCGTCGACGAACATCTTGTCGATCTTGATGATGTCGACACCGAGCTTGAGCATATAGGACAGCCCGCTGTGGCCGGTGCCGACGTCGTCGATGGCGATGCGCACGCCGAGCCCCTGGAAAGCCGCGATGGTCTGCCGGGTTTCGGTGAAGTTTTCGATCGGGTCGCGCTCGGTCAGTTCCAGCACCACCTGTGAGAGCTTGATCGGCGAGCCGGCAAAAATTTTGCGCACGTCCTTGACGATTCCCTCGTCGCAAAACAGCTGGCCGGCGAAATTGAACGAGATCTTCAGTGCCGGCCGGCAGCCGAGGGCGTGGCCTGCTTCAGCGCAAACCCGCCGCATCAGATCGCTGGTCATTTCGCGGATCAGCCCGCTCGACTCCGCGAGCGGAATGAATGCGCCGGGCAGCACCAGCGTGCCGTCGGCTTTTCGCCAGCGCACCAGGACTTCGGCGCCGCGCAATTGTCCGGAGCGGATATCGACGATCGGCTGGTAGTAGGGCACGAATTCGCCGGCCTTGAGCGCGCTCTCGATCTCGGCCACCGGATTGCCGGGCGCGCGCCGCGGCATCAGCATGGAGAACACGCCCAGGATCATAAGCATGGCGCCGGTGGCGAATAGGCCGAGCCACTGCAGTTCCGCGTGGCCGGCAATCACGTGGCCGCGCGGCATCGATATTTCGGCGTCGAAACCGAATTTGTCGGATTTCGTGTTGGCCACGAAAGCGGCGTCGACAGCATCGGGGCGCTCGCCGATATGGGCTATTATTGTGCTATTGGCAGTGGCGATGTGCGCATAGGCGCTGAACGGGCCGCCTTGGGTAGATATCAGCGGCAGGAACAAAAATGCCGGCACCAGCGCCGCAATTCCATTGGGACCGGCGCCGACCTGTCGGCGGAGCCGCACCATGGGCTGGCCGTTCTCGAGCTGGATGATGTCGAACGAATACCAATTGGCGCCGACCAGCGGCTCGGAGGCGACCATCTTGCGCTGGCCGAGCGGCAAGCCGAGATGGGTGCACAGCGTCTGCCCGTCGGGACCGATGACAGCGATTTCCTTGACCGGCATGGTGTCAAAGGCGGCTTGCCGCATCGCCTCGACGTCGCTCGGCCGACAGCTATCGACGCCGCGCGCCGCCAGGCCGTCGAGCGTGGCGATTACTTGCGTGACGCGGGATTCGGCGAGCGCGATCGCACGCTTGGCGGAGGTGTCGACCTCTTCCTGGCCCTGGCGATCGATCAAGCCGCTGAGCCAGAAATCGAACGCAATCAAAGGAGCGCCGGCAAGCAATACGCCAGCGACGATCGCAGCGATATTCCGGCGCGTGAGTGCGCGCACAATCAACCCCATCCTGGTGCCCGGCTAGCCCACCCCATTCTGGTGTCCGATGAGTGAGCCACGGCGCCGTAAAGGCCGCTTTAAGCGTCAGGCGGGGCCGTCAAATAAGGAGGCATTATGGGACCAAGCCCGCCGATATGGTTAGGGATTGGTAAAAACAGTGCGGCGGCTGGTGGCGGGCCCATCGATCCTGCGGCCATTGGCACGACGGCCCGGCGCGCTAGACTGGCGGCGATCCGCCTCGATCAGACGGGCGGACGACGGGAGGACCGACATGGTCGAGCCGAAGCGGCATTTCCTGCGTTCCTGCGTTTGCTGTAGCGAGCCTGCGGGCTTGAGCCGGCGCGGCTTCATCGCGTCTGCGGTCGGCGCCGGTGCGGCAGCCGCAACCGGCCTCATGCCGCGCCGGGCGGCAGCCCAGGCTAAGCCCAGCCGCATCGACGTGCATCATCATTTCGCCCCGACTTTTCACCGCGACGCCCTCGGTTCAAAGCGCGGCGGCACTTGGCCGACCTGGTCGCCGCAGATGTCGCTCGACGACATGGATAATAACGGCATCGCCACCGCCATGCTGTCGGTGGTGCAGCCCGGCACCTGGTTCGGCGATGTCGAGGAGACCCGCGCTCTGACGCGCAAGCTCAACGACTACGGCGCCACGCTGGTGCGCGACCACCCGGGCCGCTATGGCATGTTCGCCTGCATCGCACCGCCGGACATCGAAGGCAGCCTGAAGGAGATCGAATACGGCCTCGACACGCTGCATGCCGATGGCATCGCCCTGCTCACCAGCTATGGCACGACCTATCTCGGCGATCCGTCGTTTGCGCCGGTCTATGCCGAACTCAACCGGCGCAAGGCGATTGTCTATGTCCACCCGATCGCGCCGAACTGCTGCAAAAGCCTGGTACCCGGCATTCCGGTGGGCTCGATCGAATACGCCACCGACAGCACGCGCACCATCGCGCATCTGGTGTTCAGCGGCACCGTGACGAAATTTCCGGACATCCGCTGGATCTTCTCGCATAGCGGCGGCACGCTGCCGTTCCTGACCGGGCGTTTCATCCGGCTCGCCGAGGAGCGCAAGCCCGCATTCCTACCGAACGGACCGCTACCGGAATTCCGCAAATTCCACTACGAGCTGGCGCAGGGCAACACGCCGGGCCAGATCGCCGCGCTGCTCAAGATGGTCCCGCTTGAGCAGGTGCTCTACGGCACCGATTTTCCGTTCCGGCCCGGCGCCGAAGTCAATGCCGGCATTGCCGCCTATGGCTTCAGCGCGGCCGAGATCGAATCGATCGAGCGCGGCGCCGCGTTCAAGCTGCTGCCGCGGCTGAAGGCCTGAATTTCGTCACCCTGGCGTGATGGGTTTTACGTAAACGGAGCATCGCATGAGTTTCTTCCCCGGCAAGGACCCGCAAGCCGGCGATGTCTATGCCTGCGCGGCCATCGCCCATGTGGTGGTGCCGCGCACGGTCGATCTCGGCGACGGCTTTTCGGTACGGCGCGCGCTGCCATCGGCGCGCTCGCGCATGGTCGGGCCGTTCATTTTCTTTGACCATTTCGGGCCGACGGAATTCCGCGCCGGCAACGGGCTTGACGTGCGGCCGCATCCGCATATCGGGCTCGCCACCGTCACCTATCTGTTTGACGGCGAGATCGTGCACCGCGACAGCCTGGGCACCGCCGTGGCGATCAAACCGGGCGAAGTGAACTGGATGACCGCCGGCCGCGGCATCGTGCATTCCGAGCGCACCGGCGCGGAGAAGCGCGCTACCGGCAGTCCGATCCACGGCTTGCAAATGTGGGTCGCCCTGCCGGCGGCGAAGGAAGAAATCGAGCCGGGCTTCGGACATTACGAAATATCAGAATTCCCGATGATCCATGATGACGGGAAATTCGTGCGCGTGGTGGTCGGCTCGCTCTATGGCAAAAAATCACCGGTCCCAACGGTGCATGAAACGTTCTTCGGAAATGTCGCACTGCGCGCCGGCGCGACACTGCCGCTCGACGCCGATCATGAGGAGCGCGCGCTCTATGTTGTCGATGGCACCATCGACATTGCCGGCGACCCGTTCGAGAGCAAACGGCTGCTGGTGTTCAAGCCGGGCGACCGGGTGACAATCAAGGCCGTGACCGACGCCCATTTCGTGATCTGCGGCGGCGCGCCGATGGACGGCCCGCGTCACATCTGGTGGAACTTCGTGTCGTCGCGCAAAGAACGCATCGAGCAGGCCAAGGCGGAATGGGCGGCCGGCCATTTCGGCAAGGTGCCGGGCGACGAGATCGAGTTCATTCCGTTGCCGGAGAAGCCGAGCGTCGATTCAGTCGACGACGCGGCCCCACTTTGACGTGAGGTGCTGAGCGCCATGAAGCGTGGACTCTATTTCTTCGGTAGCTCAAGCCGGATATGCAGCTCCTTGAGCTGCTTGGGCGTCGCTTCCGACGGCGCTCCCATCATCAGGTCCTCGGCGCGTTGGTTCATCGGGAACAGCACCACCTCGCGCAAATTCTCCTCGCCGGCCAGCAGCATGACGATGCGGTCGATGCCGGGCGCGATGCCGCCGTGCGGCGGCGCGCCGAGCGAGAGCGCGTGCAGCATGCCGCCGAATTTCTGCTCCAGCACGTCTTCCGGATAGCCGGCGATGGCGAAGGCCTTCTTCATCACCTCGGGGCGGTGATTGCGGATCGCGCCGGACGACAATTCAGTGCCGTTGCAGACGATGTCATATTGGATCGCCTTAAGGCCGAGGATTTTTTCCTGGTCGTTTGCATCGAGCGCCAGAAAATCCTCGACGCCCAGGTTCGGCATCGAGAACGGATTGTGGGAGAAGTCGATTTTCTTCTCTTCCTCGTTCCATTCGTACATCGGGAAATCGACGATCCAGCAGAACTCGAAACGGTCCTTGGCGATCAGGCCGAGCTCTTCGCCGACCTTGACGCGCGCACTGCCTGCGAACTTGACGAAATCCTTCGGCTTGCCGGCGACAAAGAAGCAAGCGTCACCCACGGAAAGCTTCATCTGATCGGCGATTTGCTTGGTGCGCTCCGGTCCGATGTTCTTCGCTAAGGGGCCGGCGCCGCCCTCCTCGCCCTCGCGCCAGAAGATGTAACCGAGGCCCGGCTGGCCCTCGCCTTGCGCCCAGGAATTCATGCGGTCGCAGAAGGCGCGGTTGCCGCCCTTCGGCGCAGGGATTGCCCACACGCGGCCCGCGGAATCGTTGGCGAGAATGTTGGCGAAAATCTTGAAGCCGGAACCGCGGAACGCTTCACTGACATCCTGCATCACAATTGGGTTGCGCAGGTCCGGCTTGTCGGTGCCGTATTTCGACAACGCCTCGGCATAGGGAATGAGCGGGAATTTCGGCGTCACCGATTTACCTTTGGCGAATTCCTCGAACACGCCGCGGATCACCGGCTCAACCGCGTCGAACACATCCTGCTGCGTGACGAAGCTCATTTCCAAATCGAGTTGATAGAATTCGCCGGGCGAGCGGTCGGCGCGCGCGTCCTCGTCGCGGAAGCAGGGCGCGATCTGGAAATAGCGGTCGAAGCCCGCCACCATAATGAGCTGCTTGAACTGCTGCGGCGCCTGCGGCAGCGCGTAGAATTTTCCCGGATGGATGCGCGAGGGCACCAGGTAGTCGCGCGCGCCTTCCGGCGACGACGCGGTGAGGATCGGCGTCTGGAATTCGAAGAAGCCGCCCTCCTTCATGCGCCGCCGCAGCGAATCGATGATCGCCCCGCGCAGCATGATGTTGTTGTGCAGATGCTCGCGGCGCAGATCGAGGAAGCGGTATTTGAGCCGGATCTCCTCCGGGTAATCCTGCTCGCCGAACACCGGCATCGGCAGTTCGGCGGCCGCGCCCAGCACCTCGATCTCGTCGATATAGACCTCGACCTGGCCGGTCGGCAGATCAGCGTTCTCGGTGCCGGCCGGGCGCTTGCGCAGCTTGCCGTCGATGCGCACCACCCATTCCGAGCGCAGCGTCTCGGCCAGCTTGAAGGCCGGGCTGTCGGGATCGGCCACCACTTGGGTGAGCCCATAATGGTCGCGCAGATCGATGAACAGCACCCCGCCGTGATCGCGGATGCGGTGGCACCAGCCCGATAGGCGTACCGGTTTGCCGATGTCGCCCTCGCGCAATGCGCCGCAGGTGTGTGAGCGATAGCGATGCATATGCGTTTCTGGGCGATTCCGAGGGGCGATTCAGTGTGGCTGTGAGGCGCGCGAAAAGCGCATGAGGGGTCGGCTTTGTCAAGGCAATCGCCGCAACGACCTCAGCGACAATTGCGCAGTCGGACGCGGTCGCGTATCCGGTAGCGCCATGCCCCGCAAAACGCGCCCCAAAAAGAAGATCAAGCCGGCCGTCGCCGAGATGTCCACCGGCGAAGCCGCCGCCGCCACGCTGATCGCGCATGGACTCAACACCGTCTACGCGCTGCCGGGCGTGCACAACGACCACCTGTTCGACGCTTTCCAGCGCGCCGGCGACGCCTTGCGCGTCGTCCACACCCGCCATGAGCAGGGCGCGGCCTATATGGCGCTGGGCGCCGCTTTGGCGACCGGCAAGCCGCAGGCCTATGTGGTCGTGCCGGGTCCGGGCCTGCTCAATTCCGGCGCCGCGCTGCTCACCGCCTACGGCATGAATGCGCCGGTGCTGGCGCTGATCGGGCAAATACCGGCGGCGGCGATCGGCCGCGGCTTCGGCCACCTGCACGAGATCCGCGACCAGGCCGGCATCATCGCCCGGCTGGTCGATCATTCCGCTCGCATCGACGGGCCGGCGGAAGCTTCCGCAAAAGTCGCCAAGGCGATCGCGTCCATGCGGCAAGGACGGCCGGGCCCGGCCGCGCTCGAATGCGCCATCGATGTGTGGGGCAAGCGCAGCCCGGTCGCGCTCGCGCCGCCCACGCCGGCGCGGGTTCCGCGCATCGACGAGGACAAGGTAACCGCGGCGGCCAAACTCCTGGGCAAAGCCAAGCGCGTGCTGATCGTCGCCGGCGGCGGCGCGCAGGACGCCTCAATCGAGGTGACGCAGCTTTCCGACCTGTTGCAGGCGCCCGTGCTCGCCTACCGGCGCGGGCGCGGCGTGCTCGACGGCCGCAGTCCGTTCAGCGTCACGCTGCCGCTCGGCCATGAGCTGTGGGGCGAGGCCGATGCGGTGCTGGCGGTCGGCACGAAACTTAATCCGATGACGGTGTGGGGAATCGATCCAGGAATTGCCATTGTCCGCATCGACGCCGACCGCGAAGAGCCTTCCCGTTATCGCAAGCCGAAAGTGGCGCTGATCGGTGACGCCGCGCCGATCCTGCGGCACCTGTTCGACGCGCTCGCGAAACATAATGCGCGCCGCGCCTCGCGCCGCGACGAAATGCAGGAGCGCCAGGCCAAGCTGCGCGCACGCCTCAACAAGCTTAGCCCGCAACTCGCCTTCCTCGACGTCATCCGCGCGGAACTGCCGGAGGACGGCATCTATGTCGACGAGGTCACGCAGATCGGCTTCGCCGCCCGCCTCGCCATGCCGGTCTACAAGCCGCGCACGTTTCTCTCGCCCGGTTATCAGGACAATCTCGGCTGGGGCTACGCCACCGCGCTCGGCGCGCAACACGCGCGGCCCGACGTGCCGGTACTCTCGATCAACGGCGACGGCGGCTTTCTCTACACCGGTAACGAGCTCGCCACCGCCATGCGCCACCGTATTCCGCTGGTGGCGGTAGTCTTCGCGGATGGCGCCTTCGGCAATGTGCGCCGCATCCAAGAGGAGAAATTCGGCAATCGGCTGATTGCATCGGACCTCGCCAATCCGGATTTCGTCAAATATGCCGAAAGCTTCGGCGCCGCCGGCCGGCGCGCGCGCAGCCCGGCGGAACTGGGCGCCGCGCTCAAGGCCGCTTTCGCTGCCCGCGAGCCGACTTTGATCGAGGTGCCGGTGGGCCCGATGCCCTCACCCTGGGAATTCATCCACATGCCGCGCGTGCGCGGACTTTAGCTTGGCGCATGATCTTTTCCGAAAACCAGTGCCCACTTTTCGGGATCATGCGCGAAGTGGGTTGCCATGACCGTCCAAGATCAGGTTAGGTTGCCCGCGACCATGGATTTGATCACCACCACCGAGGAACTGGCCGAGGTTTGCACGCGCATGGCGCGGCATCCCTTCGTGACCGTCGATACCGAGTTCCTGCGCGAGACCACCTATTATCCCCTGCTCTGCGTGGCGCAACTGGCCAGCCCCGACGAGGCGGTGGTGGTCGATGCCCTGGCGCCCGGCATCGATCTTGGCCCGCTGTTCGCGCTGCTGACCGACGAGAAGGTGGTCAAGGTGTTCCACGCCGCGCGCCAGGACATCGAAATCGTCTGGAACATGGCGAAAAAGATCCCGCATCCGATCTTCGATTCTCAAGTCGCCGCCATGGTGCTCGGCTATGGCGACTCGATCTCCTACGACCAGCTGGTGCAGCGCATCACCGGCGACCTGCTCGACAAGTCGCACCGCTTCACCGACTGGACGCGGCGGCCGCTGAGCGACGCGCAGGTTACTTATGCGCTCTCCGATGTCACGCATTTGCGCGCCGTCTACCTCAAGCTGGCTGCGGATCTCGCCAAGCGCGAACGCACCAGCTGGGTCGAGGCCGAGATGGGCGTGCTCACCTCGCCCGAGACCTATCGCATGGAACCGGAGCGAGCCTGGGAGCGGCTCAAGAGCCGCGTGCGTAAGCCGAAAGAGCTTGCCGTGCTGATCGAGATCGCCGCCTGGCGCGAACGCGAGGCGCAGACCCGCGACGTGCCGCGCTCGCGCGTGCTCAAGGACGACGTGGTCGGCGACATCGCGGTGCAGGCGCCGACCTCGATCGAGCGGCTGGGGCATCTTCGCTCATTGCCCAAGGGCTTCGAGCGCTCGCGCTGGGGCGAGGCGATCGTGGAGGCGGTCAGGCGCGGCATCGAGCGCGATCCCCAGACGCTGCCGCGGCTCGAACGGTTCCGCCCGGCGCCCAATGGCGCCGCCACGGTCGAGCTGCTCAAGGTGCTGCTGCGCATGACCGCTGAAAGCCACGGCGTCGCCGCCAAGGTGATCGCCACCGTCGACGAGCTCGACCGCATCGCCGCCGACGATGAGGCCGACGTGCCGGCGCTGAAAGGCTGGCGGCGCGAACTGTTCGGCGAAAAGGCGCTCGCCCTCAAGCACGGCCAGCTGGCGCTGGCGGTCGACAAAGGTCGCGTGGTGACGGTCGATAAAAACTAAGTCGTATACTTATAAATCGGGATTGGTTAGCAGCGGTTGGTCAATGTCCGCTTTGCCCGCGAACGCGGACTCTTTGCCGCAGCCGCAATCGTCGCGCGCTCCACTATGATCTAAATCAATACCTTCAGCGCTTTCTCAGCTTAGTCTCCCACGTCCATAATGACGTAACTTGCGGGGGGTTAGATGGCAGGATTTCGACGGTTTATCATCGTAACGGCTGAAGTCATGGTGATTCTCATTGTCATCTTGACGACGATCGCCTCCGCAATATCCGGAGCCACGGGTATGCAGGCGGCATTCGGTGGACAATATTGGATTGTTGGCGCCTTGCTCGGCGCAGTGGGGGGCTACCTTGGCGCCGCGATTTTTGCAGCCGGCTTCTTTCTTCTTATGGAGATCGCGGAAAATACTCGGCGCATCCCCTAGCGGGCCAGGTTGGTACTGCCCGGCGAAATCGCCAGCACGTGGCGCACGGCTACACTGACAGCGAGTCGGTTGACGCTCCAGCCAACCGGTAGCTGCAGCCGCAAATGCCTTTGTTTGAACCGGGTCATAAGCGGACACGGCGACAAGTCCGCATCACGTCTGCTTTACTCCCGATATCGGACCTTCGTCGGCGCACCTACGTCGGATTTAGCCGTCCGTTTATAAGTCCACGCACTAACTCTCGATCAGCGGCTCGCGTCCGACCAGGCGATCGGAGCCGCTCAAGCGGCGACGCTCGGCAAGCCCGCGAGCGCCGTGGCCAGTTCCTTCTCGTCGTAGTCCCGGTCGACCAGCTTGCCTTCGAAGTAGTCGATGTAGGCCTGCATATCGAAATGGCCGTGGCCGGAAAGGTTGAACAGGATCGTCTCTTTCTTGCCTTCCTTCTTGCAGCGCAGCGCCTCGTCAATGGCGCAACGCACCGCGTGGTTGGCCTCCGGCGCCGGCACGATGCCCTCGCAACGCGCGAACTCGACGCCGGCTTCGAAGCAGGCCTTCTGGTGGTAGGCGCGCGCCTCGATGAGGCCGAGTTCCTTGGCGTGCGACACCAGCGGCGACATGCCGTGATAGCGCAGGCCGCCGGCGTGGAAGCCGGGCGGGATGAAAGTCGAACCGAGCGTATGCATCTTGACCAGCGGCGTCAGATGCGCGGTGTCGCCGAAATCATAGGCATACTTGCCGCGCGTCAGCGACGGGCAGGCCGCCGGCTCGACGGCAACGAAGCGCCGCTTGCGCCCGCCGCGCAGTTGCAGCCCGAGAAACGGGAACGCAAGTCCGGCGAAGTTCGAGCCGCCGCCCGCGCACGCGATGACGACGTCGGGATCGTCGCCGGCCATCGCAAACTGCTCGATCGCCTCCTGCCCGACGATGGTCTGGTGCAGCAGCACGTGATTGAGCACCGACCCAAGCGAATACTTCACCGCCGGGTCCTTGGCCGCCACCTCCACCGCCTCGGAAATGGCGATGCCGAGCGAGCCGGGGCTATCCGGATGCTGCTTCAGGATGGCGCGGCCCGACTCCGTCTCGTTCGACGGCGACGCGATGCAACGCGCGCCGTAGGTTTCCATCAGCGCCCGCCGGTACGGCTTCTGATCGTAGGACACGCGGACCTGGAAAACGGTCACGTCGATGCCGAACAGCGCGCCGGCGAAGGCCAGCGACGACCCCCACTGCCCCGCCCCGGTTTCCGTGCTGAGCCGCTTGATGCCAGCTTGGCTGTTGTACCAGGCCTGCGCCACCGCCGTGTTCGGCTTATGCGAGCCGGCCGGCGATACCCCTTCATACTTGAAGTAGATTTTAGCGGGAGTGCCGAGCTTCTGTTCAAGTCGCCGGGCGCGGATCAGCGGCGAGGGCCGCCACATCCGATAGACGTCGCGTACCGGCTGCGGAATATCGATGTAACGCTCGCCCGACACCTCCTGCAGAATCAGCTCCATCGGAAACAGCGGCTCAAGGTCGGCAGGACCGATCGGCTGCTTCGTTCCCGGATGCAAAACAGGGGGCAGCGGCTTCGGCAGATCGGCCGTCAAATTGTACCAAGTCTTCGGAATATGGGTTTCGTCCAAGACAAATTTGACCTGGTCACTCACGCAACTCTCCCTTGGCTTAAGACCTATACGATCGAATTTGCGGCAACATAGATTGCCCGTTTATCAGTCCACGCGCTTCAAGTCTCGATCGTCGGCTCGCGCCCGACCAGGCGCGCGAGCTGGCGCAAGCGGTTGAACAGCCGGTCGCTGCCCAGCGGCGCATACTTACCGGGCAATGTCAGCACCAATTTGCCGCGTTTCACCTTCATCGGCGTCTTCGGCAGCACGCCGCTCTGCCCGGCGGTGAGGATGTAGGCAACCCGCATGGATGCGCCGAGCACACGCGCGCGGTCCAGCATGCGGGTGGTGGCGAGTTCGCGTAAACGCGGCGACAAGTCCTCCTCGCTCAGGCCGGCGTGGCGGAAATAGACCGACAATGCGAGATAGGCGCGGCTGGGATGATCGATGGCGACGAAGGCACCGTGCGCGATGATGTTCATCGACTGCTCGCCGCGATAATCCGGATGCGCGCGCCAGCCGATATCGGCCAACAGGCAGGCGGCATGGCGTAACCGGCGCTCGTCGGCGGTCTCATCCAAGCCGGAGGACGCCATGAAGCGGTCGGTCCATTCGATCAGCTCCTCGCCGTGATGCGGCGAGCGCGAGCGCAGCACGTTGAGATCGGCGGCCGCCGAGATCAGCGGATCGCGCGCGCGTTCGCTCGGCTTGAGCAGCGAATAGAGCAGCCCCTCGCGCACGCCGAGCACGGAGAAGATGACCTGCTTGGGCTTGATCGTGCGCACCAGGTTTTCCATCACCAGCGCGGCATAGGCGAGCAACGGCCGGCGGGCGGCGTTGACGACTCCGATCTTGGACAGCGTTTCGGTATCGACCCGGTGCACCAGCCTGGAGAACTCCAGCGCCTCGCGCGCCGATATGCGGTAATTGTGCATGACGTGGAACGGATAGCCGGTCTGCCACATGTGCAGCCGCGCCAGCGCGCGCCAGGTGCCGCCGACCGCGTAGAAGGTGCGGCCCTCGCCTTCGTGCAGCATATCGAGGTCCTCGAACGCCTGCTCGACGATTTTTTCCGCCTTCTTGAGCGACCGGCCGGCGATGTCCTGCAAGGCCAGGCCGCCAAGCGGCAGCGTCATGCCGCCGTGCACGCGCGAGCCGTGCACGTCGACCAGCTCGAGCGAGCCGCCGCCGAGGTCGCCGACGATGCCGTCCGGCTTGTGGATACCGGAAACGATGCCGAGCGCGGTGAGATTGGCTTCGCGTTTGCCGGACAGGATGGTGATCGGCGTGCGGCTGATGCGCGTCGCCTCGGCGATGAAGGCGCGGCCGTTGCGCGCGTCGCGGCAGGCGGCGGTGGCGATCGCCCAGATCTTGCGCACATGCAAGATGTCGCACAGCGCGCGGAAGCGCTTGAGCGCGTCAAGCGCGGTGTCGATGGCGTCGAGCGCCAGCAGGCCGGTCGACTGCACCTGGCGGCCGAGGCCGGCCAGCACCTTTTCATTGAAGATCGGCGTCGGCGAGCGCGTCAGCCCTTCATAGATGACGAGGCGGACCGAGTTCGAGCCGATATCGATGACGGCGATCGGCGGCCCGTGATCGAGCCTCCCTTGCGCCGAATTCATGATCGGCTGCGGATGCTTGACGGCCGAACGCTTACGCCCCTTCGACGAGGCGGCGTATAAGGCTGCGCGGTGAGGATTCCTTGAGCGATTTGCCACGGCCCGACAGGCTCGGATTGGTCATGAAATACTTGTGGGCGTTGAACGGTTCCTCGCCCGGCGCGGCCTTTATGCGCGTGGAACTGCCGTCCGGCAAGAGCTTCCAACTTTGCTCGTTGTCCTTGAAGTTTGCGGCCATGATCTGGCCGAGAACCTGCTCGTGCACGGTCGAATTGAGAATCGGGCACAGCACCTCGACCCGACGGTCGAGATTGCGCGGCATCATGTCGGCGGAGGAAATATAGATCGCCGCCTTGGCGTGCGGCAGGCTGTAGCCCGAACCGAAACAATAGACGCGGCTGTGTTCGAGGAAGCGGCCGACGATGGATTTCACCCGGATATTGTCGGACAGCCCCGGCACGCCCGGGCGCAGGCAGCAGATGCCGCGCACCACCAGATCGACGTTAACGCCGGCGCTCGACGCATCGTAAAGCGCATCGATGATCTCGGGGTCGACCAGCGCATTCATCTTCATCCAGATCGCCGCCGGCTTGCCGGCCTTGGCGTTGGCGGTCTCCTGGGCGATGTGATCGCGGATGCGGCTGCGCAAATTAATCGGCGAGACCGCCATTTTCTCGAGCTCGGCCGGCTCGGCATAGCCGGTGATGTAGTTGAAGATGCGCGCCACGTCGCGCCCGATCACCGCGTCGGCGGTGAAGAACGACAGATCGGTGTAGATGCGCGCGGTCACCGGGTGATAATTGCCGGTGCCGGCATGAATGTAGGTCGCCAGCGCACCGGCCTCGCGCCGCACCACCAATGACAGCTTGGCGTGCGTCTTCAATTCGATGAAGCCGTAGACGACCTGCACGCCGGCCCGCTCGAGATCGCGCGCCCAGCGGATATTAGCCTCTTCGTCGAAGCGCGCCTTGAGCTCGACCAGCGCGGTGACCGATTTGCCGGCCTCGGCCGCCTCGATCAGCGTCTTGACGATCGGCGATTCGGCGGATGTGCGATAGAGCGTCTGCTTGATCGCGACCACGTTGGGATCGCGCGCCGCCTGCTGCAGGAACTGCACCACCACGTCGAAGGATTCGTAAGGATGGTGGACGATCAGATCCTTCTGCCGAATGGCGGCGAAGCAGTCGCCGCCGTGATCGCGGATGCGCTCGGGATAGCGCGGATTGTACGGCACGAATTCCAAGTCGGGGCGGTCGAGCCTGTTAAGCTGGGCGAGATCGTTGAGCGCAATCACGCCGTCGACCATGAACACCTCGTCGTCGGCGACCGCGAGCGCGTGCTGCACGAAGCTGCGCAACTCCGCCGGCATCGTGGCGTTGAGCTCGAGCCGGATCACCGAGCCGCGCCGGCGCTGCTTGAGCGCGGTCTCGTACAGCCGCACCAGGTCTTCGGCCTCTTCTTCGATTTCAACTTCCGAATCGCGGATGGCGCGGAAGGCGCCCTGGCCCTTGACCGTGTAGCCGGGGAACAGCCGACCGATGAACAGCGCGGTTGCCTCCTCGAGCGTGATCAGCCGGATGCCCTGGTCGGCCCCGCTCGGCAGCCTAATGAAGCGCTCGATCTTCTGCGGCATGCGGATCAGCGCGTTCATTAGCTTGCCGTCGCGTCCGCGCGCGAGCAGGAGCGCGATCGAGAAGGCGAGATTGGGAATGAACGGGAACGGGTGCGCCGGGTCGATGGCGAGCGGCGTGAGCAGCGGGAACACGTGGGTGAGGAAGCGCTCCTCCAGCCAGACGCGCTCGGCCTTCTTGAGATCCGGCCCTTCCACCAGAACGACGCCGGCGGTGGCCAGCGCCGGCCGCAATTCCAGCCAGCGCTTCTGTTGATCGCTGGCGAGCTGCGATACCGCCTCGCCGATGCGGGCGAGCTGCTCCGAGGGGGTGCGCCCGTCCGGACTCTGGGTCGTAATGCCTTGGAGCACCTGGCCTTTGAGGCCGGCGACCCGCACCATGAAGAATTCGTCGAGGTTGTTCGCTGAAATCGACAGGAAGCGCACCCGTTCCAGCAACGGGTGCTGCTCGTTGCCGGCCTCTTCCAGGACCCGGCGGTTGAAGTGCAGCCAGGACAATTCCCGGTTAATGAATCGCTGCGGCTGCGACCTTAAGCTGGCGTCGGATGCGGAAGCGGGGGCCGCAGGACGTTCGTCGCGGTCGGCGACCGAAGCGATTTCCTTAACCGATACAAGAGCTTGTCCGCGATCTGCCATTTTAATTGGAGGCCCGAAAGGCCAAATCCCTAACCGATAAAAGTGAACGGCGGATGACAGTTCGCACCCGAACCGTCCGCTTCGTCAAGAGATCGTCAATGGCGTCGTTAAGCCGGCTGGTCGCGAAATAACTCCGCCGCCAGCGCCCGCGTCACCGGGCGGTGCTGGCGCATCGCCTCCTCGTCGAGCCGCGCGAGCGCGGCGCGGGCGCCGGCGAAGGATCGCTCGATGCGGTTGACGAGATAGTTCACCAGCGCCTCGTCCACGACGAGCTGGCGGTCGGCGGCGAGCTTGACGATCAGCGAGCGCAGCAGCGCGTCGTCGGGGGCGGCGAGCGCGACGCTCGGCAGCGCGCGCAGGCGCGAGGCAAGATCGCGGATCGCCACCGGAAATGTCGCAAGCGGCGAGCGCGAGGTGATGAGGACAAAAGCGCCCTCCTCGCGCGCGAGGTTGATCAGATGAAAGAGCGCGCGCTCGTCGAGCCCGGCGAACTCCAGATCCTCGAGCACCAGCGCGCCGGTGGCCAAGGCCGTCGGCAGATCGATGTCGGGCAGCAATTTCGCCGCCAGCACGCGCGCCCCCGCCGCTTGCGCCCAGATCGCGGCGAGATGGCTCTTGCCCGAGCCTTCCGGCCCGATCAGCGCGACGATCCGATCCGGCCAATCCGGCCAGCGATCCATCAGCGTCAGCGCGGCGGCGTTCGACGGACCGGCTAGAAAATCTTCGCGCGCGAAGCTTTCGGCATGATCGAGTGCGAGCACGAGCTGACGCGGACTGACCGAACTATCCAAATTGCCCACCTTGCCGCTCAACCTAATTTCTCGCCGGTATAGAGCGAGCTTGCACGATAGCGCTGCAGCGCGAAGCGCGCGAGCACACCGATGGTGGCGGCCAGCGGCACCGCCACCAGCAGACCGACGAAGCCGAACAGATAGCCGAAGGCGAGCAATGCGAAGATCAACCAGACCGGATGCAGGCCGACGCTTTCGCCGACCAGCTTGGGCGCCAGCAGATTGCCCTCGAGGAACTGGCCGACCAGGAAGATGCCGAGCACCATGAGGATCGAGCTGTAGTCCGGCCAGAACTGCGCCACCGCCACGCCGAGCGCGAGGATCAGGCCGGTCATCGAGCCGACATAGGGAATGAAGGTGATCACGCCGGAAATCAGCCCGATCAGCAGGCCGAAATTGAGCCCGCTCAGCGTGAGCGCCACCGCGTAGAACGAGCCGAGGATCAGGCAGACCGCGGTCTGTCCGCGCACGAAGCCGGCAATGGCGGCGTCGATCTCGCGCGCGAGCCGGCGCACGGTTTCGCGCTGGTTGACCGGGACCCAGCCGTCGGCGGTGCGGATCATGCAGTGCCAGTCGTAGATCAGGTAGAACGCGACCACCGGCGTCACCACCACCAGCGAGAACAGCGAGAACAGCGCGCGACCGCCCGACCAAAGGGATTGCAGGAACGTGGTGAGCCAGCCTACGCCTTGCGTCACCAGATCGCCGATCGATTTGTCGGCACTGAAACTCGCGCCCAGGATTTTCTGGAGCCACGGCCGGCTCGGATCGCTGAGCAGGGATTGCAGCCGCGTCACATAGCCGGGAATGTTGTCGATAAAGGACGACAACTGGCCGCCCAGGATCGGCGCCACCAGCAGGATCAAGAGGACGATCGCCATCACCACCAGAGTAATCATCGACAGCGCGGCGGCCAGCCGGTTGACGCCGAGGCGCTCAAACCGGTCGGTGACCGGCGTAAGCAGGTAAGCAATCGCCGCGCCGGCGACGAACGGCAGCAGAATCTGGCTCAGCAGCCACAGCAGCAGCACGATGACGGCGAGCGCGGCCAGCCAGAACACGACCTGCCGCTCGGACGGCATGCCGTCGCCCTTAGGCACCTCGCCGCGCGGACGGGGCCGGGCGCGCGGGCTCACGGTCCGGTCGCCGTCGTGTTCATGTGGCGTACCCATTCGGCGACATAGGCGGCCACCGACAGCAAGGTCAAGACGGCGACCAGGCCCATGAGGATGAGCGTGAGCGTCGGCAGCTCGTAATTGAAGCCGAGCGAGCCGAGCACCACGCTGGCGAACACGATCTGCGCCACCGTGTTGAGCTTGGAGACCAGCAACGGCTTGACCTTGAGCGGGGCTCCCACCAGCCAGGACAGCATGAATGCGCCGACAATCATGATGTCGCGCGACACCACCAGGATCACCAGCCAGAGCGGGATAAAACCGTTGACGCCGAGGGTGAGGTAGATCGAGACGATCAGCGCCTTGTCGGCGAGCGGATCGAGATAGGCGCCGAGCTCAGTGATCATGGCGAAGCGCTTGGCGAGATAGCCGTCGATGGCGTCGCTGACGCCGGCGGCCAGGAACAGCACGAAAGCGATCCACATGGCGCCGGGCGTGGCGATCGCCCAGACCACGATCGGCACCAGCAGAATGCGCCCCAGCGTTATGAGGTTTGGAATATTCAAGGCAATCCCGGCTCGTCGACCCGTCCCGGCTTGGTCCCCCGGCAACGCGTCAATCTCGGCAGAGTATAACGGCGCTTCGACCATTGCGCGACTTGCGTTTTCCACGTAGGACCCCGGCGCTAGAGTATTGCTTGCGCACGATCTTTTCCGAAAACCGGTACCCACTTTTCGGGATCATGCGCGGTCGAGGGCCATCATGGCAGAAAAGGAGCGCGGCCTCACTTACGCGCAAGCAGGCGTCGATATCGATGCCGGCAACCGGATGGTGGAGCTGATCAAGCCGCTGGTACGCGCCACCGCGCGCGCCGGGGCGGACGCGGAAATCGGCGGCTTCGGCGGCCTGTTCGACCTCAAACGCCTGGGCATGACCGATCCGATCCTGGTGGCGGCCACCGACGGCGTCGGCACCAAGGTCAAGATCGCCATCGAGACCGGCCGCCACGACACCATCGGCATCGATCTGGTCGCCATGAGCGTCAACGACCTGGTGGTACAAGGCGCCGAGCCTTTGTTCTTCCTCGACTACTACGCCTGCGGCAAGCTCGAACCGGAAATCGGCGCCGCCGTGGTCGCCGGCATCTCCATCGGCTGCCGGCAAGCCGGCTGCGCGCTAATCGGCGGCGAGACCGCCGAGATGCCCGGCCTCTACCAGGGCGACGATTACGATCTCGCCGGTTTCGCGGTCGGTGCCGCCGAGCGCGGCGCGCTGCTGCCGCGCGGCGATATCGCGGACGGCGACGTCATCATTGGGCTCGCCTCCTCCGGCGTGCATTCCAACGGCTATTCGCTGGTGCGCAAGGTCGTCGGTAAGACCGGGCTCAACTGGTCCGCGCCGGCGCCGTTCGCGGCCGACCAGACTTTAGGCGAAGCCATCCTGACGCCCACGCGCATCTATGTGAAATCGTGCCTGGCCGCGATCCGCGCGACCAAAGCGGTGAAAGGCCTCGCGCATATCACCGGCGGCGGTTTTCCCGACAACATCCCGCGCGTGCTGCCGGAGGCCTTAGGCGCGCGCATCGATCTGGCACGCGTGCCGGTACTGCCGGTGTTCAAGTGGCTGGCCAGCGAAGGCAACATCGCGCAGGACGAAATGCTGCGCACCTTCAATTGCGGTATCGGTATGATCGTGATCGCCGCGCCCAAGGACGCCGCCGCGGTGACGCAGGCCTTCACGCAAGCGGGTGAGCAGGCGGTCAGCATAGGCAGCGTGGTGCGCGCGGCCGGGCAAGCGCGCGTCGTCTATGACGGCAAACTCGATCTTGGGTGAACCATGAGCCGCAAACGCGTCGCCGTTCTCATTTCCGGCCGCGGCTCCAACATGGCGGCGCTGATCGAGGCGGCGAAGGATAAAAAATATCCGGCCGAGATCGCGCTGGTGGTGTCGAACCGGCCGGACGCCGGCGGTCTTGCCACCGCGCGCGCCGCCGGCATCGCCACCGAAATCGTCGATCATGCCGCGTTCGGCAAGGACCGCGCCGCGTTCGACCGCGCGCTGCAAGCGGTGCTGGAAAAACACCACATCGAGCTGGTCTGTCTCGCCGGTTTCATGCGGCTGCTGACTCCCGAATTCGTCGGGCATTGGCCCGAGCGCATGCTCAATATCCATCCGGCGCTGCTGCCTGCGTTCAAGGGCCTCGACACCCACAAGCGCGCGCTCGAAGCGGGCGCGAAAATCCATGGCGCTACGGTGCATTTCGTGGTGGCGGAATTGGACGCCGGTCCGATCGTGGCGCAAGGCGCTGTTGCAGTGCACGCTGACGACAGCGAGGCGACGCTCGCGGCGCGTGTGCTGGCGGTTGAGCATCAAATCTATCCGTTGGCCCTCAAACTATTGGCCGAAGGCCGCATTCAAGTCGAAAACGGGCGCTGCCTGATCGACGGCGTGCCGGTACCGGATGCCAGCACCATCGTCCCATCGGCCTGAATTTTCCCCACACTTCTATGTGAATATTCCGCCGGTGCTTGGTGTTATAGAGGTGGGAGCGGGCCGCCGGTCAGAGCGGCCGACCATAACGGGGGTGACGCCATGAATGGACAGACAGGCAACGATCCAAAATTGATTTTTCCGGGATTAGCCGGGTTTTACGCGACGGTTTCCGATCTCTGGTATCCGATGATCCGTGTCACCGCTGGCGGCTGTCTGCTCTACCACGGCTGGGGCAAGCTCATGACCGGCGCCACGCCGATAACAGCAGCGATGGTGAAGAACGGCATCGTGGCACCTTCCGCGGCGGCCTATTTCGTCATTTTCCTGGAGACCGTCGGCGCGGTCGCGATCATCCTCGGTCTGTTCACCCGCGTCTTCGCGGCAGCCATCGCCATCGAAATGGCCGTCATCGCCTTCGTGGTGCAGATGCCGCAAGGCTTTCCGCGCATGGAGCTGTTTGTGATGTGGGGCATCATCATGTTCGCCATCGCGCTGCGCGGCGGCGGCCCCTACTCGCTCGACCGCAAGATCGGCAAGGAACTCTAGGCTTGCAGTGGCCAAATTATCCGGACCGCTGCCCACCAAAAGCGGCTCTTTGCCCACTGGGGATGACCGGCCAAAAGGAATTGCAGCCCGCGTTGCGGGGTTCCATCATTGCGACGATAGTCCGCCGAAACAATCAAAACTGGGGGGAGATCAATGTCGAATAAATCATCGCATCCGCTGCTTTCTTGTGCCGATGGCATCGCCACCGGAATGACCGATACGCTGCTGCTCATCGGCCGCATTCTGATCGCGGCCATGTTCTTGCTCACGGTCTGGTTCGGATCGCCGAACGTCGGCTACCTCACGTCGATCAACTTTTTCAGCCCGGACATCATGAGTCCGCTCGCGAGGATTGTCGAGTGGATCATCGTCGTCTCGCTCGTGCTCGGTGTCGGCACGCGTTACGGCGCCCTGCTCGGGCTCGCCTTTGTCGTGATCGCGACAGTTGCCGCGCATCGCTGGTGGGGCTATCCGCAAGCGGCGCAGCTTGTGCAGTACACTTTCCTCACCAAAAACCTCGCCGCCGCCGGCGGGCTCATCGTGCTGTTCGTGACGGGCGGCGGCGCTATCAGCGTCGATCGGTTCCTGGCGAAAAGCTGAACGCAGCTAAGGCGCGCGCCGCACCCACACTTTGTTGTCGTGGAAGGCGGCGCCGCCATAGGGCGCGATCGAATCCGCACCGGTCAGCGTGTTGATGCCGCAGCCGTCGGGATAGGCCGAATTCGGCCAGATTGACTCGGCGATCAGCACGCCGCGCCGCACGCCCGCAAACAGCTTGGCGTGCAGGCGCACTTGGCCGCGCGTGTTGCCGAGCACGACATCATCGCCGTCGCCGATGCCGTGCGCCGCGGCGTCGTCGGGATGGATCATCACCGTCGGCCGCTTTTCCTGCGCCAGCGAGGTCGGCGTCTGGTTGAAGGTTGAGTTGAGGAAACCGCGCGCTGGCGAGGTGGCGAGGCGGAACGGGTGCGCGTCGTCCGCCTGCTCGATCACCGTCCAATGATCGGGCAGCTTCGGCATGTCGTCGACCGGCCCGCGTGATAGGGGCTGCGGAACGGGACGTTTTTCCAGTCCGGCTTGAAGCGGAACTTGCCGCCGGGCCATGCGAAACCGTCGAGAAAATGCGCTTTGCGGAATGGCGGCTGACAGTCGATCCAGCGGTTGGCTTCCAGTTCGGCCAGCGTGCCGCGCTTCGACACTTGCAGCATCTGGTCGATCAGTTCGCGCGGACTCATCGTGAACCCGCGGTGCTCGGCGCCTAGCCGCCTGGCCAAGGCCGCGAGCACCTCGTGATTGTTGCGGCATTCGCCCGGCGGCTCCACCAGCTTGGGGCCGAGAATAAGATATTGGTGCCCGCCGCCGCGATAGATGTCGTCGTGCTCGAGGAACGTCGTCGCCGGCAGCACGACGTCCGCCATCTTCGCCGTCTCGGTCATGAACTGCTCGTGCACGCAGACGAACAGATCCTCGCGCGCGAAGCCCTGCTTGACCTTGTTCTGGTCGGGGCAGACCGAGAGCGGGTTGGTGTTCTGCACGATCATCGCCGTCACCGGCGGCCCGTGCCGCAGCGCCTCGGCATCGCCGGTCAGGATCGCGCCGACGCGCGACTGGTCGAGCATGCGCACCGAGCGGTCCCAGACGTCGAGTCCTTCGACCAGCGTCTTGTCGATCTTGTAGATGTCGGCGTGATATGGAAGGCGCCGCCGCCCTCCAGCTGCCAGGCCCCGCTCACCGCCGCGATGCAGCTGGCCGCGTGCATGTTGGCGGCGCCGTTGCGCGAGCGCGAGAAGCCGTAGCCGAGTCGAAAAAAAGCGCGCTTGCGCTCGCCGATCAGCTTGGCGAATTGCTCAATGGTCTCCACCGGCGCGCCGGTGATCGCCGACGCCCACACCGGATCGCGGTCACGCAAATGCGCTTCCAGCTCGCGCGACGCGTCGGTGTATTTGTCAAGATAATCCCAGTCCGCCTTGCCGTCGCGGAACAGGCAATGCATCACC
>Ga0097691_1000983_pt1 | contig 22294 bp, 20 predicted proteins | sample NGESurdeep072012_8_FD_72858 | JGI IMG/M metagenome (GOLD analysis project Ga0097691, IMG submission 72858) | Arctic peat soil microbial communities from Barrow, Alaska - NGEE Surface sample 210-1 deep-072012 | ecosystem: Environmental > Terrestrial > Soil > Wetlands > Peat ... | reverse complement strand
GCGGCCAGTTGTTCAACGACATCCACAACATCAGCACGAGCGGAACAAAGAAGAAGACACAGATGACGATGAAGGCCGGCGCAACAACGGCAACTCCCAGGATCTGACGTCGCCGCCGCATCGTGTAGCCCTGTCGGCGGAGAGGTGCGACCGCTGCGGTATCGGCCGGGTCCCGGCCAATGTCAGGGTGCACTTCACTGTTCTGCACGCGAGCCGACTTAACCGCCATCACGGCCTTCTTTCTGTTGGGCCGCCGCGACCGGGTTAGACCGCGGTGGCGGTTCCTGGGTTCAACCCCTGTCGAGGACCTGCTGGGCTGCCTGCTGCGCCTGAGCCTGCGCAGCTTGGGCGCTTCCGCCGAATACGGCCTGGTTGATCATCTTGGACCAGGCTCCATTGTTGTCATTGAAGACGGCGTTCTCCACGACGCTGTAGGGGGTGCGACCCTTGCTCAGAGCATCGCCTAGGGCCTTGTACCGAGGGTCGAGTGGCACGTAGATCTTGCCCAACAGGTCGGTACGCACCGGGACGATGCCTGTCTTGGCGAGGATGGTCTGGGCCTCCTCACTGGTTGCCCACTTCACGAAGTCGGTGGCCGCTACCTTGTTCTGCGAGCCCTGGGTCACTGCGATCTCGTCGCCGCCCGCGAACGAGGCGGTACCACCGGTCGCGCCGGGAATCGGAGCGACACCGAAGTTGACCTTCTTGTCGCCCAACAAAGTGCCGACGAAGAAGGCCCCGAGGTTGACCATGCCCACTTTGCCGCTCTGGAACGCGGCGGGTTGCGCCACGCCACTGTCCGTCTTCGCTGAAGGCGGGACGAGACCCTCACTCACCATCTGGTGGTAGAAGTTCAACGCGTCGGTCACCTGGGGCGAGTTGAGCATTGCCTTCTTGCCGTCCGCGCTGAGCACATCGCCGCCGCTGGCCCACACATGTGGCGCGAACTCGAAGATGTTGCAGCCGCCACATGAGCCGGCGAAGGTGAAGCCGTAGGTGTCCGGCCCGAGCTTGTGGATCGCTCGCGCAGCGGTGAGCATCTCGGCGTACGTTGTCGGCGGCTTGTTCGGGTTGAGCCCGGCCTGCTTGAACAAGTCCTTGTTATAGAACATGACCGAAGCCTCAGCCGTGAACGGAAGTGCATAGGTCTTGCCGTTGTACTTGGCCAGCTTGCGGTGCGCTTGGCTGAGACTGTCCTTGTACGGCAACGAGTTGGCCACCGTGGTGATGTCCTCCAGGACACCCTTCGACGCGAAGTACGGCAGGTACACCAGGTCGATCGACGCGACGTCCGGCCCGGAACCCGACGAGGTCGCGGTCCCGAACTTCTGTACGAAGTTGCCCGAGGGAACGATTGTCACCTTGACCTTCGCGCCGTGGTTCTTGTTGTAGGCGTCGGCGAGGACGTTGATGAATGCCTTTTCGCTGTCCCGAGCCCACAGGGTGATCGTGCCGGACGCTTTTCCGTTAGCGCCCGTCGTCGTCGTGCTGCCGCCACCTCCACCGCAGGCCGAGACGCCCAGAGTGAAGCAGATGAGCACGGCACCTGCGCGGACCTTCGTAGTTCTCATGGTGCACTTCTTCCTGCTCACTTGAGGGTGGGCATGTAAGGGGCCGACGCCATCGGCTCCGGGGTGTCTTCAGATCGTGGGAATCCAGACGCGCATCGCATTGGAGCCTCGGTTGGCCCAGCGGAAGTAGGGGATTGCGGTGATGGTGGTCTTGTGGGTGGCAGCCGCGTCCTCTTGTCTCGGGTCGCCGTAGAGGCCAGATGGCCAGGTGGCGAAGACGCGCCCTTCGCCGACAAGCTGAGTGACGACACCCGGCGACATACCGGGGGCCGGTTGTGGCAGTGAGGCCGGGTCGATCCGAATGTCCTCGAGGAGATCATCGTCCGGCTGATCCACTTGCTCAAGGCAGTAGACGAGCGGGCCGCGGGCGAGTGCGATGCACCCGCGTACTGCGTCGACTCGGGGGTGCGCACTGACCGCGCGCACTGGCATTGGAAGGTCGAGGCTGATGACGGTTGCCTCGCCTGCGGCGCATTCGACACGCACGTATCCGTCCGGTCCTGCGGGCACACTGAGCGGGCTTCCATTGACCTTCGCCGACGGTTCGCTGCACCACGCGGGCACGCGCATGGCGAGCTCCCAGGAAGACACAGCCGCTGACACCTCCAGCCGGCAGGTCCCGTCCCAGGGATATTCGGTTTCCACGGTGATAGTCACCGTCGAACCATCGGGTGCGTTCGCGCGAACCGTGCCGGCGGCTAAGAGATGCAGCTGTACTCCCTGCGAGTTGCTGGTCGCCACATACCCCTGCAACGAAGCGATCAGTCGGGCAAGGTTCGGCGGGCAGCAAGCGCAGGAGTACCACCCGAGCCGTTCCGACGGCGCGTCCTCCGACGTGCCGTCATGACCAGTGCGCAGCTGCAACGGGTTGGAGTAGAAGAACTGCCTGCCGCTGCAGGAGGTCGACACGGCGATGCCGTTGTAGAGCGCCCGCTCCATCTCCTCGGCGTACTGGCCTTCACCCGTCGCCAGAAGCATCCGCCAGTTCCATTGGAACGCAGCGATGGCGGCGCACGTTTCAGCATATGCGCGGTCCGGTGGGAGCTCGTAAGGGTCCCCGTACGCCTCGTCGCGGTGCCGCGACCCGTGCGCTCCGGTGATGTACGTCTTGGTGGTGAACGCGCTGTCCCACAGACACTTCATCGCTTCGAGGAGCGACTCGTCGCCGGTTTCGAGGTAGACGTCGGTGACCCCGGCGGCGAGGTAAAGCTGGCGAACGGCATGCCCAATCGCCTCGGTCGCTTCACGCACCGGCGCGTGATCCTGGAAGTACTGCGCACCGAACCTTTCCCCGCTGAAGAGCCCTCGACCACGCAGCTCGACCTGGCGCTGGGCCAACTCCAGATACGGCGCGTGGCCGGTCTCCCGATACAGCTCCACAAGCGCAGTTTCCACCTCGGGGTGGCCGTCATACATGTCCCGTGCCCCCTCGCCGAACTCAGCGACGAGCAGGTCCGCCAGCTTCCGAGCGATGACCAGGAGACGCCGGTCGCCGCACCCGCGGCTCAGTGCCACCGCGGCCTGTATCAGATGTCCTGCGCAGTACATCTCGTGGCTAAACCGCAGGTCATCCCAGCGAGCCTGGCCCGGGCTGCCCTGGACCCACGAGTCCAGGTATCCGTCATCCTCCTGTACAGAGGCCAGCAGAGTGACCGCATCGTCGACGAAGTGTGCGACGCCGGGAGCGAGGCCGCGAGCGGACTCCCAGCCAACCGCTTCCAGCGTCTTGTGGAGATCGGAGTCGGCGAACCAGAGACCTCGGAAGGTCTGGTCGCTTGATCCGACTAGCCGGCGCAGGTTATCCAGGACGCCACTGGACTCAAGGTTCTCGATGCAGTGCGGAATTGTGGCGTCCCGGTTGAGCTGCTGCCACTCCCCCAAATGTCCTCCGGGTTCAAACGTGACCGCGTCCAACAGCAAGGGGATAAGCCGCGGCTGGCGTACCGGTGCTGCCAGGCCTCGCAAGCTCGCACCTGTTGGAGAGGGTTCAGTCGTTGGCGTTGAAGAGGGGGGGGTCTGGGTGTGCGTCATTTGCCAGCACCTTCGCGTAGTGAGCCGGTGTGAGATGAGACCCGCGGCAACACACCAGCGTCGACACAGGACCAGGACACCCGCTGAGCCAAGTGAACGGGCGGCCGGCTGAAGTGATTGGAAGCTCTTCGGAACATTAGGAAAACGATTGCTGCGATGTTAGCCAGGTCACATCATGGCGTCAAGGGTCCTCTGCGTGTAATCGTCATAGGCACGGCTGCACCCGCAAGCAGTGAGTCCTGTCTGTGCCAAACCGGCCCCCATGGCGGATGAATCTGTGCGCGGTTGACTGACAGCCCCTTGAGGAAGCCTCGGTGCTGCCACCAGACCGGAACCCATTGCCGGCTCCTGGTGCTCCGTCGTGGACTTGATTTGGCGGTTGTAGGGCGGCGCGGCCCTGTCTGAAGTCCTCGATGACCTCGGCGGCGATCGCCTTGCAGACGAACGGTTTTCGGGTCCTTGTTCCAGTGAAGAGCCCAGGTCTGATCGCGTGTTCGACTTCGGGAACCTTCGAGAAGGTGCCACAGCGTAGGAGTCTGTTGGTGAGGTGCCACCGTCGGTGATCGCGGTGCGCCAGCCACTTGGTTGTCTCCGAGGCCTTGTGCGCCGATAGGTTGTCCAGCACGACATCGACCGCTAGGGTCCGGGGGACGGTGGGCGTCGATCAGCTTTAAGAACCGCAGGACGTCGCCGTAACGCGTCAGAGTCGACCTCGCAACGGCGAGCGATGTGCTGATTCGGCACACCGTCCGCTGCCCAAAACGGCGCCTTCGCCTGCATCAGGCACCAGCAACCCCCGCGCAGTCATCACAGGGGTGGCATCAGTACGGACTACCACGGTGTTACATGGACAGAGCACTAAGTACGGTGTCGTCAGCACCGTAGGAGGGAGCACCCAGCATGGCAACGATGAGGCGACGACCGGTCAACATCACAGACGTCGCCACCCACGCTGGTGTGTCAGTGGGGACGGCGTCCAAAGCACTGAACGGTCGCGGACAGCTTCGGGAAGAAACGCGCATTCGAGTCCGCGCTGCCGCTGAGGAGTTAAGCTTCGTGCCCAACGCGGCGGCACAGAGCCTGCACACTGGCCGGACTTTCACGGTAGGAGTCATCACGACCGACAGCTACGGACGGTTCAGCATTCCCGTCATGCGCGGCGCAGAGGACGCGCTGGGCATGGGTCAGATCGCAGCCTTTCTGTGCGACAGCCGCGATGACGTCATTCGCGAGCAGCATTACCTGGGAACCCTGCTGAGCCGGCGTGTCGACGGAATCATCGTGGCGGGCCGCCGTACCGACGCTCGGCCACCACTGGGACACAACATCCCCGTCCCCGTGGTGTACGCCTTCGCGCCTTCACAGGATCCTGCTGACTCCAGTGTCGTGAGCGACGAGGACCAGGGCGTGCGGGAGGCGATCAACCACCTAGTCATGACCGGACGTCGACGTATCGCTCACGTGACCGGGCCACGCGATCACGCGTCGGCGGAACACAGGGCAGAGAGTGCCCGCGCCGCCGCAGCCGCACACGGACTCGAGCTGTTAGGTGATGTTTGGTTCGGTGGCTGGAGCCAGGCTTGGGGGCGCTTCGCCGCCGCCGCCGTGCTCAAGGCCCACCCCGACGTCGACGCGATCTTCTGCGGCAGTGACGTGATTGCGGCGGGTGTTGCGGAAGGACTGCGGGAAGCAGGGTGCCGCGTGCCAGAAGAGACCGCGATCGTTGGTGTCGACAACTGGAAGATCGTCGCGGAAGCGACTCGGCCGCCACTCACCACGATCGACCTCAACTTAGAAGAGGTCGGTCGCAAGGCCGGCGAACTCTTACTCGCAGCCATCGACGGTAGAACCGCCCCTGGGATCCACTGGGTTCCGTGCTCTCTGGTTGTCCGCGAGTCGTCCGCACCCGCTTCGCCGTAACCGGCGCGAACCTGCGCTGCCCGGACCTGACCCAACGGCTCGCCACGTTCGCCCAAAGCCAAGATGGCCAACACCAACTCGCTTTCGACCCGTTCGTCGCGGGCGAGCAGATCGTGGGCTGAGCTATGCCCCCGTGCCGAGCCTTGGCTCGAGCCTGTTGACGTCTTCGGCGACCCAACAAGCCAATCGTTACCACCGAGCAGGTGTAGTGCCACGGGCTAGCCGGCGCCGTCGAGTCTCGTCGAGCGATTCCTGCGATTTGTGAGCGTTATTTATGACTGCGGGTCAGCGTGTCCGTCCCGCCTGCCAGAGAACTGCGTCTGCCCTCCGCGGCTCGCACAGAGTCAGCGCATGGTGTACCGCCCCAGGTCTATTCGGTACGTAGGAGGGGTCAGCCTGCCTGAGGGACGCGAAGGGCAACCAGCATGTTCGTCAGCGACGTCAACATCCAGCCCAACCGCACGGGCATTCCCGCGATCGCTTCCGTGGAGTCCATTTGTATGTCCACGGGGCCCGATCCTGGGTCGGATCGGGCCCCGTGAACGAGGACGTAGCCCCCCATTGACATGCGGTGATGCGGTGGAGCCACCTATCGGAATCGAACCGATAACCTCTTCATTACGAGTAGAGGCCGGGGTGTCCAGCGCGTCCCAAGGTCGCTGCCGACAGTGTCTAGCATGGGCCAAGCGGTGCGGTGCTGTCCGATCGGATCCAGGTCGCGGTTGCCAAACTGCCAGCACGCGCCTGGGCCAGCGTCCAGCGGCATCCGACTCCACGACATCCCGTCACACCCGCGGCCTTGGCCCTTGACATGGGTGTCAATCCCAAGACACTCAGCGACCGCATTGGCCATGCTGACAGCCGTGTGTTGGCGACCGCAATGCCGCAGCACCGGGTCGTCGAAGGACTGCACGCCGCAGGACAGTTTCGTGCAGCCCAGATCCGAGAGCAGTTCGAGCTTGTCCACGGTGAACGTGCTGGGATCGCCTTCGAAGCGAGATCGTGGTGTCCGGGGTGAAAGCAAAGTTCTCCTGGTAGAAGGCGCGCAGTTGCCTGATCGCATCTGGTGGGAGCAACGACGGCGTCCCGCCGAACACGTTGAACTCGCCAATCGGCGCAGACGCGAGGTTCGGCACGTCTCGCAGCCAGAGCTTCGCCTCCCGGATGTTCCAGTCGACCCATCGGGTGGCCTTCTCGTCGACCACCCGCCGCGTCCCCCTGACCAGCACGACGGGGTGCTGGCAGAACCGGCACCGGTAGGCGCAGGTAGGGATGTAGGACCACAGGTGGATCGGGCCGGTGCCGGCCAGCTCTTCAACAGGCAGCCGTAGCAACTATCGACTCCAGCGTCACCACCCCATGTGTCATTCGGAGATAGGAGAATATCCACCTTGAAGAGGCGTGTTGATCACAGTCGCCGACGCCAACATTGGTTCGATCAGGGATGGCTTTCCCCCGTGGACCGGAGACGTGCTGCGGTCCATCGCCGGTAACCGTGACCCCACGGTAACGCGGGCCACGGCGTGGTCGGTTTCGTCGACCGCGCCGACGAGCTCGCAGAAAAGTTCCGAAAGTAGATTTGGAACCCTCGATTCCGGCCGCTCACCAAGGATCTGTGTCGCGGTGAGCCAGGGCCAGTGTGCCGTGGGCGAGGCCGAGGGTCATCAGTTGCTGGGGGGAGAGAGTGAGTTGTCCCGCGATTTGAGGGATTGCGGCGGGTTCTTGTTTGAGGATGGCGGCGGCCGATTCGGGTGCGATGACGGCGAGGTAGCTGTCGGGCGCCATCCAGAGGTTGTCGGGGTTTATCAGTGCTATCGCTGCGCCAGAGACTCCTTGTCCGACGACGACGGAGAGGACAGGGACGGTGCATGCCGCGAGTCGTTGCAGGAGTTCGGCGATGGCGGTTCCGACACCGCTGAGTTCAGCCTCGGGACTGTTGTCTGCACCTGAGGTGTCGATGAAGGTGACGACGGGAAGGCACAGCCGGTCCGCGAGCGCCAGGACGCGGCTGGCGGTGCGGAATCCGCTGGCGTGGGCGGTGCCACCGAGTTGGCAGATGAAGGCGATTGTGCGCCCGTCGCGGCGTCCGAGCCCGCAGCGTAGTTGCGGGTCGAGGCCGCCGGCTCGGTCACCTGACAGGGGTGCGGTGGAGTCGAAGTAGTCGCTGAGGTAGCGCTCGCTGCTGGTCCGCTGGGGGCTGCGGGCGGCTTGGACGCTGCCCCATCCGCTGGGGGGTGGGGCGGTCGGCTCCCGGGTCAGGGTGGGGATATCGGGTGGCGCGGTGTCTCCGCGCGTGAGGGGTGAGAGGAGGTGGAGGTAGTTTGCCACGGTGTCCGCTAAGGCCGCATCTTCGGCGACGACGTCGATGAAGCCGGCCGCGTGTTTGCCTTCACCGCTTGATGGTGACTGTTTGTGCACGAGGCCCGGCCGTACCCGGTTGCCGGCGAAGGCCACTTGTGAGCCTGCGCGGGCGATGATCACGTCTGCTGCTGCGGTCAGGGCCGCCCAGATCCCGCCGGTGGTGGGGTCGTCCACGACTGCGATGTGTGGCGCTCCGGCGGCAGCCAGACGGACGAGCGCCCGGGCGATGTAGGCCATCTGGAACAAAGCGACGGTGCCTTCCTGCATGCGGGCGCCACCGGATCGGGCGACGGACACGAGGGGCCAGCGGTTGCGGGTTGCCTCCTCGATGGCCTGCACGATGAGGGTTCCTTCGACTTGGCCCATGGACCCGCCGAGGAAGTCGAAGCGGAACGCGATGGCCACGCACGGCTGGCCGTTGACGAACGCTGTGCCCGCGGTGACGGCCTGCGGACTGCCCGTTCGGTCCCGGGTCGCCTCCAGTTCTCCCGGATAGCCCGGCCACTGCAGCGGGTCTGCGCTGCATACCGGGTTAGGGAACGGCTCGAACCCGGTAAACAGCAAGGCACTGGCCGTCGGGGGGGTTGCCTGTGCGTCCTGGCCTAAATACTCCAGCTCTGGTTGGGCGCCCATCTGTCTCGTTTCACCTCATCGGTGTGTTCACCCAGCAGCGGCGGCGGCGTCGCGGGTGCCTGCTCGGAGCGGCTGAATCTCAGTGGGTTACCGGGAAGCCGGATGGCGCCCAGGGTGGGGTGCTGGACCTCAGTAATGAGGCCCTCGGCCGCCAGGTGCGCGTCGTTATAAACCCGGTCCAGGGACTTGACTTCGCCGGCTGGGACACCAGCGGCGGCGAACACCGTCATCCAGTGTCCTACTGCGTCGGATTTGAGTTCGGTGTTGATCAGCTCCTTGAGCTCGCTGGAGTTGACGAGCCGGGCGGCGTTGGTGCTGAAGCGTTCGTCGTCGGCGCCCAGGCGCATGAGGGGCGCGAAGCGCTGCCAGATGTCGTTGTTGCCGACGGCGACCACGATGGGGGCGTCTGCGGTCCAGAACATCCCATAGGGACAGACGGTGGGATGGTGGTTGCCCGACGGTTCCGGGATCTCTCCGGCGATGAGGTAGCGGGTGGCTTGGAAGGTCTGGATGCCGATCAGTCCTGCCAGCAGCGAGGTGTGGACGTGTTGGCCAAGCCCGCTGCGGGTGCGCTCCAGCAGCGCGGTCAGGACCCCGATCAGCCCGAACAGGCCCGCGGTGACGTCGGCTATCGGCACGCCGGCCTTGGTGGGTGTATCCAGCCCGGTCAGTCCCATCAGCCCTCCTTCGGCCTGCAGGATCTGGTCGTAGCCGACTCGGGCCCGGTCCGGGCCAAGCGAACCGAACCCGCTGATCGACAGACAGACAAGGGAGGGGTTGAGTTTGCGCAGAACGTCTGCGGACAGGCCGAGTCGATCCATCACGCCGGGGCGGAAGTTCTCGACCACCACATCGGCTCGCCGCAGCAGCGACTTCAGGGTGTGGAGGTCCTCGCTCGCTCGCAGGTCCAGAACGACGCTGCGTTTGTTGCGGTTGGTCGATAAGAAGTACGTGCTCTGCTCCTGCCCGGCGGGCCCCACGAACGGAGGCCCCCAGTGGCGCGTGTCGTCGCCACTGCCCGGTCTCTCGACCTTGATGACCTCAGCTCCGAGGTCTCCTAGCAGCATCGTGGCGAACGGGCCTGCCAACACCCGCGACAGGTCCACCACCGTCAGTCCCGCCAGCGGTGGACCCTGGGGCTGGCCCAGCTCGGATCCGGGCACCGTGTCGGGGTCGGAACGTGGGGGCGGTGCGTGTTCGGACATCAGGAGGCTCCTCTCATACAGCGGCCGGCGTCGGGGGTACACAGTGGCCGCCGACGTGTTGCGCCGCCGACGGCCACCCGGATCACGGCGTGGCGGCGCCGAGTGCGGCGGCGCTCATGTTGGCGACCTGCAGCTCGTTGCCTTTGGCGTCAGAGCTGAATGCGCCGTAGGAGCCGAAGGTGTTCCTGTACTTGTTGTAGTCGAGGCTGCCGCTAGCCCCCTCGTAGTTGATCTTCTTACCGGCCTTGAGCAGGGTCAGGCGCGAGGGGTAGGTGTAGCAGGCTGTTCCGCCCGGGTTCGTCACCTGGGTCATGTCCTTGGCCACGGTCGTGCCGTCGGTGGTTTTGGCGAAAGTCTCGGCGAGAGCCAGGGAGATGACCGCGTCGTAGGCGTAGTTGGCGTTGGCCAGCGGCTGCTGTCCGGCATTGAGGGTGCCGAAGGCTTTGAGGAACGCGTCGTTGCCCTGCCCGGTGACTGACGTGCCGTAGATGGAGACGAGGTGGTCGTGGGCCACCGGATAGGTGATCGCCTTGAGGTAGTCCGATCCGGAGGTGACGTCGGTGCCGACCATGGGGATGGCCAGGTTGTTGGCCTGCTGGAGCTCGCGGAACAACACCGCTGCGGTGGGCGCGTCGGTCTGGGTGAAGATGACGTCCGGGTGGGCCGAGATTACGTCCTGCACCTGAGCCCGGTAGGAGGTCTGGCCCGGGGCAACGTTCACAGACTTCACGATATGGCCGCCGAGCTTCTCAAACGCGGCCTGGATGGGGGCAAGCAGGGTCTGCGCGGCGACGTCGTTGTAGAAGAGCAGCGCCGCGTTCGTGTAGCCCTTCTGATGGGCGTAGAGCGCCATCGCCACGCCAAGCTGGGAATCTGAGGGGCTGTCCCGGAACAGGAACTGGTCTGTCTGCTTGTCCCGGGAGGTGTCCCCACCCTGGAACTCATCAACGAGCTTGCTGGAGCGCAGGATCGGTTCGACTGCGGCGATTTCCTGTGTCTCCGGGCCGATGATGCCCGCGACATTCTTGGACAGGAGACTCTGCGTTGCGGGAACTGCGTCGGCGAGGTCGCAACTGGTGTCGGCGTGGGCCAGATCCAGCTTCTTGCCCAGCACCCCGCCCGCGTCGTTGACCACTTTCTGCGCGACCTCAGAGCCTTGCAGCATTGACTGCCCGAGGCTGGCCAGGCGTCCGGTGAAGCAGGACAGCACGCCGTAGCTCACGGTGGCGCCGTCGGCGGTGCTGCCTTTTGCGGAACCGGCGCACGCGGTTAACGCCAGGAGGACTACCGCGGCTCCCGCGACCGCCCCTGTACTGCGCTTTACTCGCACGATTGCACTCCCATCATTTAGTGGAACATCTTGTGCACGCCGCACCCGGAGGGGTGAACGCGGTGAGCCCATCAGCTGAGTCGCCCGACATAGAGGTCGACCACTTCGTCGTTGTCCAGGAGATCTTGAGCTGGTCCGTCGAGCCGGTTCCGGCCCAGCACCATGACGTATCCCCAGTCGGCGTATCTCAGGGTGCGCCGGGTGTTCTGTTCGACCACACAGATGGCGACCCCGCTCTGGGCGACGCGTTGGATCTGCTCCCACAATGCAGTCTGGAATATCGGGGACAGTCCGGCGCTCGGTTCATCGAGCAGCATCACCACCGGATCGACCATCAACCCTCGGGCCATGGCAAGCATGCTGCGTTGACCACCGCTGAGTGTTCCGGCCTTACGGCCCAACGCCGGTCGCAGATCGGGGAACAACTCACACATCTCCTCGATCCGCTCCCGGGCACCGTGCTTGCGGGAATAGCCGCCGATCTCGAGGTTCTCCCGCACGCTCATCCCAGGAAAGGTGTTGGCGACCTGGGGAACGTAACAAATGCCCAGGCGCGCGAGCTTCTCCGTCGGCGTTCCTGAAATGTCCCTGCCGCCGACCTTCACCGTGCCGCTGGACACCTTCACCAGCCCGGCCAGGCTCTTGAGCAACGTTGACTTCCCTGCGCCGTTGGGCCCGACGATCGCGGTGATGTGCCCAGCCGCCACCGTCAGGGACACGTCCTCAATCACCGGGGACCCGCCGTAGCCGGCGGTGATGCCCTCCACCTGCAGGGCATAGGTTGACTCAGGCATATTCGACGTCTCCGAGATAGGCCGCAACTACCCGGGGGTTGTCGCGTAGGGAGTCATAGGGCCCTTCGGCGATGACGGCGCCCTGGTCCATGACCACAACGAGATCGCAGTAGTCCTCGATGAATCTGAGGTTGTGCTCAACGACCACGACGCTGCTGCCCTGGCCGATCAGCGACCGGACTGCCTTGCCGATCCGTTCACCGAGCACCGGGTTCACCCCGCCCATCGGCTCGTCCAGGATCACCAGGCTCGGGTGGGCAGCCGCGATGCGGGCGAACTCGAGGAGCCGCTTCTGACCGCCGCTGAGGCTGCCGGCCGGATCGTTCTTCAGCTTGGTCAGACCGAAGTCCTCCAACAGTTCCCGGCCCTCTTGGCGGGCCTCCTGCTCGGCACGGCGTTGGCGCCCGGTCCTGAACAGCCCACCCAGCATCGTCTCCCTCTCAAAGCCGCGCATCCCGATCAGGACGTTGTCCAGGACCGACAAGCTCGCCCACTCCCGCGGTGACTGGAAGGTCCGTACGACCCCCAGCTTCGAGATGTCATGCGGCTTCATGCCAATCAACTCCTGGCCCCGGAAGACCACGGTGCCGCTGTCCGGCGCCTTGAAGCCCGAGATGAGATCGATGGCGGTGCTCTTACCGGCCCCGTTCGGGCCGATCAGGCCGACTGCGGTGGCCTCGGGGACCACGAAACTGCACTGATCCACAGCCCGGACTCCACCGAAGGAGATACACAAGCCCCGCACGTCCAACGCACTGGACCTTTGCTCTGCCGGGATTGAAAGAGTGCTCACCGCACACCTCCACTGGCTTTGGTTAGTCTGAGGCGGCCTGCCTTGCCCGCCAGAGCTGCCAGTCCCGTTCGCCTGTACGACGTGTCAGCGGAGCCGGCGCCAGCCGAGGGGCCCTTGTCCACGCTCAAGCGTTCCGGAATCAGACCCTGCGGACGGAAGCGAAGGAACAAGATGATGAGCAGGCCGATGAGGACCTGGCGCAGCGCCGGCGCGAATTCTGGATGGCCCGCGATCTCAGGAAGGCTGCGGGTCAACTCGACGAAGCCGATGTACACCACGAGCACCCCGGCGATGACGCCCTTGATGTTGCCTCGGCCACCGACCAGCACACCTGCATAGAGGGTCAGCACCTCCTGCGGGGCCCACGCCGAGGGGTTGAACGCACCGAGGAACGCTGCGAACAGGCCGCCGGCGATCGCAGCGAGGACCGCACCCAGCAGGTAGGCCTTCAGTTTTGTCTTGTAGACACTTCGTCCGAACGCGGCGACCGCATCCTCGTCGTCGCGCACGGCGCGCAGCAGTCGGCCGAACGGGCTACGAGACAGCCGCGAGGTCAGGACCGCAACAACGAGGAGCACTGCTGCGCACAACCCGAGCAGGAAATAGCGATACTGGTTGTAGTCGATACCCAGGGCGTTGCCCATAGGATCGACCAGTCCGGCGACGCCGTTGAAACCGTTGAACAACGGCGTGTACGTCTGGACGACCACGTACAGCACGCTCACAGCACCCAAGGTCGTGAGAGCGAAATAGATCGCCCGAAGACCCCGCAGGGCGACCATCCCGACCACGGTCGCCACCAGGACAGTGATAATGACCGCGATCGCAACCGCCACTACGTAGGGCAAATTGTTACCGAGGATGTATTTCACCGGTGCCAACGGCTGACCCACCGTCAAGACGATCGTCAGATAGGTGCTGAGAGCCACATAGCCGTAGTAACCGAGATCGAAATCACCTGACATCCCCCACACCACGTTGAGCCCGAGCGCCATGATCGCGAAAATGCAGGCCTCGGTGAGGATCGCAACCCAGTAGATCATGCCGCCACCGGCCTTGATTGGCGGACCAGTAACCCGTTGGGCCGCACCAGCAGAAGAATCACCAGGATCGCAAAGGCGAAAGCCAGTTCGTAGCTGGAACTGGTGTAGGCCCCAGCCAGCTCCAGCACCAACCCGACCAGCACCGCACCCAGCAACGTCCCATACGGGTTACCCAAACCCCCGGCGACCGTGGCCGTAATGGTGATCAGCAAGAAACCGTTACCGAACGACGGACTGAACGCTCCCACATTCTCCGCGAGCACGAACCCCGCGAAACCCGCCACGAACCCGGCCACGAGCCAGGTCTGGGCGATCACACGGCGGGCATGGATACCGCTGGCCCTGGCCAAATCCCGGTTCTCGGCGACGGCGCGAACCGACTTACCGAACTTCGTACGCCGTAACAGCAAGAACAACAACGCCGCGATCGTCACCGCAGAGGCGATCACCAGAAGCTCGGCCTGCGTGAACTGAAACGGCCCGTACTGCTGCGGCGCGCCCTGATTGATCGTGTACGCCCGGCTGGAAGCCCCGAAGAACGCCGTCAGCAGGTTCTGCAGCATCAACGACAGTCCCAACGTCGCAATAAACGTCACCAGAATCGGACGCCGAGCGAACCGCTCAATGAGAAACAGGTTCGTCGCATAGCCAGCGACTGCGCCGGCGGCGGCGGCGCCCAACGCAGCCAACAACACGTTGCCCGTAGAACGCTGAACGAAAAACGCGGTGTACGCCCCCACCGTCAGGATCTCGCCATGAGCCAGATTCGCGACCCGGCTCACCGCGTACTCCAACGTGAAGGCCACAGCCGAGAGCGCAAGGATCGCCGCTGTCACCAACCCATAACCAATATCGAGCATGAGCACATGCATCCGGTTCTCCTTGACTAGGACGTCACACGAAGCCGATACAGCCGCTCGCTACCGCAATGGACAGCCAGCAGGAGGTGCTGCGTTGCGACGCGTTCACCGGGCCCCGATGTACGAGGCCATCCTCGAACGCCTGCGCGAGTACACCAATAACGCCGGGCTCAAACGCGGTCACCGTCTCCCCTCCGAGCGAGACCTCGCCGAGAGGCTCGGCACCAGCCGCGCCTCTGTCAAGCAGGCCCTCGTCGTGCTAGAAGTTCAAGGACTGGTGGAGACACGCCACGGAGGCGGAACGTTCCTGCTCCGCGACAAACTGTCCACCGAGAGCGTGACCGCCCTTATCGCGCGTCAGGCGCGACTACCCGACGTCATGGAGGCACGCGCCGCGCTCGAATGCCAACTCGCCGAGCTCGCCGCCCACCGACGAAACGATGATGACGTACGCGACATGGACGAAGCCCTCGCCGAAATGGCCCTCGAGGTGCAGAGCCAAGGCGACGCATCTGCCGGGGACCGCATCTTCCACAACGCCGTCGCCCAAGCCGGACGCAACCCCCTCCTGACGCGGTTTCTGGCCGAGATCGAAAAAGAAATCACCGAAACCCGTCTGGAATCCCTGAGCCAGCCCGGCCGACCCGCCCAATCGCTTCGCCAGCACGAGGCCATCGTCGAGGCCATCCGCCGACAAGACCCCAGCGCCGCCCGCGACGCCATGCGCCTGCACCTCGCCAGCGTCGGCAAAGGCCGACTCTTGAACTGGATACCACCGACCGAGGAAGGCCAACAGCAGCCAGTTGCTGCCCTCCAGCGCAACCCGCGCCACGGGTCCATCGAGGGCTAGGGCGTGTCCCGTGGATCAGCTTTGGTGGGATCTCTGAGCCAGATTACGATGCTGGCGACGTCGATGGTCCCCTTGTAGACGAACTCTCGCTTGTCGTAGCGGGTGGCGACCGCGCGGTAGCCGCGGAGTCGGCTAATTCCCCGTTCCACGGTGTTGCGGTCCTTGTAGATCTGCTTTTCGAATCGCGGTGACCGTCCGCCCGCCGAACCCCGCGAGACCCGGCCCGCGATCTGGTTCGACGGCTCCGGGATGGTGACCTTGATACCCCTACTACGCAAGGCGATTCGGATCTTTCGTGTCGAATACGCCTTGTCTGCCATGACCCGATCCGGGCGCGTCCTTGGCCTCCGACAATGACCGCGTCCGATCCGGATATCGGCCATCACCGCGGCGAACGCCAGGCAGTCATGACGCCGGCCAGCACTGGCGACCCGCGAGATCGGGCGGCACTGCGAGTCCGCGACCAGGTGGATCTTGGTGGTCACGCCACCGCGGCTACGCCCCAACCCCTCTCGGTCCGCAACCGGCCACGGCTGGCCACCAGTTTTCTTGTAACTCCACGCAGCCCCCTGAGTGCTTCGCCGGTCGCAGCGCATCATCCAAAACCGTCGGCGCAAGCACCCCAGGAACAATGTCCTTCGGCGGCTCGTGGCGGGCGCCAGCGCTGTGGTGATGGGCACGGATGACGCTGCCATCCACGCTCCGGCACCACTGCCCGCCATCGACCGTGTCGCAGTCCACCCGCAGCTCAGCCAGCACGCTGCGCCACGTCCCGTCCCCTGACCAGCGACGATGCCGGTTGTACACCGTCTTCCAGTTGCCATAGCAGGCAGGCAGATCACACCACCGCGAACCCGTCCTGGTCCGCCACATAATCCCGTTCACAACCAACCGGTGATCCATCCACCGCCCACCCCGCACCGGGGCCCGATCCGGTAACAACGGCCCCATCACCAACCACTGCTCACACTCAAGTCATGGCGCATATGCATCCCTGACTTGTACCCGACCCGGACCTCAACCATCGGCGGGACACGCCCTAGTCGCCGGCCTCCTCGAAGTCCTCCTCGAGAGCATCCGCCGAGGCTGGGACCCGCGCGCGAGCCTCGTCGAATGTCAGGCCGGTGAGCATCAGCAGATCCACGACTGCCGACCGCACCTGAGCGCGAATGACTTCGGCGGACAGACCCGGGTTGGGTGCCACGAGCGAGCTCGCTCGCGCGATGGCGGTCAGGGCGTCTCGAGAGCCCTCGGCCAGTTGTCGCTCACTGAGCCGACCGGCGATCTCAGCGGTGACGACGGCCAGCGAGGAGATCAGGTCCACGTAAACCGCCGGGACCTCCTCGCCCTCCCAAAGTGAAACCGACGCGCGACGCACCAGGACACGGACGTTGCGAATCGCCCGGTCCAGGGGTTCGACGAGGTCGGCGATCGCCTGAACGGCCGGCAGATGCCGGCGTCGGAATGGTGAGAGTCGAAACACGGCAATGCCTTCGGCCGATAGCCCACGCAGCTCATCCAGGGCGTGCTCGGAGTTGCGGGCACGGGTCAAAGCGTCGGTGGCCAGGGCGGTGTCGTCCTGACGCAATGCATTTGCCGTGGATGCGAGGATCGCGGATAGTTCCGCAACGACGACGGCGGCCTGAGCACGTGGCCGGCGCAGCGGGGAGACAGGGGCAATCGTCGCGGCCAGGAGTGCGACGCTGCCCCCCACCACGGCATCGAGCCAGCGACTCAGGCCCTGCCCCGGTTGGACCAGCAGCGTCGTAACAATGATCGACTGCACCCCCGCCTGGGAAACCAGCAGCGTGCCCTGCCCAAAAAGCACGGCGATCGTCATCGCCGTCATGGCAACGACCGCGATCTGCCAGACCCCTGTACCAAAGAAGCTAACAAAGATGTCCCCAACCAGGACTCCGATCGCCACTCCGATCGTCACGTCGATAACGCGGCGGAGTCGTTGTCCATAGGACATGCCCAGGCTGATCATGGCGGTGACCGGCGCGAAGAAAGCACTGTGGTGATGGAGCAGCGCCGTGGCGACCCACCAGGCGACCGCAGCAGCGAGGGCGCATTGCACGATGAAGAAGAACCGTCGACGAAGCCGGGTCAGCCGAAGAATCACCGACGCCTTGGAACGTCGACTTGCCTGCGGAGCCAACAATGCGCCCCGAGAACGCCACCAACCGATCGAGGAGGTCATCAAACTCAGCCGTTCTGGTCGTAGGCAGCACCAAGTAGAGGGTCCACAGTAAACGCACGTTGTCATGGAAGGCGGCAGCGAGGTGAAGCTGATCTGTCGCCTGGGCGAACCCCGTGGCGTCGCCGGAACCGCTGTGCGGAAACGGAACGCGCTGCGGCAACGATCTGGCGGCCGTTCAGCAGGTGTCGACCTCTGCTGATTCTGTGCCCGACAGAGATCGCGTGCGTGGACTGGACGCTGGGTTGGGCGGTCAGTGGCTCAGCGGTGGACGGCCTGCATGCCAGCAGGGGCGTAGCGCTCACCGGCGGCCACCCCGGCCGGGGTGACCTGGTCGATGGCGGCGAGGTCGTCTGCACTGAGGTCGATGTCCACGGCGGCGACGTTCTCCTGCAGGTTGGCGATCCGCCGGGTGCCCGGGATCGGGACTATGTCGATGCCCTGAGCAAGGACCCAGGCAAGGGCGAGTTGGCTGGACGTCACGCCCTTGCGTTCGGCGATGGCCACCACCTGGTCCAGGACCTCGAGGTTCTTGGTGAAGTTCTCGCCCTGGAAGCGGGGTGAGCTGCGCCGGAAGTCGTCGGTGTCGAAGTCGTCGATGCTGCGGATCCGTCCGGAGAGGAAACCACGCCCAAGGGGGGAGTACGGCACGAAGCCGATGCCGAGCTCGCGGACGGTGGCCAGCACGCCGTCGTCTTCGACGTCGCGGGTAAACAACGAGTACTCCGTCTGCACGGCACTGAGCGGGTGGGTGGCGTGCGCGCGGCGGATAGTCTGCGGCGCCGCCTCGCTGATGCCCAGGTACCTCACCTTTCCGGCGGCGACCAGCTCACCGAGCGCACCGAAGGTCTCCTCGATGGGCGTTTCGGGGTCGACGCGGTGCTGGTAGTAGAGGTCGATGACGTCCACATCCAGGCGCCGCAGGGACGCCTCGAGCGCGGCCCGAACGTACTCAGGGCGACCGTTGACCCGACCGGTGCGTTTGCCGTTCTCGTCGACCTCATTGCCGAACTTGGTGGCCAGCACCACCTCGTCGCGCCGGTCGGCGATGGCCTTGCCGACAAGGACCTCGTTGGTGAACGGACCGTATATGTCGGCGGTGTCTAGCAGGGTGATGCCCAGGTCCAGGGCGCGGTGGATGGTGGCGGTGGATTCGGCGTCGTCGAAGGCACCGTAGAACGCGCTCATTCCCATGCAGCCGAGCCCCTCGGTGGAGACGGTCAGGCCCTGGCTACCCAGGTTTCGTTGTTGCATAGTCGGTGCCTCTCAGTCGTTTGTGCGTTGGTCAACGTCGCACTGATGAAAGTGACCACGTCGAGGCCGGCCGATGGAACGCGGCCCGCGTCGGCTAGCAACAACTGAAGGGCCACGGTCGATACCGCCGGGCCGAACCGCGCCCAGGTCGTGGCGCATCAGGACTTCGCCGCCGAACTCGGTCGCGAGCCCGGGCGACGTGGCGCCCGGGTGGCTGCGGCATCAGCGGGCCGTCACTGCTTCATCGACCCCGCGGCAGCAGGAGCACCTCGATGTGGCCTGTCGTCCGCCGACGTCCTCCTCGAGGAGAAGACGCCGGCCTGTCCGAAGTCGATGAGCGGGCGTTCGGGTACCGCAACAGAGGCTCATGGATGTGCATCGACAAACGGCCTTGACGTCATCGCGGTCGGTGGCGGTTCTGTCGCTCTTCTCAAGGACCGGATGTAGGTTCGTTTGAGTGAGCGAACTGCAGAACCCTGATCATGCCGAGACGGTGGCTGGCTGGGACCCCCCACCGAAGCGGTCTTCGCGGGGAAAGTTCTTCATGATCGGACTCATCTGCGTGGCTTTGTTAGCGGGCGTAGGGGTGTTTGTCGTCGTGCGCGCCAAGTCGGCGGCCTCCATGAGACGCCAGCAGGCGTCGGTGGCAGCGGCCCAGTTCCTTCGAGCGTGGGCAAGCGGCAACCTGTCCGCGCTACCCGCTCAGACGGTGACCGGATCGGCCGCTGTCGGCCAGGCCTATGCATCCCTTGATCTCGCCCTTGGTCTCAGCACGAAACCTGGCGGCACCATTGGCGCGCACCCGACGTCGACGTCATCGGCCGCGGGGTTACCCATCAAGGTTCAGATCGGTACGCCCATCGGGTCCGGTGAGCTCATCACCGTCCCCGCCACCGTCACCATCGATGTTCCTGGTCTGGGCCCCTGGCGTGACCCTATCGAGCTTCGTGTTCGCGCCTCGGGGAGCAGGGCGCTTATCGACTGGTCGCCGCAGGCTATCGCGCCGGCCCTGAAGGTCGGTGATCACGTCCAGGTCACCCGGACCGTGCCCCGCCGTGGCGCGATCCTGGGAGCCGACGGCCAGCCGGTGCCGAACACCTTCGACGTGTCCGCCCTGGTCGGCGCCGTGGGACCCGCCACCACTGCGCAGGCCAAGGCCGATCCGACACTTCGCCCTGGTGAGCTCATTGGCCAGAGCGGACTTCAGGCCGCCAGCGACGCGACGCTGCGCGGCGCGCCTTCGGGGAACCTGACGGTGGTTGACTCCGCGGGGCATGCCGGGGTGACCCTGGTCAGGTGGGTGGGCCGCGCCCCCGCACCCGTGCCCAGCACGGTGAATCCCACGATGCAGGCAGCGGCCGCACAGGCCATCTCCCATACCGGCCACCCCTCGGCGTTGGTGGCGATCGATGCGCGTACCGGTGCGGTCCTGGCGGCGGCATCGAACCCCGCCGGCTACCCCCGTGCGCTGCTGGGTCGCTACCCGCCGGGGAGCACGTTCAAGATGGTGACCCTAACCGCGGCCCTGACGGCCGGCCGCACCCTGACCTCTCCCACGGCCTGCAGCCCCACTGCCGTCGTGGACGGGTACACCTTCCGTAACGCCAGCGGTGAGGCCTTCGGCACCATCCCCCTGCAACAAGCTTTTGCCGTGTCCTGCAACACCTCGTTCATCAACCTGGCGCAGTCACTGCCTAATGGCACGTTGACCGCGGCGGCCAAGCTGCTCGGCTGCGACATCGGCCATGCGCCGCTGCCGGTTCCCTCCTTCGGCTGCTCCTACCCGGCCGGCGCCACAGGTACGGCATACGCGGCGACTGCTATCGGTCAGGGAACCGTGCTGACCAGCCCCCTGTCCATCGCATCTATCGCAGCTGCGGCCGGCTCCGGGACCTGGAACCAGCCCCACCTCACCCTCGGTGCTGCGCCGGTCAGCCACCCGCTGCCGGCCGCCGTTGCCACCGGGCTGCAGGGGGCGATGCGGGCAGTGGTCACCTCGGGAACCGGTACCGGCGCGAACCTGCCAGGGACCCCCGTCTTCGGCAAGACCGGGACAGCCGAGCACGGCAGTGGGAAGAACCCGCCCACCGACGCCTGGTTCGCGGCCTTCCGCGGCGACGTCGCGGTGGCTGTGATCGTGGAGGACGCCGGGTTCGGCGCGACGGCAGCGGTCCCCGTCGCTGCCGACTTCCTACGCGCGGTCACTCACTGACCGGCAACTGGTTTCAGCGGATCAGCGCAGCCCCAGGGGTGCGGCGAAGGCGGTGTCGGCCTGTGCCGCGGACAGGACCTTGGTGGCGACCAGCCGGTTGCGCAGACCGAGGATGTGGTTGGCGGTATCGATGCGCGAGTCGCTGTGGTGGCTTGGCGTGGCCGCCCTGGTGATCTGAGCCGACCGGCGCTTCCAGCTTGGTCACGGGCGCGCATTCGCCCCGTACGTCGCCGGCTTCACCGCGGCCGAAGAGTCTCTGGTTGAACCAGCTGCCCCACCGCCCGAACGCCTGGGCCACCGCGATGCCGGGGCGATTGCGTCTGCTCGCGGTGGTAGGGGTACACCCGCGGCGGGCACCGATCAGGGCGCCCAATTCACCGAGCAGAACCGCCCCCAGATACCCAAACCACAATCCCAGATCTTGAACGCGTTCCACGGGTTCCTGCCCGCGGTGAGATAGAGATCGGGGTCGATGAGCACGTGGTAGACCCGCTCTCTGACGATGCCGAACGGCACTATCTGTAAACACGTCGATTCGGCCACCGCGGGGGCGCCGCCTCTGGCTTTCCATCGCCGTTCCCCCATCCAGACGGGGACGCCGATTCCGGCCAGGATGCATAGCGCATAGGCGCGGATGGGAAAGGGCCCCAGGAGCCAGACACCCTGGGGTGGGCTGGGGATGCCCATTGGGAGGATCACGCGCCGGTTGTCCTTCGTACGGGCAGGTCGCGCGGAGGCGAGCACTCGTGGTGCGCAGCTGGGTAGAGGATGGTGACGACTGCGCCCACCGCACCGATGGGGGGTGATGAGGACGGCGGCGCCCAGCCCGTTGACCACGGACCTTCGCCTGCCGGCACCGCCCAGTAGAAGGGTCGTCGAACTGGTGTGCCGCGTCCTGGCGAGGCACAGGGTCTGGTCCACTGCGGCAGGTCGATGATGGTAGCCCCGATGCCCAGGCTGAGATGCTTGGGTGCCAGCACCACGGTCAGGTTGTCGCGGCGACCTCCCAGATGAGCAGCTCCCACCAGCCCCGCAGCATCGCCTGGAACTCGTGGGCCTTGACGCGAGCGGCCGGCATCCTTCCCTCGTTCATGCGATGCCAACGGCGCGGTGGTGCGCTAGCCCCGTTTTCCGCACCGCTGGGCATCATGTCGGTGGTGTGAGTGGGCGGATGTCCCTGTGATTGCTGGGATCTGGGGCTGCTGAGTCGTCATCCAGGACCCACGTGTTGTGCCAA
>Ga0097691_1000982_pt1 | contig 22333 bp, 24 predicted proteins | sample NGESurdeep072012_8_FD_72858 | JGI IMG/M metagenome (GOLD analysis project Ga0097691, IMG submission 72858) | Arctic peat soil microbial communities from Barrow, Alaska - NGEE Surface sample 210-1 deep-072012 | ecosystem: Environmental > Terrestrial > Soil > Wetlands > Peat ... | reverse complement strand
GTCCGAGTGCGCGGAGATCAGCAACCCCTACATCTCCCAGATCGAGCGCGGCCTGAAGAAACCGAGCGCCGAGATCCTGCAGGCCCTGGCCAAGGCCCTGCGCATCTCGGCCGAGTCCCTCTACGTCCGCGCCGGCATCCTCGAGGAGCGCACCGACGATGCCGGCGCCCGCCCCGTTGACGTCACCGACGCCGTCCTGGCTGACCCCAGGCTGAACGACCGGCAGCGCGCTGTCCTGCTGGACGTCTACGAGTCCTTCCTGGGCGAGCCGGCAGCCGGCAAGTCGTCAGCGTCGAAGTCGACCAAGACCACGAGACCAGCCAAAGCGCCTCGCGCACCGAGCCCAGCACAAAAGCCGGGAACACCGGCCCACCCGGAAATCACCCAAAAGGAGAAGAAGCCATGACCCTCGTCAAGGAAATCCGCAAGACCGTCACTGACACCACCCCCGTCTACGCCGCCGTCGGCGTCACCGACCTGGCCGTCGAGAGGTTGCGCGAAGCCCGCGCTCGCGCTGCTGCCGTTCGTCCGGATCTCAGCGTCAGCGCGATGCAGGACCGGGCCGTCAAGGGCATCGAGAAGGTCACCGAGCAGGCCCTGCACATGCCTGCGCAGGTCCGCGACCAGACCGTCGAGGCGGCCGACAAGGCTCAGCACACCTACACCGAGCTCGCCGTGCGCGGTGAGAAGCTGGTCAAGCGCCTCCGCAGCCAGAAGGCCACCCAGGACCTGCTGGCCCAGGCAGACAACACCGTCTCCCTCGGCAAGGGTGCCGTCACGACCGTCCGCAAGGCGGCCGTCGACACCCGGCGCGCAGCCAAGGCCACGCTGACCACCAGTCGCAAGGAGGCCGAGGTCGGCCTCGAAGCCGTTGCCTCTTCGGTCAAGGGCGAGGCCGAGACCACCACCGAGGTTGTGCGCGAGGCCGCCAAGGCCACTCGCACCTCGGCCAAGCGCACCGCCACGACCGTCAAGAAGAGCACCGTTGCCGCGGAGCGCTCGGCCGCAGCCACGGCCGCCAGTGCCGCCAAGACCGCGGCTGCGGCTGCTGAGGCCGCCAGGATCGCCACCCCCAAGGTCGGCGACTGACGGAAGCAGCGGTTGCCGTTCGGCAGCTGAGCAAAAGACAGCGTGGCCGGCGTCGTTCACTCGACGTCGGCCACGCTGTCGTTGCGGGACGACGCGTCACAACACCCGGGGGCCAGGAGCAAAGCCGCCCGCCGGATGTACCGCCAGCGGGGCCATTGAGCGAGTTCTCCGCGGCCATGCCGCCCCCATCAACAGCGCTGCCTGTGTCGATGTTGGCTCTGACGAGCTCCACGCCTGCGCAGGAGTCAGCTCAGCACCTGGGAAATCATCACACCGACGCTATGGGGGCCCAGCCGTCTATCGCCCATCGGCTATGTACCGGTGGCATCTTGTTAGTTGACCCGGCGTCCCGACTGCGGAATGGTCAGCGGAGCACCTGACCGCTACTCCCTGGCCGTATTGATCGTCCCGTAGGCCGATCGGTCACCGGTGCTGCCCGTCAACCGGACGGTTACCGTTGGTGCCGGCATTATCGGGATGGCTCATGACATAACCGAAGTCACCTGATTGTCCGCGAGACGCGCAACGCTCCACAACTAGGTATACTTGCTGTATGAAGACAAGTATGCGTGTGGATGCTGGGAATCGCGACACCCTCGCCCGGATCGCCACGACCGAGTTGGGGGGTGTCAGCCTGGACGAGGCCCTGCGCATCGTGTTGTTCGAACACGAGAGTCGGGTTGCTCTGGGCCGCCTGGCCGCCGACCCCGACGCGCACGCCGGCTACCTGCGTGAGGCCGCCGAACTTGCCGAGGTCGACGTCTCGATCGCCGAGTGAGCAGCACCGGGCTCGCACCCTGGCAGGTGTGGTGGGTCGATTTCAACCCTCAGGTCGGGCGGGAGCAGGCCGGACTCCGACCAGCGATCGTGGTGGGCACCGCTCTGGCGTGCCAACTACCCAACCAGCTCGCCTTCGTCGTGCCATGCACCACCACAAACCGCAAGTTGCCGTTCCACCCGGCCGTCGACTTGGACCGACCGAGCTTCGCCATGTGCGACCAACTCAAGTCGATCAGCCAACAACGACTGATGCGGCGCCACCCCGCGCGGCTACAGCACGAGGAGATCGACGCGATCAAATTCGCGTTGCGTCAGATGATCGACACAAGCTGATCGTCCCGAAGTCCGGCTGATGTTTCACCTGGGCCGGATGATCTGCCCAGGTGCGGGGGCTTGGCAGGATCGGCAAGTGCCACAGGCTCTCGTGTCAGCGGTGTCAGTGGTGTCAGCGGTGTCAGAAGCGGATCGGCTACCGGGCGCAGTTTCGTTCAGGCGGCAGGCGCATTAACGGGCAGGAGGTCGCGCTCGGCGAAGACGCGCTTGGCGACGAAGATGGCGTTGAGGGCCTTAGGGAAGCCGCAGTAGACCGCGGTGTGGGTGATGGCTTCGACGATCTCGGTCGGGGTCAAGCCGACGTTGAGTGAGGCGTTGACGTGGACTTCGAGTTGGGCTTCGCAGCCGCCGAGAGCGGTGAGCATGCCGAGGGTGACGAGCTGGCGCTGTGCATGGGTAAGGCCGGGGCGAGCGTAGACGTCCCCGAAGGCGTAGGCGACAACGTGGTGGGCCAGGGCTGGTGCGATGTCGGCGAGAGCGTCGACGACACTCTGCCCGCCTTCGCCGTCGACGGCGGCGAGGACCTGCGCGCCGCGGTCGTAGCGGGCCTGCTCGACGTCGGGGCCGAGCAGGTGCTGCTCGACGTGCTGACTGTGGGTGTTGGTGGTCATGGCTGATCCGTTCCGGTCTGCTCATCGAGCAGCCCCTGGTAGTGAGTGATCTTGATGTCGAGGACTTGGAGGTCGCCTTGCAGGTCGGCGATGTGCCGTTGGACGGCGTCGCGGTGGCCGGTGAGCAGCTCGAGCCGGTCGGTGACGCTGGAGCTGCCTTTGCGACGGAGCTCGGCGAATCGTTGCATGTCGGCGATGGACATGCCGGTCGCGCGCAAGCGCATGAGAAACGCCAGCCAGTCCAGGTCGGTTGTGGCGTACCGACGCTGCCCGGCCGAGGACCGGTCGACGGCCTCGATCAGGCCAGCCTTCTCGTAATAGCGCAGGGTGTCCTTCGATAGGCCGGTCCGCTGGGCGACTTCGGCGATCGGCAGGCCTGGGTCGGGCACCCCTTTCGGGTCCGGGTCGACTGGGTTTGCCGCATGCGAGGTCATGCCGAAAACAGTAGGAGTTGGAGCGCGCTCCAAGTCAAGCGGCCGTACCGATGGCCGATCCTTGACCGGTCACCGATCCGCAACCAGTCACCGGTCGGATTGCGGCGATCGTCCACTGCCGCCCACAACTCTGAAGGCTGTTGCACTGGCCTTGGCGTTCGGAAATACCCAGGTCTGAAGCCCGCCCGAAGGGGCTCTTCGGGAATCAGGTGTGGTTACCGGCGACGAGGGGCTCGTCACACTGACCAAACGTGTCTGAGGTGCCTATTCAGAACTGCCGTGGCTGATTTGGTTTTCGTACTGCCAGCGCACGACCGCGGCGCTCGTATCGAAGCGCCCAGCGATTGCGTCGAAAGCTGCATCTGTGGGTCCGGCAAGTACCTCGAGGTACTTGACGACGCCTTGGGCGGGCGCAAGCAACTCGGCGGCGAAGGCGCGTGCGCCTTGGGCCAGGTCAGTGTGTGCAGGATCGAGGACGAATCGATTGCGCGAGGGTGCGAGGACGCTAAGCCCCAGCGCGTGCGCTGCCTGAAAGCGAAGGCGAGTGGGTGAGATGCTCACATCTGGGACGACGAGTACCCTTTCGTGTTCCGTCTCGACGTAGCCCTCGATCCCGCCGCTGTCCGTCGTCAGGGGATGAATGGTGACAAGTTGCTTGGGGTCGGCTAGCCCCAATGGCGTTAACTTAGATCTCGATGCGCTATGGTTTTGGGATGGCGCGCGTTGGGCAGCAGATCGCGGGGTTGGGCGAGGACCGGTTGCCAGGTCAGATCGCTGTGGGGGTGTTGACGAAGGTCTTCCCGCCGAGTCTGGTCGATGAGGTCGTGGCCGCGGCCGGGGTGGGTGAGCAGCGGATTCGGGTGCTGCCGGCCCGGCTGGTCGTGTACTACAACCTCGCGATGATCGTGTTCTTCCAGTCCAGCTACGGGCAAGTGTGGACGAAGTTGGTCGGGGGCCTCGGGTGGGCGAAGAGTTTCCGGATGCGGGTGGCGGTGGGGATGTCGCCCTCGCCGGCGGCGATCTCCAAGGCCCGTTCACGGCTGGGATGGCAGGTGATGGCCGACCTTTTGGATCGGGTCGCCGGACCGTTGGCTGGCCGCGATGATGGCTGGGCGCATGTGGCGGGTCTGCGGCTGGTCGCTTTCGACGGGTTGACGGTGGACGTGCCGGACACGGCCGTGAACGCGGCGGCGTTCGGGCGACCCGGTGGCGGCCTCGGGGCGGGGGCATTCCCGCAGGTGCGGGTCGTGGCGTTGGCCGAGTGCGGGTCCCGGGCGCTGATGGGTGCCCGCTGCGCGGGCATCACGATCGGGGAGCAGACTCTGACCGCGGAGCTGACCGGGTTGCTGAGCGAGGGTCTGCTGGTGGTCGCTGACCGAAACTTCCTGTCCCACGGCGCGTTGACCCGGGTGTTGGCCACGGGCGCTCACGTGCTGTGGCGTGCCCGAGCCGACATCGACCTGCCCGTGATCTCCGTGCTGGACGATGGCACGTACACCTCCCGGATCGCAGACCCGAACACGTCCCGGCGCCTGCGCCGGGAGGGGAAGTCCGGCGCGGACATCCCGGGGATCACCGTGCGGGTCATCGAGTACTCGGTGACCACCGACGAGGGCACCGACGTCTGCGAACTCTTCTGCTTGGTCACCGACCTGCTCGACCCGCAGCAGCTGAGCGCCCCGCAGGCCGCGCAGGCCTACGGGCAGCGTTGGCAGATCGAGACCGCATTCGCCGAGCTGGAGACCGGTATCCGCGGCGGGCCCGCGGTGGTCCTGCGCTCCAAAAGTCCTGACATGATCCGCCAGGAGCTCTACGCGATGCTATGCACCTACCAGGCCATCCGCACCCTGATCTGCCACGCCGCGGCCGCTGAGGGTCTCGACCCCGACAGGATCTCGTTTACCCGTGCCAAGGAAGCCATCGCCGCCCGCGTCACCGGCGCCGCGGCGTCTTCCCCCCGCTGACCTCGCCGACCTTCACGACGACCTGATCGCCGAGATCACCCACCGGCGCCACCTCGTCCCTGTTCGCCCACCACGCGCATACGCCCGCGCCCAGAAACGACCCGGGGGCCGTTTCCGCACCAAGAAACCCGCAGACAGGGCACCACTGATCCCCCGAACGAAGATCATATTCTGGCCACTAACTCAACCGACCTAAAGTTAATGCCATTGCGGCTAGCCCGGTCGGCGCCCAGTCGAGTGCCGTACGCACCTCCCGCGCGGCGGCGTACCCGATCTCCCACGGTCTATTGCCTTGGTCACTCTTCTGTAAGGGGGAGATTCCGCTCAGGTCAGGTTGAAGCGTAGGAGGAATTGTGTGAGCGGTTAGCAAGTATCTCTTCGCTTCCTCCAACCACGTCGCGGCGTTGCTCAAACGCTCAGGATCGACACTGTCGAGGAACTCGACCAAGAGTTCCGGGTCCAGCTTCGTGTCGAGGCCGATGACACGATCGGCCATAGGTTCGTTGATCGCGTACGGGTCGATCCCCAGTCGTGCCACGGCCTCGGCAATTGGCGCCTCTTCGGAGTCGGTGGAGCGGATTCGCTCCCATTCCCGATCAAGTGGAGTCTGGGACACGCCGGTTTCACGCAGGCGGTCGACGACGGATTCGACGAATCGCTGCAGAGACTCCTTCACGAGGTGACTGGGCAGCCTCTCGGAGGCCGTGCTCAGATAGCGAAGTCCACGATCTCCATCTTCTGGACCGCGGCCGAACCACGCCAGATGCATTGTCGATCCTTCGGGGACAATCGTGAGGTCGGGCCAGGTCATTCCTGAACCCGCCGCCCGAAAGTTGTGTCTCTGCAGCCAAGATTCAGGCGACGATGCTGACCAAGTCCAGGTTCGGACGGGATGCATCGACACGCGGAACTCTGCCATGAGGAACCACCAGTTGAAGGCAATCCACTCGGCTAGTGGGTAGGCGCTGACGTAGATGCCGTTGCGGGGGGTGCCGTCCTTCTCGACCCAGGTGGCGTAGTTCCCGTCGACATCGATTGTGAGCCGGGACCATGTCGCTGCGAGTTCTGGCGTCACGACGCCCGGAGCGTCCTCCCAGGACGGGACGATTCTCAAGCCGCGCGCGGTCACTCTAGCCACCTAGGCATCTCGGCCGCAGTGATCGGGTAGCCGTGGTACCAGCCGCTGTCGCGGTTGCTCACCTGTCCTTCGAAGACGAGGCCGTCGACTCGTTTCCACACCAGCTGTGGGTACGTGTCGGGCTCCCATATGCCGCCGACGTCACCAGCGGCGATCGCGGCGCGGAGCCAGCTCTCCACTTGTTTTTGGCCGAGGATGGTCGGGCATTCCGAGCCATCTGTTCGCAGGCCCGACTGGGTACCTTGAACCGGTGACCGGAGCCCTTGTGGTCGGAACTCGCGGTGTATCGCGCCACGGAGGCCAGCGCTGCGAGGTCTACACCTGGCGGAGGCACAGCGCGCTCCCGCCTTGACGGGCGGCGTGACTTTGGCTGCCGCATCTCAACTCCGCTTCGGGTGCTATGGCCGTTTCTAACGGCGAGTCTGTCACACAGGCCGCGGTGAGACGGTGCCAGAGCACGTCTTGGAGAAGACGGTCGTCGCGCCTACTGGCGAAGCCAGAGAACTTCGTCATCAACACCCTCGCATCATTCGGGTGTTGCGTTCACCGTGAGACCCCAAGGATCGCCTGGCAGTTATGGATCTACGGGCGACGGCTGGCTGTGTGCGTGACTACTGGTCTCGGTGTCGCTCATCCCGGTCATTACAGCATGACCATCAAGGCCCCGCCGGAAACCCCCGGCGGGGCCCTTTTTCAGCTCAACACGTCCTCACCGACGACGACGCCGCCATCATCAAAAGACGCGACCGACAACAGTGAGGCAAACCCGCTGTGGGCACGCGCAGCCTAAACCGACGCGGCACGACATCATTGTCGTCGTTCCGCAGCGGGATCCCTCATCCGGACTAGAACGCACACCCATCGCGGCAAATGAGTGCGTTGCTGTGGGGTCGAAGATATCGTCTGCAGACCCGTAATAGTCTCCGCCCGACGAATCCGACTTGCGACTGTCAGCTGGCCTCTCGAGCGAGTTCGTGTTCGACTGCTCGCCGGATCCAGTTGGAGACCGACCGGTCATCAGCGGCCGCGCGATTTCGGATCTCGCTTAGGAGCTCCTCGGGGAACCGTACGGGCACAGGCTCGCTGAGCTTGGCCCTACGACGCACAGGCGGCCCTTCGGGCACCTGATTGTCCGGTTCGGCGTAGAAGGCGTTCTCCTGCTCTGGCGTCATGTTTGTGTTGGTCATCGGTCCTCCCTGAAACGTTTTGCGAGGTCCCTACGTGTCAGGCTCGGGTGAGGGCTGCCAGGTAGCAACCGATTGGTCGGCACCTACTGGGGTCACCCGTTGTTGAGGGGGCCAGGGGCACCATCAAAACCTGCCCACCGACTTCGGCGACCATGAGCCAATGAGCTGGCGGCTTGGCGGGATAGAACAACGGCTCACTTGCCCACATGTCTCTGATGTCGCCCACGCCCAGATGTGGGTGTTTGAACAGGTGGCTGACCTGGTGATCGATCTCGAACGACGAGTCATCGTCAAGGAGATTGGGATCAAACCGTTCCACAGCCACCCCAATATCGTATTACAACTAACTACCGATGACTACGGTGCGTGCCTGCTCGTTGTTCCGTTTGTGACGCAAGCGTGCTCCGTCAGCGGCATGTGCGGATGTTGGGATACTGCCAAATTGCCCCGCTCGTCCTTCGCGCTAAAGGAGACTGATCCCGGCAGGTCGACTGTTCAGGGTGCATGTCTGGTTTGATGAAGGAAGCAGGGGTCTCGTGAGGAAATTGGCGTGGCGGAGGAGCATTTGACTGGGTGGAATGGACCCTGCGGACCGACTGATTCAGTCATCGCCCGGTTCCCGGCGCAGCGCCTCTTGTGGGCTGTGGCTGTGGGCTACGTCTTGGTGATGGTCATCCCCGCCGTGATGCTCATCCAGGGGTGGCGCACTCACGATTGGGGGCAGGTCGTGGTCGGCGGGTTCTTACTCGCCCTTCCCGTTCCGGTTATATGGCTGGCGGTTCGGTTAGCCGGCACGTCGGCCTTTCTCACCAACCGGTTCGTATCCACACCTCGACTCTGGGGTCGGCGTGTCATCTCACTGGCCGAGGTTACCGGAGTCGGTCTGCGCTATGTGCCGGGGCAGAGGTCCTTCACGTGGCGGCTGAAGGTCTGGCCCGCCGACGACGCCGCTTCCCGCACGGCCTCAAAGTCGACCGCCTCGTCGTTCCACGTCGCCGAAGTGTGAAGCGGCGACGCATGCAGCGTCCGGAAAGGCCAGCTCATGACGGCAACAGTAGCCACCGGCAAGCACTCGCCCAGGTCGGCTGCCCGGGACGTAGGCCTTGGTCGCAGCGTCTCGCAGACGATCGGTCTACGCGCCCAAGATAAGCCGAGACTGCTCGCGCGACACCTGCTTCCAGGAATCGGAGGGACCAGCGTCACGCGCCGATCTCGACCCAGTACCGGCGCTTGGGCACCGACCCGTCACGGCCCGCCGCAAGGTTCTCCAAAACACCACCACAGTTCTCGATGACCTTGGCGGAGCCCACGTTGTCGTCATCGCAGGTCACCAGCACACGTTCAAGACCAATCGACGACGCGACCGCCAGGGACTGGCGCATGATGGCCGTCGCGTAACCGCGGCGACGAAAGCCAGGACGCACCCCGTATCCGATATGCCCCCCTACCTCTGCGAGGTAGGCGTTGAGCTCGTGCCGAATCGAAACCCGGCCGACAATCTGCCCTTCAGCCTCAGCAACAAGAAACGTCGCCGGCACCCTGCCCTCAGGTAGGTCAACGCCAAGGCGCTGGCTCTCTAGCCGCCCGCAGTAGACCGGCCATGCCGCCCCCTGCTCCAGTTCGAAAAGGAACTCGAAGCCATCCTGCGCGAGCTCCTCATGTGCCTGCAGGGCCTGTTCCTCGTCCGAGACGCCCAGGGGCCTCAGCAACATCGACGGTTGCCCGCTGGTCTTGTCGTCCACTTAAGCCATCTTTCCTGTTGCACGCCACGTCGCTCCATCTGATGGTTCGATTTTCTCACGGCCTCATCTAGCTGCAGTTGACGTCCGCTGATCGATCCTTCTGCGGTGACGGCCAAGGGCGCAGAGGGGTCATGAGTTGTGCCGCTGGTCGTTGGTGTTTGTGAATCGTCTGTTTGCATCGTTCCCCTTGAGGGGGGGACCCGGCGCGGCGCAAACTCCTAACTCGAAAATGAACGGTGAGCGGGCATGCGACAGCGTCCCGGCGGAGCGAAGCGGAGTCGGGACTGGGTTGTAGCGGTGAGGTCGACGCTTGGGTGAGTCAGGCGGCGGGTTGCAGGGTGACCCGGTAGCCGAGGGCTTCGAGCTCGCGAATGTGGTTGCGCTTCTTGCGTTCTGGGTTGGTACGGGAGTCGTAGTAGCCGGGGCCGAGGTCGTGGAACTCGACTGCGTCGTCGCGCAGCAGGTACCAGACGATGACCAGGATGGAACGACCGACCGCGACGACGGCCTTCTTTTTCCCGCGGCGGCGAGCGATGCGCCGGTAGCGTTCGCCCAGGAACGTGTTGGTCCTGCTCGCACCGACGGCGGCTTCGCCCAGGACCCGAGCCAGGTAGCGGTCCCCGTGACCGGTGGATCCGGTGCCCTTCTTGCGACCGGCGGACTCCTTGACCCCTGGGGCGAACCGCGCCCAGGAAGAAAGGTGCGCCGGGGTCGGGAAGCGGCTCATGTCCACGCCGACCTCGGCGATGATCACCGCGGCCGCAGTGGCACCGACTCCGGGGATCTCATCCAGGCGGGCCACCGCCGGGGCGAAAGGGGCGATCTGGGCCTCTATCTGGGTTTCGACGTCGGCGATGTCCGCGTCCAGGGCGTCGATGCGGGCGAGCATCTTGGCCAGCAGGAAACGGTGATGTTCGGTGAAGTACCCGACGAACGCCTCTTGCAGTTGGGGGATTTTGGTGCGCATCCGGGATCTGGCCAGCTGCGCCAGGACTTCGGGGTTGCGTTCACCGGCGATCAGCGCGGCCATCATGTCCCGCCCGGAGACCCCGAAGATGTCGCTGGCCACGACCGAAAGCTTGATCTGGGCGTCCTCGAGCAGTTTCTCGACTCGATTCTTCTCCCTGCCCTGGTCGGACACCAACGCGATCCGGTACCTGGTCAGATCACGAAGGCGGCGGATCGGGACCGGTGGCACGAAGCTGGGCCGCAGCATCTGCCGTTCGGCGACCTTGCACAACCACACCGCGTCCAACCGGTCGGTCTTGGGGCGACCAGGCAGGTGCTTGACGTCTTTGGCGTTGACCAGCCACACCTGAAATCCGTGCGCCTCCAACAGGTAAAACGGTGGCTTCCAGTAGCTCGAGGTTGCTTCCATCACGATCCGGGTCACGCCCAGATCCATCAACCGGTCGGCCATGACCTGCAGTGAGCGGGTCATCGTGGAGTACGTAGTGACCTCCTGGACCCGCCGCGACCCACCCCCGGGATCGGGGATCCGCACACAGCACACCAGCTCGGCCTTGCCGATATCCAGGGCCGCGACCCGGGCGATGATCTCCTGTTCGTCCTGCGTTTCTTCCAACATTGGGTTCCTCCCTCACGGTGATAACCAGTAACCGAAGGTGGCTGCCCGCAGGAGCTGCTGGGACAGTAACGAAGCTAACTCGCGTGCTCGAGGCAACACTGAAGGGCCCATAAACGCAGCTCCCGGTGCCCGACTAACTGACGGCCTAAACGAACCAAGGAACTCCGACATCGGCGGGCAGCCACAGCCCCATTTTCAGCCCGGAACGGGCGGCCCGGAAGGGCAATGGGGACTAACTGAGTGACAACCGCCGCACATCTTGATGGATTCACCGGGACCCGAACGGAGCCAGTCAGCACGTCGATCGGAGATTGCAGGCGCGGATCCGACCATCCGCGAGGCTTCGGGACGAAGAGGCCGCAGGTTCAAATCCTGTCCCCCCGACCAACACGTTTCCGCAGGTCAGAGCCACGATCAGGGCAACTGCGACGACATCGAACAGCACGAAGAACACCGACGCCTTCGGTTGGCGATGGGAACTCCCCGAGGAACTCTCCTGAGGCACTTTGATAACCACCCCGCACCCCGGATAGGTGGGTCTCCCGTCACCCAGCAGCAGTCTGTGGCCCCTGAACAGGTGACAGACCCTTAGCCTGCTCGAGTGACAAGTTCAGGCGGGGCAAGCAATGTCGCCGGCCCCATCGGCGGCGCTAGCGGTGACGCGGGGGTCGAATTCCGCAGGGCGGTCGCTGCCTACGCCGTCGCCCATGGTCTCGCTGGGGAACCCTTAGGCGGGTTTGGCGTCAGTCTCGGGTTGGCAATTGTCGTCGGCGTTGCGGTGGAGACCGACGACTACGCGGATGACATCCGCATTACGTTTAAGGACGGGCGTCGAGCGCAGGTTCAGGCGAAGCGAACTCTGCGCTTTGGCGGCGTACTTCGCAGTGCCGCATCCCAGTGGGTCGAAGCAGCTCGTGACGGACTAAAAGCTGAGCGCGACACCCTGGTTCTCGTCACAGGGTCTGCGTCTGGACCGATCAGCGCCCTCGGTGAACTCTTGGCCCGGTTCAAGACAGACGAACCCGGACGGCTCACTCTTGGCGAGGAAGACCTCCTGGCCCGCTTGGACGCCCTACTACCGGGACTCACGGTGGAGCAACTCAAGATGGTCCGTCGGTGTGCCGTCATCACAGTCCTTCCGGTTGAGGAGGAGCACTCTTTGCCCGCAACCGTTGCACGTACATTGCTCGGACGGGTGGTTGGGGATGGGCCCCCGGCGGTGAGTGCTTGGCGTGACTTAGTGGCCCACTGTGGACGGGTCGGACGCCTGCGCGGTGGCTACTCGCTTGAGGGGTGGGTACGCCTGCTTCAAGATGACGGCCACAGGATCACTGGCTACGGCAATCCCGCACGCGAGGAAGCATCACGCTTGGATGCGTTGGACGGTTATCGGGACCAAGTGCGATCGCGTGGGTCGTACGTCGACCTGCGACCCCTCGGCGCGGATGCAGCACGGATTCCGATGTCAGAGGTTGATGCGTCAGTCAAGTGCTACCCCGCTGGCGGAGACAGCCGTGATACCGAGCCCCTTCATTGGTCGCTTCTCCGACGACGCCGCCTTCTTCTGACTGGGCTGCCGGGGGGCGGTAAGAGCCTCTCATTATCGGTCGCAGCTGCCGCTTTGGTGGATGCCGCTGGCGCGCCACTGCCCTTGATGGTGTCACTGCGGGATGTGGAGCAGCGGGATCGATCCCGCGGATTCGGTGATCGGCTGTTGGATGCGGCAGTCAAGGATTTGCCGGCCGCGCATAGGGACCTGGTTCGGTCTGAACTTGAACGCGGCCTCGAGACAGGAAGCACCGCGCTGCTACTCGATTCACTCGATGAAACGCACGACCGACGCGGTGCGGTCGTGGCCGAGATAGCCGAGCTCTGCGATCGGATTGCCTCAGTTGTTCCGGTTCTCTTAGCCACCCGCGACGTGGCCTATGCGCAAGCCTCGACACTGGGCTGGGACGATCTGCGGCTGCAAGAACCAGAGAAGCCGGAAAAGGCGGTCCGAGCCGTGCTCACGGCTGTAGCTAGGGCACGTAAAATCGACGACCCGCACCCCTGGATAGACGCGAGGACTTCTTGGATCGCGGCAGCCATCCAGGCCGATCGCCCCTTGGGCGAAACCCCACTGATGCCGGTGTTGCTTGCCCTCTTGGCAGCCGAAAGGGCAGACGGACGATTCCCTGCAACGCGTGCGCAAATTCTCTTTGCCGTGATTGAGGCTGCGGTCCGACGGCGAGAGGCGCAGCGCGACAACGCGTTGAGCGTCGCAACGCTCGGCCTCCCTGAATCTGCAAGCGCAGTGCTCAATGCGTTCTCCTTGGAGGCGCGAATCCTCGCGGACGACGGCGGACAAAGCAGTCGTGCTGACGTCCTTGAGGGCCTGCAGGGCGCGTTGATTCGCGACTGGAATCTACCAACAGCTGCCGCGAGCTCAGGCGCTGAGACGATCATCCATTTCTGGGACGAGCTCGGCATCTTCGTCATCTCGGGTGCTGACGAGACGGTGTCGCCTCGGCAGGAGTTGTTGCTGGACATCGGTGATGCCGTTGATGCGGTGAAGATACCGACGCCGACGGACGTGACAGCTTGGGCTAAGGACCGTATACGGAGCAAGCGAATCGAACCGCTCATTCTGGCGTCGGCCTTGAGCGAGACCGCAGCGGAGGCTCTCGTCGCGGCCGCCTGCCAAAGCGGAGACCACGAACTTTTGATCGGAGCCGCGATGGCGATGCGGCAGCACGCACGAGTATCGCCTAGCAGCCGTGCGCTGCTCCTCGACGCACTCGCGGCGGACGCTGCCCTCGCGGATCGTGAAGGCTGGTCCACATTCCAGACGCTGATTGAGCTCGGTAGCGACGGGAACACCTACGCAGGCATGAACGAGATAATGCTTGATTACCCCCGGGATCACCAGACGATTGGTCGAGCTGCAATAGCACTACGGACAGCGCATTCCGACGATGCTCACGATCACCTCCTTCTTGAGGCTCTCAAGGTCCGTCGACTTCCCCCGCTGCCCCGCCGAGTACAAGGCGCCTCGCCAACGCATCCCTGGGCGACGGCGGACGGGATGCATGGCCAAGTCGTCGCAGAGGCGGCGACCGCGTTGGTGGGGCGGGTCGAGGCCGCGACTGGGTTGGTCGTATCTCTCCTTGAGCACGCGAGCGTGAATCTGCACCGGCGGCTTTTGGCGAGCCTTACCAACGCGGGCGTAGCAGACGCAGCAGCTGAGGTGTTGGCTCGGCAAACGTCCGGCATGTTTTCCGCGATCGCGGGTCTTGCCGCTTACGACCTCGAAGGTCCGGAACGCTTGCTCCAGCATCTTGCCCAGGCCGCTAAGCCCTCCAAACTCTTGGTGGCCGAGTCGAGCGGCCTAGACGAGCTGGCCGCCCTTTACAAGACTCTGAGGCTCGACGGAATGGGGTCGTGGCCGAAACGGGACGAGTTCGACGCCTGGCTGGACTTCGTCGATCGAGTAATTCAACTGGGCGCCTTCGACCCGACACGGATTGCGGCGGAAGCCAATGTCTGCCGTGAACGGATGACTGACGACGAGCAAGACGCCTTCTACGCACTCGACATCGCCTCGGAACCCCGCGGGCTCAATGCCTGGAGCGACATCGACGACACCGAGGTCGCAGTCACGCATTTGATATCAGCGCTCTTCATGTCTAAGGGGATCGCGCGCCTCGCGGCCGTGGCCCTCTCTGAGGCACCTCCAGACGTGGCGGTTCCTCTTCTGACACCTGCGCTCCCCCTGCTGGCAACCAGCCGTGACCATCACTACCACGGGGGACATGCCCTCGCTGTGCTGGAAGCCGAAGGCCCTGTCACCGATTGGGCTCAGTCCGATCATGCAGCGCTCCGTTTGGTTGCTGCTGATCGCCTCCCGGCGACAAGCGATGCAAGCATTCACCCAGCGCTAAAACAGCTATTGACCGACCGGGACCGCCAGGTGGCGGAGCGTGCTGTTCAGCGGGTAGGCGAGTTGGACATGCCAGATGTTGCGGCGCTACTGACTGAGGTGGCCAACGCGACGCCCCTGGATTGGGCCTGCACGCACTGCGGACGAATCAATGCTGGCGCCGACCGTAGCTGCGACGAATGCCACATCGTGGCCCCAGACGCCCAAGACACTGCCCGAGAGCTCCTCTCGGATCTAGGGGCTGGGCGGTCGAATGCCTGATGTCGCCGATCGCGACTTGTGACATTGGTCGTCCGTTCGCTCGCGGGACGACTTGTTGTAGGGCGAACGCGCGACGTGCCCGGTCAGAATTTGGCGGCGGTACGCGGGCTCGTTCCGGGACGGAGTACATCTGCGCCGCCGGAATGCGGAAGGAAGGACGGCTGGGCCTAGTTGACATCCGCCCACACGGCCATGCGGCATCATCAGGACTGTGCCGAATGAGATGTGGCGAAACTGGCCGGAACCAGCCGAACTCGTAACCTTCGACCTCGGCGCGGGGTTCTCGCGTGCGGTCTCCGATCTGATGCCGCTCACTGACGAACTCGGCATAGCAGCCCTAGCGACCTGCGGCACAGCTTGCCGCCACGACTCGCGCTAGATCGCTTTCCGCGCGGACTGAATTTCGAGTCATGGTTGTCGCAACTCGCCGGGGACCAGCCAACGGATTGCACTGTCCTGCAACGAAATCTGAAACCACTGAGATGCCCGAGCGCGTTCGGGACGAAGAGGCTGGTATGTCACAGAAGTGCAACCTCGCCCCACGGCAGCCGAGCGTTAGGCCGCTGGTCCAGTCGTGCCCTCGGCGTGCCCTCGGCAGCGGTCAACCACGGTAAGTCGCCGGCAACTGTGGTGGATCGCTCTTGCGGGAACCGGCAGAGAGGTGCTCATGCCGCGGGACATCGAGATGGTTCCCAAGCTGACAGTGCGGACTCGATTCCCGTCACCCGCTCCACGCGTGTGACATTGCACCGTTGCAGCAGTTGTAGTGGTGAGGAGTTTCTGTACTGCGCCAAGGCGCGCCTTCGGCGCGCTGTCCGCCTGCGGGTGGCGCTGGCGCGCCGTCCGCGGCCGTCTTACTCGATCAGGCTCTCCATCAAGGCGATAGCCTTCGCGGCGTAGTCAAACATCGCCTGTGCCTGGGCCGCAGATATCAGTGACGGTTCGAGGACCTCGTCGCCATCCACGTCCACGTAGAAACCGCGCTGCTTCATGACGTTGTCGGTCGAGATCTCCGCGTCAACCGGCGTCGCCAGGACTCATCCGGCTCCGCGTTGTAACCGTCGGGATCCTGCATCAACTCTTTGAACGCCTGCAGGTAGTCGAAGCTTTGACGAACCGGACGCAGCCTGTCCTTGTGCTGCGGGCGAGGCAAGTCCACCGGCGCATCACCAGACTCGGCGGCAATCCGTTGCCAGTCGTGGGCCTTGGCCGCCTCCTCCATCGCGAGGACTGCAAGCGAGCATGCAGTCGACGCCGAACCGAGGGCCAGTAAGGCCTGGGCGTCTGTCAACAGCCTCTTTGCATTCGCTAGGGCAGCCAGAGCGCCGCGGGCCAACGCCGTCCTGGTCGCGGGGCGCGTCTCCCTATTTCGCCTCATTAACGTTCACCTCAGCACACAAATGGTCTGCTTGGTCAAGTCCAGGGAGGGTCGACCGAAGGTGTCGAACGGACTAACCGCAGCGCTAGTCACAACACTGACTTGCGTCCCCAGTTCGAGACAAGAGGACTGATTGAGGTCGCTGATGACATCGCGCTTGAGTTTCGCCGGATCAACCGATACCGCATCCTGGCCCGGCGGCCCAGGGGGGCCGTTCCGGCCGATTGACCCTTGGGGACCCACGGGGCCGCGCAGTGCATCCCGTAACTGCGGAACGCCGGTAACGGCCGCGACCGCACCCCCGGCGCCGCAGACCGCCGCGAATAATCCCAGTGCAGCAACCCTCGTCCAGTAGCTGAAAGAAGGCTCATGAACTGGAGTGTGCACCTTCCCGACGTCACTGATGGCCAGCGCGACCAAATTGCACACACTGCGCAGCATTTCACGTTCTGCCTCCAAAATCAGGCGAGAAACGGATTGGTCAGCACTGCGCGGCGCGAACACGGACAGACCAGGGTTTGATGGCATCTGAGCCGCGACATAGGTACGGGCGGGACCAGATCCCACGTGGCCGGCTTCCAAGCGCTGGGGACGAGGGGGAGGGGGTCGCGCTGCCACCTCCCGCACGGCCCCCAGGCCCTCAGCTATCACGACGCGCGTGACGAGAACCCGCACAGAGACCAAGGAGAACACGCATCAGGAGCGCAGCTGCTTCCCGCTAGAGATGCCGGGCTACCACCAGCCCCGAGACTCCCACGTTCACGGTGTCGCCACAGGCTGGGGCGGGGCAGGTCGTGTTCCGCAGATCTGGAGATCTGAGTGACACGCGGCGTAGATCCTGGTGGATTCACACGGACCGAGGCAGAGCGATCCAACACGTCGAGTGAGAATTCCAAGCGTTGATCTGGGCATCCACGAGGCTTCGGGACGAAGATGCCGCAGTTGATGGTGAATAGCTTCTCTCCGTGCCACTGCTGTGCCAGTAACACGGTCCAATGACGGGCAAACCAAGCTACTCAGGGACCTCGGTTCGAGCACGGTTAAGGCCCCTCACGAATGGTGGTCGGCGATTTGCAAGCAGGAGGTCCTGCCTCTTCCCTTGCCTTCGCAACTCGGTTCGATCCCTACGGCGGTTCGCGTACTGCCTGGTACTGCGGATCAGATGAACGACGTTACTTCCGCGTGAGCCGCATGGGTGCCGAACAGATCGGCCACGCGGTCGAGGTCAACGAAATGCCACGTCTGCGGAGGATGGAAGTCACGCTCCGCCCGAAGGTGCTCAAGGGTCACGGGATGGGTCAGAGGTCGGACCTCGCGCAGACGGATAGCCACCGCCTTCTCAGCGTGGCCGAAGTATTCATCGAACTCTTCCCTACTCACGGCTGCGTTCATCAAAGTTTCGCTGGACCCAATACTGACCACGGTTCCTGTCAATACGGTCTCGACCCGGCACATGGCAACGATCGCACCTGTAGGGGCCGTGGCGTAGATGGCGACCGGCTGACCAGGTTGGACGTGTGGACGAGTACGTCGAAGCTCGACGGTCTTCGAGCCAGTCAGGATGGATTGGACGTGGCGAGGGTGCATCGAGAGAAGCATGAGGCCGCGGTGGAAGGTGGTCACAGCGCTGGTCACTGTGTGCGTCCTTCCCTCAGGATGTCGGCGAAGAGCTCGGGCGTGATCTTTCGAGGCGAGCGTACCCACAGGCTCTGACCGTGGCGTTTGTAGAGGGTGTCCAGTGTCTTGGCTGCCACGGCCTTTGCGAAGAGATGGGTGTCGATGACGTGCAGCGCACGCACGGTCCCAGACTTGCCTGCTGAAGATTGCACCTGTTGGTACGTGTAAACACCGAGTCGTCGAAACTCCCGATATAGCTCTTTCGGCTCGCCATCCACGACTTCGATCAGGGAACTACATCCCATCACGACCCCGTGGTGATGTCCGCTGACGTACCAGAGAACCCTGGCTGGAGCGGTCTCTCCTGATTTCCCGGAGCGGTAGTAGACGTGTTCAAGGCTCATCCCCAAGTTGTCCGGCCTCTTCATGAGATGCGCCGGGTAGCCGAAAAGGTCCCCGGAGAACGACGGCTGGATAGGGACCAGCCACGTGTCCAAGGCCGCGTCCAGCACACGCAGCGGGCGGAGGCGATGCTCAACAGCCAAGTAGCCCGCAGGAGCGCCTGTTTCTTCCGCATCCACCTGGCCCATTGCTCGGACCGCTTCCCGATCCTCGGACGCTAGCGGTGCTGCGGCCCTGGCCAGATCGGCCTCGAGGTCGGCGACCGTGGTGAACCCGTCCAGGCTGACACCAATCCAGCCGTCTGCTGAGGAATGAAAGCCATCCTCGGCCAAGGCTTGGGTGATCGCGGGAGGAGCGTGGCTATCAACCATGTGGATGACGGAGGCTGCTTGCTCAACGGCGAGGTCCCGCAACTGGCTCACTAGTTGCGCCGCTATGGTCGACTGAAGGGCGCATGGCTTTATGCGTGCGAGTTTCACCTCAAGAACCGAGCCAGCATTGGCGACGCCGATCAGAGCAATGAGATTTCCGTCCGGATCGGACACCAGGTATCTATGCGCTTGAGGTCGAGCGGCCGCCAAGGCATCACACACGCCCTCGAAGGCCGTACGCCTCTCTCCCGAACCCGTGGCCATGAATATCCCGAGTTTGGCAGCGTCCAGGTGAGTTGCCTCCCTGCGGACGTATCCAGTTCGGAGTAGTGCCTCGGGACTGTAGGCCGGCTCGTGCTCACGGTGGTCGAGCCAGGTGACGAGCTCGGCGGGGCTTGTCAGGTTGACTCCCACCTGATCCATTGCCGCCTGGACGAGTCGCCTGCGCGCCTTCCGATCCCGCGTCACCACAATGGGGATGCTCGCAGCGGCTGCGTACGCCACGTGCTGGACATCGCTGTGATCCTGTCGTCGGCGCGGACGCCAACCTGTGGCCGAAAGAAGTGCCTCTCGCAGACGCTCCACGTCAGCGGGGTGGACGGGAAGACGAGGGTAGTTGTTTGCGATGCCCAGCAGACGAGCCCGCTCCGATGCATCGACGTTGCGGTTGATCTCGTTGTTGGTTTCCGGGCTGATCAGAATCTCGATTCGGTCCTGAAGGCCGTCGAGGATCGCGCTAGTGTCTCGTGATCTTTGGCTCCGCTCCCGGCCGTGGAGATCGATGAAGATGTTGGCATCGATCTCCACGGGGACGGAGTTGGAGACCGCCCCCTGCCAGCTCATCAGGTCCGCATGCCCATGATCGCGCCACCAGTCAGTCAGAGGATGACCTTGGGCGCTTCGTCCCGGCCGGTCTCCTCGTGAACTGAAGCCGAGCTTCGGCCAGACAGTGCTTGCCTCATAGTCCCGACGACAGCGTGCAGCGATCCCGCGTCTGTCGGCGTACCTGTTGGATAGTTCCCGGATCAGAGCGAGACCGATGCCGTGACCCTGAAGTCCAGGAGTGACGACGAGGTGTGCAAGCACGACATCTTCACGGGGCGTTCGGAACGCTGTGTAGCCCAACAGTGTCCCGGCCTTTGCCCAGGAGCAGTCCGACCTCGCCACCGCGACGAGGACATGGGACTTCTCCGCGTAGTCCTCCCAGGCCGCATATGGCAGCAGCCCCAAGGTCTTCGCCTGGGAATCGCCTAGTGCCCTTGCCCTCTTAAGGAGATCCGCGGCTGGGCCAGGTGTTTCGAAGGCCACCGAGGGGGCGGTCTCAGCCATCAGAGTTCCCCTCCTGCTGATTGCGCCGAGACCGCCGCGATCTTCCGCTCTAGTGACCACTGCCGGTGCTGACCTCGATGCGATCGCACCGCGCCTACCCCCACACCCAAGAAACCGAACAGTGCCGGCCCGATCGCAACTACCATGATCCGTCCATCCATGGTCCTGTTGTAGTGCATGGCGGTCCGCACGCGGTGTCAGCGCCAGGCGTACCGCAACGAAGTACCGCAACACCACCACCGCGACTCGCCATCCAGCAGGGTCGGGTGCGGCCCTTGCGTGCTCAGTGGCCAACATGGTTGCGGTTGCGCGAAGTTCGGGACGAAGAGGCCGCAGGTTCAAATCCTGTCACCCCGACCAGTGTTCCCGCAGGCCAGAGGCCCCCACCGGATTAGGTGAGGGCCTCTCTTGCTGCCAGTACAGCAGCAAAAGGAACGCTGAGGGAACAGGGAACAAACGATCCTGCAGTCGTTGGCCCCCAGTCGGCGGATGGCTCATTGCCCTGGCAAACTACCCAACAGAACCCGTAATCTACATAAGATGAACGTGAGTTAGTGTGTTTGGTAGCTTCTTCGGGAGGTTCTGTTGCTGTCGTTTGTAGATCTCGACCGGTCGCTCGGGTTCGTACCCGGTCCGGTCGTCATGCAACTCGCCCAGATCGACATCGGTCGTGGCCGACAGGAGCTGTTCCGCAACCAGTTGCCTGCCCTGCTCACCGAACTGGCGAACCGGGCCCGGATCGCGAGCATCACCGCATCGTCAGCCCTTGAGGGGGTGGTGGTGGATGACCAAGCACGCGCGGCAGCGATCATCGGGGGCAAGGTGACAACACTGCGGACCCGAAGCGAGCAGGAGCTCGCCGGATACCGCGCAGCCCTGGACTACCTGTTCGGCCAGGACTGGCGGCCGCTGAACATCGGCCTCTTGCTTCACCTGCACCGGAACCTGTTCGAGCAGACGAAGGTGGACGGCGGCCGGTTTAAGGACAGCGACAACCTTGTGGTCGACCGATCACCGGACGGGTCAGTGGAGGTCCGGTTCGTCCCTGTCTCGGCAGCCAGCACCGAATACTTCACCGTTGAGCTCATCGACCGTTACAAAGAAGCGATCACCGAAGGCCGGCACCATCCGGTACTTTTAGTCGGTTTGTTCGTGCTGGACTTGTTGACCATCCACCCGTTTGCAGACGGGAACGGTCGCGTTGTGCGAGCCCTGACGAACGCCCTGCTCGATGATGCCGGATACACCGTCGGCAGGTACGTCTCTATCGAGCAGCTCATCGCCGAGTCAGCGGACGGCTACTACGCGGCTCTCCTGGCCTCCACCCGCGGCTGGCATGAACAGACCAACGACCCGTGGCCCTGGTTGGCGTACTTCACCGGCGTCCTCGCGCGGGCCTACACGAGGTTCGAGCAGCGGGCCGCGTCCGACAGGTCAACGGGGACAAAACAGGACCGAGTCCGTGAGTATGTGCTCGAGCACGCGCCGCAGATCTTTAGGATCGCCGACGTGCGGGTTGCCCTTCCCGGGGTCAGCGACCCGACGATCCGGCTGTCGCTGGAGCAGTTGAAGAACGAGGGCCGGGTGAAACCAGAGGGTCGAGGCCGGTCCGCGGCGTGGGTCAAGGCCCCCGGATCCCAATGACCATAAGTACCCGTCGATCCTGTCGACGGCACGTAACTGACAGCGAGACACTTGGGTTCTAAGCCGCCTGGTGGTCAGTTTTCGCGTGCCGTTGACAGATCCACTCCGAACCGGACATGAAGCCAGGGAACAGAAAAGGAACAAACCCAGGCCCACCGGACCGCACCAGACGCACCGCTATCGTGCTCAGAATGCCACCGCCCGTGCTCAATGGCACGGGAGCGAACTGTGGTCCCCCGTTCGGGACGAAGAGGCCGCAGGTTCAAATCCTGTCACCCCGACCATTCCCGCAGGTCTCTGATGCGGGAATGCTGTTTCTTGCGCGCGGCGTCCCACCTCCCAGCCCTCGCGACAGAGGCCTCGAGGGAACAAAAAAGAACACGAGGGAACAAGAAGGAAAGCCGGGGCCGACTTCGACGGGCAGAAGAACACCCGGCCTCCCAGCACGAAGTAGCAGACCCCGCGGTGCTGCAGGGTCCTTCAGGGCACTGTGATCCTCCGTCCACAACGAAGAGGCCTTTCGGTCGGGACGTCCGCCGGCCA
>Ga0097691_1000981_pt1 | contig 22364 bp, 25 predicted proteins | sample NGESurdeep072012_8_FD_72858 | JGI IMG/M metagenome (GOLD analysis project Ga0097691, IMG submission 72858) | Arctic peat soil microbial communities from Barrow, Alaska - NGEE Surface sample 210-1 deep-072012 | ecosystem: Environmental > Terrestrial > Soil > Wetlands > Peat ... | reverse complement strand
TGATGAGACGCGGCGGGCGCTGATCACCCGGCTGGAACAGGCGCAGGCGCGGCGCAACGCGGCGTCGAAGGACATCGGCCAGGCCAAGGCCAAGAAGGACGAGGCCACGGCCGCGAGGCTGATGGCCGAAGTCGCCGAATTGAAGTCGTCGTTTCCGACGATGGAAGCGGAGGAAAAGGAAGCCTCCGCCGCGCTGGAAAAAGAACTCGCGCAAATCCCCAACCTGCCATTCGACGAGGTGCCGGACGGCAAGAGCGCGGACGACAATGTCGAGTATCGCAAGCACGGCGCCAAGCGCGACTACGCGTTCAAGCCCAAGCAGCATTTCGAATTGGGCGAAACGCTCGGGATGATGGATTTTGAACTCGCCGCGAAACTGTCGGGCGCGCGCTTCGTGGTGTTGCAAAAAGGATTGGCGCGGCTCGAACGCGCGCTCGGGCAATTCATGCTCGACCTGCACACGGGCGAGCATGGCTATACGGAAGTCAATCCGCCGCTACTGGTGCGCGACGAGGTGATGTTTGGTACCGCGCAATTGCCGAAATTTGCGGAGGATCAGTTTGCTGCGGTGAGTGGCGCGCCGAGGGATCAAGATTTCGGTTTTGATCTGGTGGAGCTATTTGCACATCTTGGCGATGAGCTAAGCGGTTTTCAGGGTGCAATCGCCGCTGAGAACGAGTTGGCGACCAATCGGATCAAACTCAAAGCATTCAAATGGCTGGCTCGTGAGGGTGGGCGAGTTGCCGCGCAAAATAGACTCTGGCTCATCCCTACCGCCGAAGTCCCGCTGACTAATCTCGTGCGTGAATCCATCGTCGACGAGGACAAGCTGCCGCTGCGGTACACCGCTTGTACGCCGTGCTTCCGCGCCGAAGCGGGTGCGGCCGGCAAGGACACGCGCGGCATGATCCGCCAGCACCAGTTCACCAAGGTCGAACTGGTCTCGATCACTACGCCGGAAAAAAGCAAAGAAGAACACGAGCGCATGCTGAGCTGCGCCGAGAAGGTCTTGCAAAAGCTCGACCTGCACTACCGCGTGGTCACGCTCTGCACCGGCGACATGGGCTTCGCCGCGCAGAAGACCTATGACATCGAAGTCTGGTTGCCGGGCCAGAACATGTATCGCGAGATTTCATCCTGCTCGGTCTGCGGCGAGTTCCAGGCCCGCCGCATGAATGCGCGCTACCGCAGCAAAGATGGCGTGCGTTCTGTGCACACGCTCAACGGTTCCGGCGTCGCGGTCGGCCGCGCTTTGGTCGCGGTGATGGAGACCTATCAGGAGGAAAACGGCGCGATCGCGGTGCCGGATGTGCTCAAGCCTTATATGGGCGGGATAACGAAAATTGAGCGGACGTAATGCGCATTCTGATCACCAATGACGACGGCATCCATGCGCCGGGGCTCGCCGCCTGCGAGAAGATCGCGCGCGCGCTGTCCGACGATATCTGGATCGTGGCCCCGGAGACCGATCAGTCCGGCGTGTCGCATTCGCTGTCGCTGAACGATCCGCTGCGGTTGCGCGAAGTAGGCCCGCGGCATTTCGCAGTGAAAGGCACGCCGACCGACTGCGTCATCATGGGCGCGCGCCATATCATGAAGCAGATGCCAGATTTGCTGCTCGCCGGAGTCAATCGCGGCCGCAATTGCGCCGAGGACGTCACCTATTCGGGCACGGTCGCCGGCGCGATGGAAGGCACCGTGCTCGGTATCCCGTCGTTTGCATTGTCGCAGGCCTATCAAGTGTCGACACGGCACATGCCCTATTGGGAGACCGCGATTAAATTCGCTCCCGATCTGGTGCGCCGCGTGCTCGCAACCGGCATGCCGCGCGACGTGCTGGTCAATATCAATTTTCCAGATTGTGTGCCTGAGGAGGTCGCCGGCATCGCGGTCACCGTGCAAGGCAAACGCGATCAGGAGTTGCTGCGGATCGATGCGCGATACGACGGACGCGGCAATCCGTATTTCTGGATCGCCTTCGGCCGCGGCGGTATTGCCGGCGCCGCACCGGGGAGTGATCTCGCCGCGTTGAATGAGAAGCGGATATCGGTGACGCCGCTGCGCCTCGATTTGACCGACGAGCCGTTCATGACGAAACTCGCGGAAGTTTTTAATTAGGCGGTGGCGAGCAATCCGGCGAGCGCGGTCTTGAGCTGCTCGGCCTGGAATGGCTTCTGCAGCGCCGGGCGGCCGCTATAGGGCTCGGACAGACTGCCCTTGCCATAGCCGGTGACAAAGATGAACGGCAGGCCGCGTTTGGCCAAAATTTCCGCCACCGGGTAGATCTCTTGGCCGTCGAGATTGACGTCGAGAATGGCGACGTTGAATTCGCCAGTGGCGGCGAGTTCGCTCGCCTCGGCGATGGTGCCGACCGCGGCGGCGATGCCATAGCCGAGATCGGCCAGCATATCCTCCAGCAGCATCCGGATAAGATATTCATCCTCAACCAGGAGGACGCGCGGTATCGCTTTGGTGGGGTCAGTCATCGCCTGCATCCATTTTATAACTCTTATGCGAGGCGCCGGGTTCCACCTGCCGCGCGTCGCCCTATTTCATGCGCAAGCTTACCTGAATCGCCCCTAAACGTGCTAAAAATAACCATAACGGGGGCTGGACCGTGTCCAAATCACCGCGGGACGAGCAAGACATCGGCCACATGGAGTTCCTGCTGACGCTGCGCCGCCGGGGCATCGGCGACCAGGCGGTGCTGCGGGCCATGGACGAGGTGCCGCGCGAGCGTTTCGTCGAGGCGGAATTCGCCGACAGTGCCTATGCCGACCATGCGCTGCCGATCTCCTGCGGGCAGACCATCAGCCAGCCCTATGTCGTCGCCTACATGACCGAACAGCTCACCGTGCGGCCGCACCATCGCGTCTTGGAGGTGGGCACCGGCTCGGGCTATCAGGCCGCCGTTCTCTCGCGTCTGGCGCGCGAGGTGGTGAGCATCGAGCGCTATCGCACGCTCGCCGATCAGGCGCGCGAGCGGCTGCGTTCGCTCGGCTACGACAATGTCGACGTCGTCGTCGGCGACGGCTTTGCCGGGGTGCCGGGCAGGGCGCCCTATGACCGCATTATCGTCACCGCCGCCGCCGAGACTATGCCGCAAACCCTGCTCGACCAGCTGACCGACGACGGGGTCATGCTGCTGCCGCTCGGGCCGCCGGGCGGCGCGCAACACGTTGTCAAGTTTACCAAGTCGCAAACGGGCGTTACCCGGGACAACTTGATACCGGTGCGTTTCGTGCCGCTGCTGGCAGGGCAAGCGCAAGAATTGTAGCATTGCGCATGATCTTTTCCGAAAACCGGTTCCCACTTTTCGGGATCATGCGCTAACTGTGACATTTTTGCCGGTTTCAAGACTCCTCGCAGCGATCCGGCAATTCTTAAAACCTTATTTACTCGCGGCTGCTTTATTTCGAACTCTACGGTTTTTGCGTATGAGTGAGTAACCACATGCCGCGCTCCAACGTGCCGTCTCGCCCTCGTGCAAGCTCGCATATTTGGCCGCGCGTTACCGTCCTTGCGCTGGTCGGCGTAGCCGCGGCCGGTTGTTCGGACTCCGGGCGCTTCGATTCCAGCATCTTCCACTCCAATCGTCAGGCTCCGCCGCAGCAGCAGGAGGTGACCGGCTCGATCGTATCGCGCCCGGCGTCCAGCGGCCGCGTCGAGGCACAGCCATTGCCGGCGCCGGGCCGGGCCGCCAGCGTCGCAGCCAGTGGCGGCGTCGCCAATGGCGCGCAAGGGTTGGGCGCCTATCGGCCGGGCACTCATAATTCTTCCGACGTCACCGGATCGGTGCCGGCGCCCCATGCGGCCGTGTCGCCACCACCACCCAAGCCAGCCGGCGCCTGGACCTGGGACGGCGGCTCGCCGGTAACCGTCGGCAATGGCGAAACCGTCGAGATTATTGCGCGTAAATACGGCGTGCCGGCGTCCGCTATTTTGCAAACCAACGGCATCACGAATCCAGCCTCGATCAAGCGTGGCCAGCGCTTGGTCATTCCGCGTTACATTTCGGGAACCGCGCCGCAGGCTCCGGTGGCGCAAGCTCCGGCACGTGCAGCGGTAGCGCCGGTTGCCAACAACGTGCACGTCGCTCAGCCCGGCGAAAGTCTGGGCGGGATCGCGCACCATTATGGTGTTTCGCTCGCGGCTTTGGCGAAAGCGAACAACATCCAGCCCTATGCCAAGATCAGCATGGGCGACCGCCTCGTCGTTCCCGGTGGGCGTCCGGTTGCCGCGAACCCGGCGCCGCAAGTCGCGCGGCCGCGCACGGTTCCCGTTGAGAAGGTTGCCAGTGCGCCGGCGCAGAACGCGCGCATTGCCACGCAAGAGCCCGATAAGACGGAAAGCGTCGTCAAGACCGCGGAGGCGGCGGGCAGCATGCCGTCATTCCGCTGGCCGGTGCGCGGCCGCGTTATCGCTGGCTTTGGCCCGAAGACGAATGGCGCGCAGAACGACGGCATCAATCTGGCGGTGCCGGAAGGTACCCCGGTCAAGGCCGCCGACGACGGCGTCGTCGCTTACGCGGGCAACGAGCTCAAAGGCTACGGCAATCTGGTGCTGATCCGTCACGCCAACGGCTTTGTGTCGGCCTATGCGCACGCCAGCGAGCTGCTGGTCAAACGTGGCGACACCATCAAGCGCGGGCAGGTGATCGCGCATGCCGGCCAGACCGGCAACGTGACCTCGCCGCAATTGCATTTCGAAATCCGCAAAGGCTCGACCCCGGTCGATCCGACCAAGTATCTCAGCGGCGCCTGAGTCTAATCCTTCACCGCCACGCCACGCCGTCCGGCAAGATCCTGGATGAACTGCCAGGCGACGCGGCCGGAGCGCGATCCGCGCGTCGTCGACCATTCCAGCGCTTCGCGGTGCAGTGCTTCGCCGTGCACCGGGATTTTGTAATGCGCGACATAGCTGTCGACCATTGCCAGGTATTCATCCTGGCTGCAGCGGTGGAAGCCAAGCCAGAGCCCGAACCGATCGGACAATGACACTTTCTCTTCCACCGTCTCGCCCGGATTGATCGCCGTCGAACGCTCGTTCTCCATCATGTCGCGCGACATCAGATGGCGGCGGTTCGACGTGGCGTAGAAGATCACATTATCCGGCCGGCCCTCGATGCCGCCTTCCAGCAGCGCCTTGAGCGACTTGTAGGTGGTATCCTCGGCATCGAACGACAGATCGTCGCAGAACACGATGAAACGATAGGCCGAGCCGCGGGTGAGCGCCATCAGGTCGGGCAGACTCTCGATGTCCTCGCGGTGGATTTCGATGAGCTTGAGCGGGCCGCTCTTGCTGTTACGCGCGGACTCGGCGTTGACCGCTGCGTGCGAAGCCTTCACCAGCGACGACTTGCCCATGCCGCGCGCGCCCCACAGCAGCGCATTGTTGGCCGGCAGCCCTTTGGCGAAACGCTCGGTATTCTCCACCAGCACGTCGCGCACGCGATCGATGCCCTTGAGCAGCGACATCTCGACGCGGTTGACGCGGGGCACAGGCGCGAGGCGGCCGTCCGGGTGCCAAATGAACGCGTCGGCGGTAGTGAGATCGGGCAGGATTGCCCGCTGTGGCGCCAGCCGTTCGAACGCGTTGGCGATGCGCTCGAGAGCGTCCGCTTGACCCGCGGCCTGGGGGCCAAGTTTTGGCTTGGGCGTGGAACCGCGTTGCGATTTGGACGTGGATTTGGACTTCGATTTAACCATTGGGGGTGCTTTCGGAAATTGTGCTGCTCTTAGCCGGGCGGCGATGGCCCCGCAAGCCGGGCAGGTCGGAAACGGCCAAAACTGGCTGGTTTTAAGGGGTCGCGCGGCGTTGCAATTGGGGCCACGGCCGCTATAGTCCGCGCGAAATTCAAGCGCGGATGCTGGGTCGGGGACACCGGCCGGCGTGCCCCGAAAACCACGCAAGGGAAGCTTCGATGTTCATTACGCCTGCGTTTGCGCAAGGGTCTCTAGGGTCGCTGTTCGGCGGCGGGGCAGGCGGCGACGGTGGCATGCTGATGTCGCTGCTGCCATTCGTGCTGATTTTCGTCATCATGTATTTCCTGATCCTGCGCCCGCAGCAAAAGCGCGTGAAGCAGCACACGGAAATGGTCAAGAATGTGCGGCGGGGCGACACCGTCGTCACCAATGGCGGGCTCATCGGCAAAGTCACCAAGGTGATCGACGACGATCAGATCGAAATCGAGATTGCGGACGACGTGCGCATCCGCCAGATGCGGCAAATGGTCAGCGACGTCCGCGCCAAGGGTGAACCGGTGAAGGACGAAGCCGCGTCCGGCTAAGCGCCGGCAGCCCTCGTTTTTCAACCGAAGTCGGGACATCATGCTTTATTTCACGCGGTGGAAGGCGGCGGCGATTCTGCTCACGGCATTCGTCGTCTGCCTGTTCGCCGTCCCCAATTTCCTGTCCGAGAAGATGGTGCAGAGCTGGCCGAAATGGGCGCAGCGGCACGTCGTGCTGGGCCTCGACCTGCAGGGCGGCTCGCATATCCTGCTCGAGGTCGACAGCAATGCAGTGCGCAAGGAAAAGCTGGAAGGTCTGCGCGACGACGTCCGCCGCGTACTACGCGATGTGCGCGCCGGCTATACCGGCCTGGTGGTGCGTGGCAACAGCGTCGAAGTGCGCATCCGCGACAATTCCAATTTAGATCAGGCGCTCACCAAGCTGCGTGAACTTTCGCTGCCGCTGGGCGGCATTCTCAGCAGTACGGGCCAACGCAGCCTCGACATCACCACGGAACCCGGAAACCTGGTCCGGCTGACGCTTACGGACCCCGCCATCCTGGAACGGGTGCGGCAGTCGGTCGAGCAGTCGATCCAGATCATCGAACGGCGCGTGAACGAGCTCGGCACCGTCGAACCGCTGATCCAGCGCCAGGGCGTCGACCGCATCCTGGTTCAGGTGCCAGGCCTGCAGGACCCAACGAGGCTCAAGGAACTGCTCGGCAAGACCGCCAAGCTTGATTTCCGGATGGTCGACACCGCGATGCCGGCCGAGCAGGCTTTGCAGGGCCGCGTGCCGCCGGACGATGAAATCCTCTACAGTTCGACCGAGCCGAAGACACCTTATCTGATCGAGAAGCGGGTGGTGGTTTCCGGCGCCGACCTCACCGACGCGCAGCCGGGCTTCGACCAGCGCACCAGCGAGCCAATCGTCTCGTTCCGCTTCAATACCAGCGGCGCGCGAAAATTCGCGCAAGTAACGCAGGAGAATGTCGGCAAGCCGTTCGCGATCATTCTCGACAACGAAGTGATCTCGGCGCCGGTCATCCGCGAGCCGATCCTCGGCGGCTCCGGGCAGATTTCCGGCAGCTTCACGGTCCAAAGTGCCAACGACCTTTCTATCCTACTGCGTGCTGGTGCACTGCCGGCACCGCTCACGATCATCGAAGAGCGCACGGTCGGCCCCGGGCTCGGCGCGGACTCGATCGCCAAGGGCAAGATCTCGTCTTATGTCGGCGCGGTGATGGTCATCATCTTCATGCTCGCCACCTACGGCCTGTTTGGGGTGTTCGCCAATATCGCAGTGGCGATCAACGTCGCCATGATCTTCGGTGTGCTGTCACTGCTCAATGCCACACTGACATTGCCGGGCATCGCCGGCATCGTGCTGACCGTCGGCATCGCGGTCGACTCCAATGTGCTGATCTATGAGCGCATTCGCGAGGAAGTGCGTGGCGGCCGCACGCCGATCAACGCCATTGACGCCGGCTTTACCAAGGCACTCGCCACCATTCTCGATTCCAACATCACCACCTTCATCGCCGCCGCGGTGCTGTTCTATATCGGCACCGGACCGGTGCGCGGCTTTGCCGTCACGCTCGGCATCGGCATCATCACTACGGTGTTCACCGCCTTCACCCTGACGCGGCTCATTGTCGCCTCGTGGGTGCGGTGGCGGCGCCCGCAACGCGTACCCATTTAGGAGTCGCTTGTGCGCCTGCTTCGCATCGTACCCGACGACACCAAATTCGATTTCATGCGCTTCCGGCGCATTAGCTTTCCTGTTTCGGCGCTGATGTCGATTCTGGCGATTTCGCTTTATTTCTTTCACGGCTTGAATTTCGGCATCGACTTCAAGGGCGGCACGCTGATGGAGGTGCGCACGACCTCAGGGGCGGCGGATATCTCCAACATGCGCGCGACGCTCGGCACGCTCAATCTTGGCGAGGTGCAGTTGCAGCAGTTCGGCGGTGCGAACGAAGTGCTGATCCGGCTCGCCGAGCAGCCGGGCGGCGAAGCCGCGCAGCAGGTGGCGGTGGCGAAAGTGCGCAACGCGCTCGGCAGCGGCGTCGAATACCGCCGCGTCGAAGTGGTCGGCCCGCGCGTATCCGGCGAATTGCTGTCATACGGCGTGGTCGGCTTGGGGCTCGCGATTCTCTGCATTCTGGTTTACCTGTGGTTCCGGTTTGAATGGCAGTTTGCGCTTGGCGCCATGATCGCCAACGTGCACGACATCGTGCTCACCATTGGGTTCATGTCGGTGACGCAGATTGACTTCGACCTCACCAGCATCGCGGCTTTGCTTACCATCTTGGGCTATTCGCTCAACGATACCGTGGTGATCTACGACCGTATTCGCGAAATGCTGCGCCGCTACAAGAAGCTGCCGATGCCGGATTTGCTCAACGCGTCGGTGAACCAGACGCTTTCGCGCTCGGTCGTCACCCACGTCACCGTCAGCTTGGCGCTGCTCGCACTTCTACTGTTTGGCGGGCAGGCGATCCACAGCTTTACGGCGACCATGATGTTCGGCGTGGTGCTGGTGGGCACCTACACCTCGGTGTTCATCGCAGCGCCAATCCTGATCTATCTCGGCGTCGGCACCGGCCGCGATGCGCTCAGCAGTTCGGACCGGGATAAGTCGTAACCCATGGCCGATAGCGCCAAGGCTGATGGCGTCAAGGCCGCTGCCCCGCATCTGCCGCGGCCGGAACTGATCGATGCCTATGGCAATGGCGGCTTTCGTTTCGGCGGCATGTCGCACCGCGGATCGTTGCTCTGTCTGCCGGATGGCATTTGGGCCTGGCCGGTCACGAATGTGACCGAACTGACCGAGGCGGCGCTGGAGTCCGTCTTCGCGCGGGCCGAGGCGCTCGATGTCTTTCTGATCGGTGCTGGCCGCGATCCTTGGCCAATTTCCGAACGACTGCGAGCGCGCTTTCGCAAAATGTCGCTATCGGTGGATGCCATGGCGAGCGGAGCGGCGGTGCGAACCTACAATATCCTGCTGGCGGAAAATCGCCGCGTCGGTGCTGGACTGATCGCGGTCGATTGAACGCGCGCATGATCCCGAAAAGTGGGAACCGGTTTTCGGATAAGATCATGCGCAAGCTAAACAGCTAGACTGCCCCTATGCAGACCAATTTCGAGCACTGCGCCGCACTGGTGCGCGAGGCCGACCGCGATCGCTTTCTGGCCACGCTGTTCGCGCCGGCGGAGCATCGCGATGCGCTGTTCGCGCTTTATGCCTTCAATCTCGAAATTATCCGCGTGCGCGAGTTGGCGCGTGAGCCGATGCCGGGGGAAATCCGGCTGCAATGGTGGCGCGAGGTGCTGTCCGGCGAGCGCGACGGCGAGGCCGCAGCCCATCCGGTCGCGGCGGCGCTCACGCATACGTTGGCGCAGCACAATCTGGCGCGCGAGCGATTAATCGATCTCATCGAGGCGCGCAGCTTCGATCTTTACGACGATCCTATGGCGACCTTCGCGGAGTTGCAGTCCTACGCAGAGCGGACGGCGGGCACTATTTTTGAATTTGCCGCACGCGTGCTCGCCGGGGATATAGCTCCAGCAGTCGTCAGCCTCGCGATGGATGCAGCGCAGGCACAGGCGATTACGAACTTGCTGGGCAATTTTCCGCGCCATGCGGCGCGCCGCCAGCTTTATGTGCCGCTCGAAGCGCTGCAAACCTATGGCGCCAACTACGAGGATATCTTCGCCATGCGCGCGACCACGGAGTTGCGCACCACACTGGCGGAGATGCGTTTGCGCGCGCGCGGCCATCTCGCTCGGGTCGGCGCTAAAAGCTCGGAAATTCCGCAAAGCGCCTTGCCGGCATTTCTGCCGTTGGCGCCGTTGCGTCCCGTCTTGCACCGCATGGAGCGGCGTGACTACGACCCGTTCCGGCCGCCGGAGCTATCTCCCTGGCGCCGGCAATGGCTGCTGTGGCGTGCGGCGCGTGATCCGAGCCGCATTTTTAGGGCGTGATTACTCCGTGGCGGCAGGCGCGCGCGATTGCGCGCCGATCCAGTGCGCGAGGTCGATGAGCGCACGCTCACTGAGCGCGGTCTTGCGCGCGAGGTTCTTGGCCGAGCCGCGGCCGAATTTCCGGCCGTCGCGATCGTAGGCGGCAGGCTCGGCGAGCTGAGGGAACAGCCCGAAATTCACATTCATCGGCTGGAACGATGATGGCCCGGCATCGATGGTTTCGATGTGGCCGCCGGTGATATGCGCGAGCAGCGCGCCATGCGCCGTCGTGGGCGGCGGCGGCATCATCAGCTCATTGCGGCGCTCGGCGGCGGTAAAGCGGCCGACGAGCAAGCCGATGGCGGCGGATTCCACGTAGCCCTCGCAGCCGGTGATCTGGCCGGCAAAACGCCAGCGCGGATTGGCTTTGAGCCGCAGCGTTTCATCGAGCAGCTTGGGCGAATTGAGGAAGGTGTTGCGGTGCAGCCCGCCGAGCCGCGCGAATTCGGCGTTCTGCAGGCTGGGAATGCTGCTGAAGATGCGCACCTGTTCGCCATGCTTGAGCTTGGTCTGGAAGCCGACCATGTTGAACAGCGTGCCAAGCTTGTTGTCCTGGCGCAGTTGCACGACCGCATAGGGCTTCACGTCGGGGCGGCGCGGATTGGTCAGTCCGAATGGCTTCATCGGGCCATGGCGCAGCGTTTCGCGTCCGCGTTCGGCCATCACCTCGATCGGCAGGCAGCCGTCGAAATAGGGCGTGTTGGTTTCCCAATCGTGGAACACAGTCTTGTCACCGGCGATCAGCGCGTCGATGAAGGCGTCATACTGCTCGCGCGAGAGCGGGCAGTTGATGTAGTCGGCGCCCGAGCCGCCGGGTCCGACCTTGTCGTAGCGCGACTGGAACCAGGCTTGCTCGAGATCGATACTGTCGCGATGTACGATCGGCGCGATCGCGTCGAAGAACGCGAGCGCGTCTTCGCCGGTGAGTGAGCGTATTCCGGCAGCGAGATCAGGCGAGGTGAGCGGGCCGGTCGCGATGATGACGCTGTCCCATTCATCCGGCGGCAGTGCAATTTCGCCGCGCGCCAGCGTGATGAGGGGATGGCCGGCGAGCGCTGCCGACACCGCGGCGGAAAAGCCCTCGCGATCGACCGCCAGCGCGCCGCCGGCCGGCACCTGGTTCAAGCCGGCCGCGTGCATCACCAGCGAGCTGAGCCGACGCATCTCTTCGTGCAGCAAGCCGACCGCGTTGTGGTCCTTGTCGTCGGAGCGGAACGAGTTCGAGCAGACCAGTTCGGCATAGCCGTCGGTCTTGTGCGCGGCCGTCGAGCGCAGCGGCCGCATCTCATGCAGCGTCACCGGCACGCCGTTCTGGGCGAGTTGCCAGGCAGCCTCCGAGCCGGCGAGGCCGCCGCCGACGACGTGGACGGATTTCAAGGTCATGCGCGCAAACTAGGCGTCACGAATGGGCACGGCAACCGGGGCGCATAAACGAAAGCGCCCGCGAACGAAGCGCGGGCGCTTTCGAAGTTATTGCCGAGCGGGAGCTTAGTGCTCGTGCGCGGCGTTCCAGGCCACCCGCGGGATATCGGAGCGGCTGATGCCGATGTCGGCAAGCTCGCGATCGCCCAGGCGAGACAGCTCGCTCAAGCTCTGATTATAACGCTTCCATTCCTGGATGAAGCGGACGAGTGCGGCAATCATGGTAGTCCTCTTTCTCTCAAATCCGGCAACCGGCCGGTGAATCGTGTTAGCTGCAAAATAGTCATTTGGCGGCGCTTGAAAAGGAACTTTGCTGCGCTGCAGCTAGGTGAAAAACGCATAGCTCAAGAAACTGATTATTAACGAGAAAGTCGACTTTAGTCGGTTTTTGGGCGCATATTTTACCGGTATTTTTGCGGCAGCGCAAAACGGGGCCTTAGAACGCAAAAACGGCACCGGATCGTGTAGATTGCGCGCCAGTAAGGAGAGGGAAGACCCATGAATTCGCATATGTGCCGTGCCGCTATCATTGCCGCAGCCCTCTGGCTGGCCGGGCTGCCGCAGGCAACCGCGGCCGAGATCAAGGTGCTCACCGCCGGCGCCTTCAAGCAGGTGGTGTTGGCGCTGGTGCCCGACTTTGAGAAGCAGAGCGGCCACAGGGTCACCGTCGACAACGACACCGCCGGCGGCTTGAAGAAGCGCATCGAGGGCGGCGAAGCCTTCGACGTCGCAGTGATCACGCCGGGCGTGGTCGACGACCTGATCGCGAAGGGCAAGATCGCCGCCGGCAGCCGCATCAATCTCGCCAGCGTCGGCGTCGGCGTGGTGGTGAAGGAGGGCGCGCCCAAGCCGGACGTAAGCACGGTCGAGGCCTTCAAGCGCGCGCTGCTGGCGGCGAAGTCGGTCGCCTATATCGATCCGGCGAGCGGCGGCTCGAGCGGCATCTACATCGACAAATTGCTGGAGCGGCTTGGCATTGCCGACCAGATCCGCCCGAAGGCGAAGCTCAAGAAGGGCGGCCACGTCGCCGATCTTATTGTCAGCGGCGAAGCCGAGCTCGGCCTGCATCAGATCAGCGAGATCGTGCCGGTGAAAGGCGCGGCGCTTGTCGGCCCGCTGCCGAAGGAAATCCAGAACACCACCATCTATGCCGCCGGTCTCGGCGCATCGGCGAAGAACAAGGACGCGGCCGAGGCGCTGATCAAGGCCTTCGCGGGCCCGGCCGCTGCCGCGGTGCTCAAATCCAAGGGCATGGACCCGGCGATTTAAGGGAACGCGTTTTGGCTTCGGAAGCAGAGGCGCGCCCGCTCGATCGCCGCGTCGTCATTACCGCGCTCGGCATCGCGCAAATCCTAGCCTGGGGGACGTCGTTCTATTTTCCGGCCGTGTTCGCCGAGCCGATTGTCAGCGATACCGGCTGGTCACTCGGCTGGGTGGTCGGCGGCACCTCGATCGGGCTGCTGGTTGCGGGTTTGATTTCGCCGCAGGTCGGCCGCGTCATCGATCGCCATGGCGGACGGCCGGTGCTGCTGGCGAGCTCGTTGTTCTATGCCGCCGGCTTGATCGGCGTCGGCCGTTGCGCCGGCTTTGCCGGTTTATCTGCTGGCCTGGGCGCTGATCGGCATCGGCATGGGCAGCGGGCTCTACGATTCCGTGTTCGCCGCGCTCGGCCGTCTCTATGGCAGCGGGGCGCGCGGGCCGATCACCAATCTCACGCTGTTCGGCGGATTTGCCAGCACCGTATGCTGGCCGCTCAGCGCGTTCATGATCGATCATGTCGGCTGGCGCAGCGCCTGTTTCATTTACGCAGGCCTGCATCTGCTCGTAGCCTTGCCGCTGCAAATGTCCGTGGTGCGGCGCGCGCCGGCGCACATCAGCACCAACGATGCGCGGGACGGCAACGGTCGCCGCGCCGAGCCGCCACGCATCGCAAACGAAATGCAGATCTTCGCATTGCTCGCCGTGGTGCTTTCGCTCGCCGCCGGCATCGGCTCGATTGTGGTCGTGCATCTCTTGATTTTTCTGCAGGCGAGGGGCGTGGACTTTGCGGTGGCGGTCAGCCTCGGCACGCTGTTCGGCCCGGCGCAGGTCGGCGCCCGCGTGGTCGAGCGCCTGTTCGGAAATCGGTATCACCCGATCTGGACCATGATCGCCTCATGCGGCCGGTAGGCCCTATGCAGCGCCGGTAAAAGCTGGAAACAGGTCAATGCTGCTGTCCTACGCTGCGAGTTTGTTTGCGCACAATGACCTACAGGGCGCTTGTCGGTTGCGTCTTGCACGGCGATTGGTGTTGATCGCAAACTTGAGATCCGCTAATTTCTTTCTTTGGCACCTGCTCTGGAGCACGCTATGAAAAAAGCCATTCTTGCGATTGCGGCAGCGGCGGCCATCGCTGCTGGCACCCTGAGCGTCCCGACTACAGCCGACGCCTATTGCCGCGGCTGCGGCGTGGGTGCTGGCGTCCTCGGCGGACTTGTCGCCGGTGCCATCATAGGCGGCGCCATCGCCAACAGCCAACCGCAATACTATGGCCCGGCCCCCAATTACAGCGGGCCTCCACCGGGAGATGCGGTGGAGTACTGCATGCAGCGCTTCAGGTCTTATGATCCGAGGAGTGGCACTTATCTCGGCAATGACGGCTTTCGTCATCCATGCCCGTGAGCATATAGCCGGCTGACATCCACGCCGCTAAAACACCTGATCGGATTTTGGAGAGACCGCCGCGAGGCGGTCTTTCTGATTCAGGAGCGAGCGCTTTTGATGGTTGGCACAGTGTCGGATGCGCTACTCACCCGCATGCCATACGGATCGAGGCATTGGCATCGATCCGCACCAAAGTATCAGCCACACAGAACGCGACCTGCGGCGTTGCTGCCTGCGGTGGTGTCTATTGATCTTCGGTCTTGCCGCCGAAACTTCCTAAGATCGGCGTCGGAGCTATCGGAGCGGGCGCGGGCTTTGGCGCCGGCTTCTTTGCCACGGTTCTCTTCTTGCGCGCCGGGGCACCGCGTTTTGCCTTCTTGGATTTCTTCACTTTTGATCAGCCTCCCTATCGGTTCCACTAATACTCTTTATATCAACCCACGTCGACGACACGATAGTTATTACAGCCGCGACCGAGATACCACGCGGCAAGCGTTCGCACGCCGTTGGCGCGCATGTTGGCGAGGGTCATGGGGGCTGGCGCCTGCATCGGTGGCAAGCGTATCACGCGCGGCAAAATCAGTCAGCGCGCGCTAACTCTGCCACTGTGCTACTCGGGATCATTGAGGCCGCCAACTGAGGCGGCCTATTCTACTTTTTTGCCGCTGGAAAAACGGCTCGGGTAATTTCAATGCGGCGAAGCTCTTCGGCCTTTTGCGCGTAATGATTGCCGATGTCCTGCAAGGTCTTTTTTGCCTCAGGATTCAACGTGTCGTTGACTTGCGCATAGCATAGCTTGGCAAGCGCAAGCATTTCCTGGGACAGCAAATAGGTCATCGCGATGCCGACCATGAGAAGAACGGCCAGACGGTAATCCCATTTAATATAAAAAATTATGAATCGGCTGACGCTGCAGCGCCACAGCGCGGCCCGTCCATGCGCGTTGGCGCGAGGTGCGCGCACAGGGCCGGCCGACAGGGGGCGCCTCGCCGGCCGTCCACCCCGTTCCGTTTTTAAGGATCATTAGGGTTAGCGATTTATTAAACCGAATGTCCTCAGATGGCTATACTGACGCAGCCACCAAGGTCGACAAGTCCATGCCTGCACTGAGCCGCCGTGCACTGATAACGGGAGCCTCCGCAATTGGCGCTGCCTGGGGACTTGCCGGCTGTGTCAGCACGCCAACGCGGTTGGCGGATGTCGATCCTGCCTACCGGCGCACAGACGTCCAGTACGCCACACGAGAGGCGCGGGGTACCATCGTTGTCGATCCGCCGGAGCACTTCCTTTACTTCGTGCAGGCGGGCGGCCGAGCCGTGCGCTACGGAGTGGGCGTCGGCGGCGAAGGGTTTGGCTGGTCCGGCGTGGCGAAGGTCCGCAACAAGCAGGAATGGCCGGACTGGTATCCGCCCGAGGAGATGCTCCAGCGTAAGCCTGAACTTAGACGAGCAATGATCGAGCTGCAGAGCGGGTTAGGAATGCCCGGCGGCCCCGAGAACGCGCTCGGCGCCCGCGCCCTGTACCTCTGGCAGGGCAAAAAGGACACCCTGTACCGGATCCACGGCACCAATGAGCCGGGGACGATCGGCCGCAATGTTTCCTCGGGTTGCATTCGCCTGACGAACGAGGACGTCATCGACCTCTACGACCGTACGCCTGTCGGGACCAAGGTCGTCGTGCTGCCATCGAGCGTCGGTTAGAAGCTGCGTTAAGCCGACAGCCCCCCAATAACAGCCATGCGTCGCGTCCATGCACCTTTGCATCGCGTCCGCGCTGCTCGATCAAGCGCGCCACGGCATAGCGACCTTTGAAAAGGCGAAAGCCAAGAGCGACTTAATGTTTCAACTGCAATTCGCGCTGGAGAATGAAGAACGGGGCCTTACACAATTGGAAACGGCGAAAAAAAATGGCGACCAACTACTAGCTCAGATTCTAGAAAACCCAAACAGTTCTTCGCCGATGGCAAACAGGTTATCCTCACTCTGGGAGCGGCAGGTAATTCCAACATCGCCGACAAACTTGTCTGGGCCCGGAATCGGAGGGGAATTGTCAGAAGCCATCTGGCGGGTTCGGATGATATCTCAAAGCATATTTATGGGCACGCAACAGGACGGAGGGTTGCGAGTTCCCTACATGGCAAAAAATGAAGCACGTGCCGTCGAGACGGTCGATGCGTTTACTGCGGTCGTGAAGAGTCTTCCCAATCATATACAGATGCAGCGCGACCGCGTGGCTCTTGCGAAGCTAAAACTGCGTAGTGCGCGCGCTTGAGCGTCAGCATGAATGATCGGGCGCGTGAAACATGGAAACCACCGAAAAGATCGTCGAAGCCTACGTGCGATATGTGAAGCGCTGGGCGACGATCCCGAACATCCGATGCGACGGGCAGTTCGAGATCGACCTGCTGGCGATCGATCCCGTCACCTTGAAGCGCTACCACATCGAGACCGGCGTTTCCGGTTCGCAGGCTTTTTCCAAATTGACCGGAGAAAAGTTCGATCCGGCTCTCCTGAAGGTACGCGTTCAGGCGCCGAGGATGCGGCGCACGCTCGGCTATTTTGTCGAGCACAAGTTCGGATCGAAGCAGGTCATCGCCAAGCTCAAGCAATACGGCTTCAAGCCTGGTTCATATACCAAGGTGGTGGTGACGTGGGACTGGAAGCCGGAGGTGGAGGCCGCAGCCGACGCCGCGGGAATCGAGCTGTGGGATTTTCGCCAGATCATGCACCGCATCGCGCATTCTATCCGCGACACGCGCAGCTACTTCACCGACGACACCCTGCGCACGATCAGCCTGTTCGCGCGAGCGATGAGCGACGTTGAACCTGAGCCGGAAATAGAAACGGGAACGAAAAAGGTCAAGCCTGATCAGCCGCCTCACTTTGTTCGCAGGACCGACTGAAAGGCCGGTAGGTCGCCGTCCGGCGTCCTTGCCGGCGCGCCAGAAACGGCGCGCCGGCACGCGATCGGCTGCCGTGATGCGCACCATAGCGGGCACGACGGAAGAACGTCCCGGCGGGGCGTTTGTGGGCCGTGCACGTCTCATCGTCTATAGAAGCACAGCCCTGTATATTGGACATATGTTGGACATGACACCCTGTAAGCAGCGAAAGTGCCTGCAGCTATTGGACTTCAGAAGTCGGCGTGTCGCTCTGGTGTGGCGATATGCCGGCGATCATGAAGGGCTTCATCGAGCGCCTGCTGCAGCCCGATCTGTTGGCGATCCAGGCCGCTGGCTCGAAGGCGAGCTGGAAGGTGTTCAAGGGCAAGTCCGCACGCGTTATCATGACGATGGGCATGCCGGGCTGGTTTTACCGCTGGTACTTCGGCGCCCATGCGCTGAAATTGCTCAAGCGCAACATCCTGCACTTCATCGGCATCAAACCGGTGCGCTCCACCATCTATGGCATGATCGAAGCGGTCGGAGTTGAGAAACGCCAGCAGTGGCTGCGCGAGGTGGAAGCACTCGGCCATCAGGCGAGCTGACGCAATCAAGCCCGCTCGCATTCGGCGACCGGCACAGGCGAAAGCTCGCCGCAGCGGCGCTGCCACATTGGCTTGAGATGGCAGGCCGCATTGATCAGCGGCGCCACCAACTCGCCCTTGACGGTATGCGCGTCGGGATGATCGGCGAAGCCGAAGGTGAGCTTCTCGCGCTCCTTCGCCGGAAGGTAGAGCGTGCCGAACAGCCAGTCCCACACCGCCAGGCAACTGCCGAAATTCTTGTTGAAGTGCTTCGGATTGTTCGAGTGATGCACCTGGTGATGCGCGGGCGAGACGAAGATGCGCCCGGCCAGCCCACGGAACGAGATCCACATATGCGAATGTTGCAGATGCACGTAAGTGTGGATGAACAGCACCAGAATGATGTTGGTGTCGCTCAGCGCATATTGATAGGCGGTCTCGCCGAACATGAAATTGCCGAAGCCGTTGGCGATCGCGGCGGAGAGCGCGAGAATGTTGGCGAAGATCCAGGCGTAGACCGGATGGATGCGGAAATCGGTGAGCGGCGTGAGCACTTCGGCGGTGTGGTGCACTTTGTGGAATTCCCACAGCACCGGCACCTTGTGGCTGAGCCAATGATTGAACCAGTAGCCGAACTCGTAGGCGAGGAACAGCATCATGGTGATGATCGAGCGCGTGAGGTAAACCGGCAGCGTCGACGGCGTCACCGGGCCGACGAGCGCGATCAGGCCGGCGATGATGCCGTTGCTGATGAACTGATAGGACAGCACCGCCCAGCCGAACACCACGCCGAACACGAACACGTTGAACAGCAGATAACCGATATCGGCCTGGTTCGAGCGGCTGCGCAGGATGCGTTTGGGGAACAGCGCGCGCGATTGTTCGCCAGCGAATGCGGCGGCCGCGCTTGGCTCGCCGCCAGGCGAAATACAGCACCGAAAACAGCAGCGCCGCGGCCAGCGAGGTGAGCGAGAATTGCGAGCCGAGCGACAACAACAGCGTGCTCAGCCGGCCGAAGAAGAAACCGATGCCGGCCGATAAATCCAACGGCAGCTCCTGCGGTGCGCGCTCAGGCGCAATGTCTTACCGGAGGGTAAATATTGCGTTGCTTGCGCCGCTAACCTTTGCGCCTACCGCAGCAGGTCCGCGTATTCCGGATGCTTGGCGATATAGCCGGCGACGAAGGGGCACTTCGCCACCACCTTCAGGCCTTGCGTGCGCGCGATCTCCAGCAGGCCGCGCACCAGCTGCGAACCGATGCCCTTGCCGCCGAGTTCCTTCGGCACTTCGGTGTGCATGATGGTGATGGTGCCGCCCGCGCGCTTGTATTCGGAGAACGCGACATGGCCGTCGGCGTCGAGCTCGAAGCGATGGCGTTGCGTGTTGTCGCGGACGGCGTTGGGCATGGTCACCAATTAATGCGCGCCGCCATTTTGAACAAGCGGATCCCGGCGCGGAAGCAATTTCGGCATTACGCCGCGTGGCTTAGCCATTGCTCCCCCCGGCAGCCAAAATCGGCCGGTTTGCGCTAGATCAAGGCGCCACCCCCTACTTTAGTCGTAGATGGCTCTATGCCCCTGTGGCGCGCTGATTCGGCCGGGTGGCTGCATTCGCGCCGGGGCTAACCGGATGGAGGAAACCATGGCGGGCATTCGCTTCTTCAATATTCACCGCACCTGGGAAGACTGGGTCGGGATGATGCTGGGCGTGCTGATCGGGCTGTCGCCCTGGATCGCGGGGCAGGCGGACGGTCAATCGGCGATGCTGAACGCCATTGCGGTCGGCGCGGCGGTGCTGTTGCTGGCCGAGTCCGAGTTGGTGGATCTGCATCGCTGGGAGGAATCCCTCGAGCTGCTGTGCGGCGTGTGGCTGATCGCCTCGCCGTTCGTGTTCGGCTATGCCGAAGCCGGCGGGCTGGCCATCTGGCATTTCGCGCTCGGCGGCATCGTGGCGGTGCTGGCGGTGATCGAGCTGTGGCAGGACTGGACGCTCACCGACCAGGACTTGGTCCAGCACAGCCACTAGCGTTCGGACGCGTTGGCGGGCAACTGCCCAACGCGGGCGGCTTGTTCTTTCCCTCTCCACAATTGGAGAGGGGAAGTGAGTTTGCTGCGCTCGCTGTGACTCTCAATTGTCATCCCCGCGCAGGCGGGGACCCCGTAATCAATGAGCTATCTGGGTGTACTGGATGCCCCGCCGGCGCGGGGCATGACAGCAAAGGTGTGCCGCGTTTGCGCGCGGCATTGTCGGGGCGCGTGAGCCAGGCCTCGACCGCGGCCACTGGCTTGGGCGCACGGTCGCGCAGCGCGTCGAAGCTGAGACGTTCGGAGCGCCCGATCAGCATGGTCTTGACCCCGGCGCGCACCTCCGGCGGCACCAACGACGTGTAGCGGGTGAGACAATCGCCCGGTTCACACCGGCATTGGCGGGCGCGGCGGCAGCTGGCGCGGTCGCACCAATGCCAGAGCGCCATCAGGTCGGCGATCCAGCGCCGGCTCGTCACCAGAAAAGAATTGTCGGGCTGGTCGAGCGGGCGCGGTCGCTCGCTGCGTTCGAGCTGCGCTTCGATGACATCGAGCAGCTTGTGCGCGACCTGTGTCATCTTGTCGATCGTGTTTTGCATATCGGGCAAGCTCCATCGTTCTCGCGGCGCGTTTGGCGCCCGAGCTTTTCCAAATGGCCCTCGTTCTCGCGAACGAAGGGGACTGCGCACCGAGCGGCGCAATCGCGTCCCCTCATGGGGATCAGGCAAGAATGGGTTTATATGCCTATAGGAATATTGTCAAGAGTGTTTTGGGCGCGGCGTAACGTTTTTCCGACATCCAAGTCGCTTGTGCCAATTCTAACCGCTGAAAACATTGGAATTTGATAAATATGCGATCATTTTATTTTCCGAAGTTAGTTGCCGAAAATTAGATCCTTACTCCGCCGCCTGCACGCCTTTCTTCCGCTTATTCTCCCGTCGCCCCAGTACCGGCGCCAAAAATGCGCCGGTGTAAGAACGCTTCACCTTCACAATATCGTCGGGTGTGCCCTGCGCCACGATCTCGCCGCCGCCGTCGCCGCCTTCGGGGCCGAGATCGATGATCCAGTCGGCGGTCTTGATCACTTCCAGATTGTGCTCGATCACCACCACGGTGTTGCCGGTGTCGGTGAGCTCGTGCAGCACCTCCAAGAGCTTGGCGACGTCGTGGAAATGCAGGCCGGTGGTCGGCTCGTCCAAAATGTAGAGCGTGCGGCCGGTGGCGCGCTTCGACAGCTCCTTGGCGAGCTTGACGCGCTGCGCCTCGCCGCCCGACAGCGTGGTGGCCTGCTGGCCGACATGGATGTAGTCGAGGCCGACGCGGTGCAGCAGCGCCAGCACGTCGCGCACGCGCGGCACCGCCTTGAAGAATTCGAGCGCCTCTTCCACCGTCATGTCGAGCACGTCGGCGATCGACTTGCCCTTGAACAGCACCTCCAGCGTCTCGCGGTTGTAGCGCTTGCCCTTGCAGACGTCGCAGGTGACGTAGACGTCGGGCAGAAAGTGCATCTCGATCTTGATCACGCCGTCGCCCTGGCAGGCCTCGCAGCGGCCGCCCTTGACGTTGAACGAGAAGCGGCCGGGCTCGTAGCCGCGCGTCTTCGATTCCGGCAGGGCGGCGAACCATTCGCGGATCGGCGTGAAGGCGCCGGTGTAAGTCGCCGGATTGGAGCGCGGGGTGCGGCCGATCGGCGACTGGTCGATGTCGATGATCTTGTCGATGTGTTCCAGCCCCTCGATGCGGTCGTGCGGGGCGGCGCTGAGCGAAGCGCCGTTGAGCTTGCGCGCCACCGCGTTGTAGAGCGTGTCGATCAGCAGCGTCGACTTGCCGCCACCGGAGACGCCGGTGACGCAGGTGAACAGCCCGAGCGGAATTTCGGCGGAGATGTTCTTGAGATTATTGCCGCGGGCGTTGACCACTTTCAGCGCGCGGCGCGGATTGCGCGCGCGCCGCTCCGGGATCGGCACCGTCAATTCCCCGGACAGATATTTGCCGGTCCATGAATCCGGCGCGGCGATCAGGTCGTCGATGCTGCCTTGCGCCACCACATGGCCGCCATGGATGCCGGCGCCCGGGCCGATGTCGAGCACATAGTCGGCGCTGCGGATGGCGTCCTCGTCGTGCTCGACCACGATCACGGTGTTGCCGAGGTCGCGCAGGCGCTTCAGCGTCTCCAAAAGCCGCGCGTTGTCGCGCTGGTGCAGGCCGATGCTCGGCTCGTCGAGCACGTACAGCACGCCGGTCAAGCCGGAGCCGATCTGCGAGGCCAGCCGGATGCGCTGGCTCTCGCCGCCGGACAGCGTGCCGCTCGGGCGCGCGAGCGTGAGGTAATCCAGGCCGACATCGACCAGGAATTTCAGCCGCTCGCGGATTTCCTTCAGCACTCGTACGCCGATTTCGTTCTGCTTGGCGGTGAGATCCTTCGGCAATTCGGTGAACCATTCGCCGGCGCGCTTGACGCTCAGCTCGGCGACTTCGGAGATATTCTTGCCAGCGATCTTGACGCACAGCGCTTCCGGCTTGAGCCGGGCACCGTGGCAGGCCGCGCACGGCAC
>Ga0097691_1000980_pt1 | contig 22380 bp, 20 predicted proteins | sample NGESurdeep072012_8_FD_72858 | JGI IMG/M metagenome (GOLD analysis project Ga0097691, IMG submission 72858) | Arctic peat soil microbial communities from Barrow, Alaska - NGEE Surface sample 210-1 deep-072012 | ecosystem: Environmental > Terrestrial > Soil > Wetlands > Peat ... | reverse complement strand
ACCAACTCACTTTCGCTAACAGCATGGTTATTCTTTTTTCTCATTTTCTTCTGGACTCCGCCTCACTTCTGGGCGTTGGCAATCAAATATAAAGATGACTACGCCGCTGCTGGTATCCCAATGCTGCCGGTAGTTGCAACTATGAGATCTGTTCAGAAGCAGATGTGGTTTCACACTCTCCTGATGATTGCAACTTCATTTGCCGTATTAGTAAGCGCACATTTCCCGTGGTGGAGTTATTTGGTAACTGCCCTGCTGGCGGTTGGATTTGCTTCCCAACTCTTTAAAATATCTGGGGCCAATGCAGAGCAATCTGCCGTGAAACTCTTCCAATGGTCTATCACCTATTTGAGTATCTATTCATTCATGTTGACGCTTGCCACTGTATTGGCAAATCGTTAAGTAAATTGTGTGGTATTCCACAGGTTCACCAAGACCGGAGAATTTGTTAAAGTTACCCGTATTGTTAGCTCATGACCACTGCGATCTCGGTATCAGATTTATCTAAAGTTTACGGCGAGCGCAGCGCACTTTCCCACGCAACATTTGAAGTTCCACTCGGGTCGGTCTGTGGCTTTGTAGGTCCAAACGGTTCGGGAAAAACGACGACAATTCGAATGCTTCTTGGGTTAATTACTCCAACTGGAGGCACTGGCTCCGTTCTTGGTGAAAGCATTTCCCATCCCGAAAGGTATCTGCCCTATGTCGGAGCAATGATTGAAGGCCCAGCTTTCTATCCTGCGCTCTCTGGCTCTGAAAACCTTAAAGTTCTAGCTTCTCTCGGCGGTTTCCCTTTGACTCGAGTCCCATCGCTGCTCGAAAAGGTGGGGCTTGCAGATCGTGGCGCTTCAAAATTCAAGACATATTCACTAGGAATGAAGCAGCGCTTGGGAATTGCCGCTGCTCTTTTGCCAATTCCGAAACTTTTAGTTCTGGATGAACCAACCAATGGTTTGGACCCATCTGGAATTCAAGAGGTAAGAAACCTGATCAAGGATTTGTCCGCCGATGGCACAAGTGTCTTTGTTTCATCACATTTGCTGTCCGAACTTGAAATGATTGCGCAATCACTAGTGATGCTTCGCGAAGGCAAGGTTCTCTTCGCTGGCCGGACAAAAGATTTATTAACTGCACAGGTTGCAACTCTCGTAGCCACGCCAGAATTTTCTGTTGATCTCAACACTTTGGTAGAAATCGCCACTAGATATGGTCACGGGGCTACCGTCGAGGATGGATCGGTTCACATCATTGGGGATGCAGATTGGGGCGCCGCATTTAACCGACTCGCCTTTAACGCCGGTGTTACCCTCGCTTCGCTTAACACAATCCAGCCGACCCTCGAAGAAACTTTTTTTGAAATGACTGGGGAATAAGCATGGTTAACGTAATGCGCGCCGAACTACGTAAACTTCGCCGACCAACACTTCTTATTTCCACCATTCTTGTTGTTTCTGCGCTTACTGCATTGTTCACTTCACTTGTTTTTCTTCGCGTCAATTCTGGACAAGGCAATGGTCGACGAGGGGAAGTAGTTTCTGCCCTTACCTTAAGCCAACCCGATGGTTTGGTTTATGGATTTAAAATCGTTTCGTTCTTCCTTGGCATAACCGCGCTCTGTGTATTTGCATCGCAAACTGCGCAAGAATATTCACTCGGCACACTTCGCAACCTTCTCGTTCGCCAACCGGCTCGCATGAAAATTCTTGCCGGAAAGTATTTTGCCATGAGTGTCTTTGCAATTGCGCTGGTCTTAATTGATGCAATTGTTGCTATCGGAATTTCCTATGGTTTAGCTCCGCATGCAAAGGTGACAACTACAGCGTGGTTCACAACCTCTGCACTTTCGTTGCTCGGTAAAACATTTCTAAATGTCGTACTTGCAACTATTTGTTACGGTACTTTTGGAATGATTCTCGGATTACTTTTTAGATCACCAATAAGCGCAATAGCTACCGGAGTTATTTGGTCACTTATTCTCGAAAGCATTTTAGGTCTCGTGGTTTCAAGTAGCCAGAAATGGTTGCCAGGCCAGAATTTCACCAATATTGCTCAAGGCGGCTCTACCGATGTTGGCTACCAATGGTCGATGCTTATCTCAGGAATTTACCTAGGTGTTGCCTTCACGATAGTTGCGATCCTTTTTAAACGTAGAGATGTAGCTAACTAAGGACACAGCAAATTCACACCATGTAAATGACGGTCTGAGCCTGCTCTATCACTTATCCTTTTCTTGTTACTAAATGTTACTTCCCTAACGAATGGTTGGCCGTTTTATGAATAAAAGGCAGGTACGAATTGTCGCGCTCTGCGCGAGCGTTTTTTTGTCGATTCCTACTGTTTCATTCGCGGCAAACGCTGTACCGAAACCAAAAGTATCCGGGCCAACAAAGGCACAAATTGCAGCCGCGCAAATCGCTGCCACGCAAGCTGCTAAAAAAGCGCAAATCGCGGCCGCGCAAGCAGCCGAAAATGCCAAGGCGGCAGCCGCAACTTCTGCCACTAATCAATTGACTTCTGCGCAGAATATTTTGCAACAATTAGAAGAAATTACAATTCATAAACAAGCTGAATTGAATTCAGCACAGATTGCCTTGCATGGTGCGACCAGTCGATCCAATGTGGCATCTGCCCATGCGACACTGACTCGGGTAGCGGTTGTCGAAGCAAATAAAACTATTGGCCGAATGGCGGCAAATGCATACATATTAGGTGGCGGGTTCACCACTTTAAATAGCGTTTTAGAATCTAGTGGGCCGCAAGATTTAATTGATCGGTTGAGTATTCTTAATCAGGTTGGGGCTACCGATGCGGTAGCACTCACCCGTTATAAATCTGCAATGGATATCGCCCGGACCGCACAGCAGGCGGCGAAGGCTGCGAAGCAAACTCAAGCGGCCGCAACGGCCAAGGTAGCTGCTGCTAAAGCTACTGCTGTGGCAGCTCAATCCGCTCAGACGGACGAAGTCGCCAAGTTGCGTGCAGTACAAGCACAACTGATGGCAGAACTCGCAACAGCTCGACACGTACGTATCACTCTGCAACAACAGTTAGCGCTTTGGCAATTAGAACAATCGAGTGCTAATACGGCGTCTCATACAAAAGGACAGGCAAGGATTTGGCCTGACCGCGGTTTTAAAGGTCGCTCTACGACTCGTGGAAACGATTCGATTCGTACAAAAGCTCTGGCTTATGCCAAGGAGCAAGTCTTGGCTCGCAAACCTTATGTTTGGGGAGCACAAGGACCAAATAGTTTTGATTGTTCGGGGTTGGTTTATGCGGCATATAGGTCCGCTGGCCTCGGATATCCAAATTGGTCCAGGTTGAATGCCGCGCTCTACTTTGTAGATTCTGAGCGAATCCCGCTCACCAACTTGATCCCAGGTGATCTGCTCTTTTATTCATACGATGGTTCAGTGCAGAACATTCACCACATCACCATTTATGCAGGTAACGGAATGATGTGGGAAGCCAACGGAACGCGTACCGGGCTTCTCTATTCCAATATGTATAGCGTGCCTGGTCTGATGCCATCGGGTGGTCGGGTTTAACCAATTACTCTTGGGCCATGAAAGCCATGAAAGCCATGAATGGGACGCTAGCAATTCGGCAAGCGGTCCGGCCTTGGGTTCAATCTGCCGACGTTCGAATTCTGTTGGGAGTATCAGGAGGCGCTGATTCTATGGCGCTGGCGTGTGCCACTCTCGCCGAAGCTAAAGCAACTGGACCTGATCTCGTGGCAATTGTTGTCGACCATCAACTTCAAGTTGGATCAGATCAAGTGGCAGAAAAGACACATGACGAGCTGATTCGAATTGGATTTAACGTTGTTGAAATTATTACTATTGATGTCGAAATCGTTGATGGGATGGAGGCATCCGCTAGGCGCGCTCGATATGGTGCTTTTGAAAGTGCCACCCGGAAATATCATCCCGATTATTTCTTCTTGGCTCATACAAAGAACGACCAAGCCGAATCTGTTCTATTGGGACTTGCCCGAGGTTCCGGAACACGCTCGCTCTCCGGGATGGCTGAAGTCAACGGAATCTATATCCGACCACTTCTAGGAATCAGTCGCGAACTCACAGAATTAGCCTGCGCTGAAAATGAAGTTACCGCCTGGCAGGATCCACAAAACTTTGATCAAAATTACGCACGAGTCCGCGTCCGAAACCAGATATTGCCTATTGTGGAAGCAAACCTTGGACCCGGGATTGTCGATGCTCTTGCCCGGAGCGCAAAGATTCTTCGAGAGGATGCCGACGCGCTAGATTTCTTTGCTGAGCAGTTTTTGGTCGGGGGTGATCTAGGTAGTCTGTCGGTTTCGGAGCTGGCAGCGCTGCCCAAAGCGATTCGAATTCGGGTCCTCCGACTGGCGATTTTTGCCATTGGAGCGCCGATAGGTTCGCTCACTGCCCTGCATCTTGACCCAATTGAGGCGTTGATCACGGATTGGCACGGTCAAGGCGAGATTGCCCTCCCAGGTGGTGTGAAGGTGGCTCGAATTTCGGGCAGACTTTCGCTCTCGTAAGTGTTCGCTTGATACGGCAGTCTTAAAAAAAAAGGAGCATCGTGGATTTAACGACCGCAGGCGGCGATATTGATCGCGTCATAGTTACCGCCCCAGAAATTCAAGGGCGGCTCAAAGAGATTGCCCAGATGGTCGAGAGTGATTACGAGGGACGCGACCTGCTCGTGATTGGAATTCTCAAAGGCGCCGTCATGACTATGGCTGATTTTGTTCGTTCGCTTAATCGCCATGTTGAGATGGATTGGATGGCTGTCACATCGTATGGCTCTGGAACAAAATCAAGTGGCGTGGTTCGTATCCTCAAAGATTTGGATCGTGATATTACTGGACGCGATGTGCTGATTGTTGAAGACATTGTTGATACCGGGCTTACCCTCGCATGGCTCAAATCAAATCTGCAATCACGAGGAGCCAAGAGTGTAGAGATTTTCACCATGTTGCGTAAGCCAGATGCCGCTAAAGTAGAGGTTGATGTTAAATATATTGGCTTCGACATTCCAAACGAATTTGTCGTTGGCTATGGCTTGGACTACAACGAGAGGTATCGCAATTTAGACTTCATCGGAATCTTGGCCAAAGAGGTTTACTCCTGATTTAGACAATTCTTTTACCCCACCCGAGCCTATTACCCCACCCGAGCAATGAGACAGAGAAGAGCGATGGCAGATAAGAAGATAAATATTCAAAGAAAACGGCTCCGCAAGTTAATACGCGGTCCACTCTTTTGGATTGTTCTTGCGTTAATACTCGTTATCTCTCTCGGAAGAATCTCTGGAAGTGGCGCCACATATACCCAAGTTGATACTTCAACAGTACTTGCCGAAATCTCACAAGATAAAGTTGAATCAGCTTTAATGATTGATAAAGATCAGAAGATTCAAATTATTTTGAAATCCGGCGATTCATTCAACGGGGCTACCCACCTTGAAGCATCATATGTTGCCAACGAAGAGCAACAAATTACCGAACTCCTCACAAGCAATCCACCTTCCAAAACATGGAATGTAAAGGTACCAACCACGTCGTTCCTGGAATCACTCTTCTTTAGTTTTGCACCATTTCTTCTTATTGGTTTCCTTATTCTTCTATTTATGAGTAACTCTCAAGGTGGAAATCGAATCTTCTCATTTGGTCGCTCAAAGGCGAAGCTACAAACAAAAGAAAGCCCAAAGAACACTTTTGCAGATGTTGCTGGTGCGGACGAGGCAGTTGCAGAACTTCGTGAAATTAAGGACTTCTTATCGGATCCCAAAAAGTACCAGGATATTGGGGCAAAGATTCCTAAAGGAGTTCTTCTTTATGGTCCTCCAGGTACGGGTAAGACGCTATTGGCGCGGGCAGTTGCGGGTGAGGCAAATGTTCCGTTCTTCTCTATTTCTGGCTCCGAATTCGTTGAGATGTTTGTCGGCGTTGGAGCTTCGCGGGTTCGTGATCTCTTTAATAAGGCGAAAGAATCAGCGCCAGCAATTATCTTCGTAGATGAGATTGATGCTGTTGGTCGTCAACGAGGAGCTGGAATGGGTGGCGGCAATGATGAGCGCGAGCAGACCCTGAATCAACTCTTAGTTGAAATGGATGGTTTTGAGGCAAACACTCAAGTCATCTTGATTGCAGCAACAAACCGACCTGATGTCCTAGATCCTGCGCTACTTCGCCCGGGGCGTTTTGACCGTCAGATTCCGGTGGACCGGCCAGATCTCTTAGGGCGCAAGGCCATCCTAGAAGTTCATGCCACGGGTAAACCGATTGCAAAAAGCGTTGATTTAGGTGAAATTGCTAAGCGCACTCCTGGCTTTACCGGGGCGGATCTCGCGAACGTACTCAATGAGGCGGCGCTTCTCACCGCTCGTGAAAATGCAAAAGTTATTACAACGATGGCGCTAGATGAATCAATTGACCGCGTGATGGCTGGGCCGCAACGCACGAGCCGATTGATGACCGAAGAAGAACGCCGCATAACTGCGTATCACGAGGGCGGACATGCTCTCGTTGCGCATGCGCTACCAAACACCGATCCAGTTCATAAGATTACGATCATGCCCCGCGGCCGAGCCCTTGGGTACACCATGGTTCTACCAGATGAAGATCGTTATGCAACTACTCGTAACCAGATGCTCGATCAACTTTCTTATTCACTTGGTGGTCGCGCCGCTGAAGAGTTGATTTTCCACGACCCAACAACTGGCGCCTCCGATGATATTGAAAAAGCGACAAACTTGGCTCGCGCGATGGTTACTCAATTTGGAATGACCGAAAGAATTGGCGCAATCAAATTTGGAACGAGCAACAGTGATCCATTTTTGGGACGGGATTATGGACATGAACGTGATTACTCCGAGAAGATCGCGGGAATTATTGATTCAGAGATCCATAATCTGATTGAAAATGCGCACCAAGAGGCATTCAATATTCTGGTTCAAAACCGAGATATTTTAGATGCACTTGTTGTCGAACTTCTTGAGCGTGAGACCCTACTCAAGGATGATATTGAGCGGATCTTTACCAAGGTAAAGATGGTCTCACCTCGTCCAGCATGGACTGGTTCACCAAACCGCACTCCTTCAGATATCCCTCCAGTGGCAGTCGTTTCCGCAAAACCTCAGATAGATCCAGAGGCAGAAGTTGCAAAGCGAGTGCGCAAACCACGCAAGAAGGCTGTTTCAGCAACTCCCGAGAGTCTTGCGACATGAGTCCCATGAAAGATGAGATTTCAAAGGTTTCGATGGGGCCGCGCGATGGGCAAGCGAAAACTGCATTTGATCAGGAGCGAGCCGAACGAGCTGTAACTGAACTTTTGCTCGCAATTGGTGAAGACCCAGCTCGTGATGGATTGCGTGATACACCAGCGCGAGTTGCCCGAGCTTTCCGAGAGAATTTTGAAGGTCTTTGGCAGAGCCCAGAAGAAATTCTGACTACTACCTTTGATATCGGTCATAAAGAGTTAGTCATTGTCAGAGATATAGAAGTTTTTTCACATTGCGAACATCACCTCACTCCTTTCCACGGCGTTGCTCACATCGGCTACATACCTGGTGAATCTGGGCGTATTACCGGCATCTCAAAATTGGCAAGACTCGTTGATCTTTATGCTCGTCGCCCACAAGTGCAAGAACGACTTACAACTCAAATAGCCGATGCGATGGTTGAAATACTCAAGCCGGCAGGGGTCATTGTGATTATTGATTGCGAACATTTATGTATGTCGATGCGCGGTGTTAAGAAGTCGCAGGCGCGCACAACAACCTCAGCGGTCCGCGGCCATCTGCGAAATGCAGCGACTCGCGCCGAGGCGATGTCGTTGATAACAGCGCCTAAACGCTAATGTCGCAGTTGCAGAGCACACTCGTTATGGGTGTCCTTAACGTCACTCCCGATTCGTTTGCTGATGGGGGACGCCATTTTGATTTTGATGCGGCGATCGCTCGGGCTCGAGAGATGATCGCAGAAGGCGTTGATATTATCGATGTTGGAGGCGAATCGACTCGTCCAGGATCGACGCGAATATCGGCTGAAGAAGAACGTGATCGAGTAATCCCTGTCATTACTGAATTGCACTCCCTTGGCGCCGTTTTGAGTATAGATACGACACGTGCAGAAATTGCCAAGTCGGCAATTGCGGCCGGCGCAACGATCGTCAACGACATTAGTGGAGGTCTTGCCGACTCTGAGATGGCGGAGCTAATTGCTGCAAATCCTTCCGTGCAATACATCGCAATGCACTGGCGCGGGGAGTCGAAAGATATGCAATCCCGCGCGATTTATAGAGATGTAGTTGTCGATGTTCGTGATGAACTTTCCGAACGGGTCAATGATCTGATCGATCGAGGGGTCAAACCGGAACAGCTCGTTCTTGATCCGGGAATTGGTTTTGCGAAAACAGGAGAACAAAACTGGGAACTCTTGCGAAATATCGATCGCCTGCAATTACTGGGATTTCCGGTACTCGTTGGGGCCTCGCGAAAGCGTTTTCTTGGGGATTTAGTGGGTGCTACTAACCCTGATGATCGAGATTTTGCTACCCTCGCGATCACAACAGAGATGGCTCGCAAAGGAGTTTGGGCAGTTCGGACTCATAGCGTCAAACCTCATGTTGATGCGATCAAGGTAGTGAAGGAGTTACAAAGATGAGCGACTTTATTGAGATCCACGGCATTGCTGGATTTGGACATCACGGCCTCTTTGACCACGAACGTACGAATGGTCAAAGTTTTAGTGCAGATGTGAAACTTGAACTCAAGAAGAGAAAAGTTTTCAAATCTGACTCCATTAATGATGCCGTAGATTATTCGCACGTTATAAAGGTGGTCCACGAGATCATCGTTGGCGATCCCGTGAATCTGATTGAGCGAGTTGCTGAGTTAATCGCACAAGCGTTGCTCAAAACCTTTCCACTCAAATCTGTTGAAGTTATAGTGCACAAGTCCAACGCACCTGTTGGTTCACCAGTCGGAGATATCGCAGTTCGAATCAAGCGTCTCAAGTGAAGGTAGTCATAGCCCTTGGATCAAATATGGGGGATTCTAATTCGCATCTTCATCATGCAATTGAAGAACTTGGCGAGAGCATAGAAATTCAGGTTGTCTCTAGCTTCTATAAAACAGCTCCTGTCGGTGGTCCCGTGCAAGATGATTTCCTAAACGCTGTATTGATTGCAGAAACAATGATGGACCCCCTTGATTTGTTAGTGGTCATGCAGGAAGTCGAAGTGATGGCCGGTCGAACCCGTGATCTGCATTGGGGACCTCGCACTCTGGACTTAGATCTAATTTCATACGGAGATATGATCGTAAGCGAGCCGCATCTCACCTTGCCTCATCCCCGGGCCTTTGAAAGAGCTTTTGTCTTAGAGCCTTGGCTTGAGATCGATCCCACCGCTTCCTTAATTGGATTTGGTCCAATCGCGGAGTTGCTTGTTTCGGCCAAACGGAATGCAATCAAGCGGTAAACTTCTCGCACCGTCGCCCGGTACCCCGAAAGGACTGGAGCCTATGACAGATTCGACATCGTTAGTGCCAACTATGGGCGCGCTGCACGCTGGACATCTTGAGTTGATTAAACGAGCCCGCGAATTAAGTGCTGATGTAATTGTTTCAATTTTTGTAAACCCACTTCAATTTGAAAATCAAGAAGATTTGGAAAAGTATCCTCGCGATTTAAAAGGGGATACCGAGAAGGCTCTCGCTGCAGGAGCAACACGAGTGTGGGCTCCAACATATGAAGAGATTTACCCAAATGAAATAACTAAAATTAGCGCAGGAAAAGTTGGCGAAATATTTGAAGGCAAGGAACGCCGTGGTCACTTTGACGGTATGTTGACGGTGGTGAGTCGGCTCTTTGATCTCGTCAAACCGCGTTTCGCAATTTTTGGCGAGAAGGATTTCCAGCAGCTATTTATCGTCAACAAGTGGATTCAAGAAAATCAGATCCCGATCGAAATTGTTCGCGTACCCACAGTTCGCGGATCAGGCGGGATTGCACTGTCATCCCGCAATCAACGACTTAAGCCGGCAGATCTTCAAACGGCGCTCATCATCAATAAGGCTTTGCGCACTGGTACTAAAGCGGGCATATTAGAAGTACTAGCCACAGAACCGAACTTTCGCGTTGATTATGCTGAAGTTATTGATGACGAAACCTTTGAAGTGGCAACTCCAGATACTCAGTTCCCGCGTGGGATCATCGCTGGTTGGGTAAATGGCATCCGTTTGATCGACAATATGCTCATGACCAAGTTGCCGGCGGGATCACGTTAATGAAACTTTTTGCCGGAACACCTGGCTGGACCACCGCCGCCGATGTAATTGTCATCGGCTCTGGAGTTGCAGGTCTCACTACTGCGCTTAATGCACGAGCCGCAAATTTGTCTGTACTTCTTGTTACCAAGGCACAGATTGATGAAGGCTCAACGAAGTGGGCACAAGGGGGGATCGCTGCCGCGCTTGGGCCTGGAGATACGCCAGAGGAACATAAGAGCGATACTTTGATTGCAGGAGCAGGGCTCAGCGATATCGAGGCGGTTAACGTCCTAGTAACTGAAGGCCCAGAAGCTGTCCGAAAATTAATTGCACGCGGCGCAGTCTTTGATAAAGGCGCCGGTGGCGAAATCGCGCTAACCCGTGAAGGTGGACATCATCGAAATAGAATTCTGCACGCAGGTGGTGATGCAACTGGTGCGGAAGTTTCTAGAGCTCTTTTGGCCGCCGTCCATAATGACTCAGGAATTGAAGTTATCGAACATGCTCTTGTGATTGATGCGTTGCAAGATGGCAACGGTCGCGTTTGTGGTGTGACGCTTCATGTGATTGGAGCAGGTTCTAGTACTGGTGTCGGACGCGCACTTGCACGCGCAGTTGTAATTGCTACCGGCGGCCTAGGTCAAGTTTATTCGCAGACGACAAACCCTTCGGTCTCAACCGGAGATGGCGTTGCATTAGCGCTTCGTGCAGGTGCTGCCGTAGCCGATGTTGAATTTATTCAATTTCACCCAACGGTCCTTTGGCGCGATACTTCGCAAGCGGGTCAACAACCATTAATTAGCGAGGCGGTACGCGGAGAAGGTGCGATCTTGCTCAACCATAAAGGTGAAAGATTTATGGAGTCAGTGCACCCGCAAGCTGACCTTGCTCCACGTGACATTGTTGCTAAAGAAATTTTTAGTCAGATGCGTGAGGCGCATGTTCCTCATGTTTGGCTTGATGCCACGGGCGTGAAGGAGTTCAAAGAGCGGTTTCCAACAATTTACGCCTCATGTTTGGCCAATGGCATCGATCCAGAAAAGCAGTTAATTCCAGTTGCGCCGGCCTCTCACTACGCATCGGGTGGTGTTCTCGTGGACCTCAACGGCCTAAGTACGGTTGCCGGTCTATATGTCTGCGGAGAGAGTGCCTGTACCGGAGCTCATGGAGCAAATCGCCTGGCCTCCAATTCTCTTCTCGAAGGATTGGTCTTTGGAGCGCGGATATCTGAGCACATTGCAACACATTTACTCGAACACACAGAGCCGGTAGAAGATCCGAATGAGGAGCGAATACTTATAGATCCATTAATTCGAATTCCTCTTCAACTTGTGATGAGTCAAGGTGCAGGTGTGATGCGTTCTGAAAAAAGTCTCAAGGCGGCCCTTTCAACTCTGCAACAATTAGGTACTCGCAGATCTGGTAAACCTGGTGTTGATGCTTGGGAAGTTTCCAATCTGTACTTTCTTGCCATGGCAATTGTTCGCTCCGCGCTTTTGCGGCAAGAATCACGGGGTTCGCACTGGCGAAGTGATTTTCCAGAGACAAGTGAGGAGTGGCACAAGAGAATAATTCAACGGTTGGATAAGTTGGGGTTATGGAGTTCGAGTCAAGTGCCGGTGAACAATGAGTGATCATGTAACGGAATTAATTGCACTGGCTTTCGCTGAAGATTTGGCTGGTGGTGTAGATATTACTTCGGTTGCGACAATACCTACAGATCAAGAGAGCATCGCACAATTTGTAACCCGTAGTGCTGGTGTAATTGCCGGTATTCCGGTAGCAATCGAAGTGTTTCGCTTTGTAGGGATTACAGATATTTCGAATACGGTAAGTGACGGTCAATATGTTCATTCAGGTACAGTAATTTTAGAAGCGCGCGGCAATACAAGAAAGTTATTACTTGCGGAACGAACCGCACTCAATTTTCTGACCCATCTGAGCGGAATTGCTACCCTCACCAAATCTTGGGTTGATGCGGTGAATGGCACTCATTGCTTGATCCGGGATACCCGCAAAACCACGCCAGGGTGGCGAACGCTTGAAAAGGCTGCGGTACGCGCCGGAGGCGGAACAAATCATCGACTCGCCTTATCTGATGCCGCATTGATCAAGGACAATCACATTGTTGCTGCGGGTGGCGTTCTGGCAGCCTTTGAATTAGTTCGGGATAACTATCCCAACGCTGAAATTGAAGTTGAAGTGGACACCTTGGACCAACTTCGCGAAGTACTGGTGGCAAAACCGGATTTAATCCTGCTAGACAATATGCCACCGGGGCTTTGCCGTCAGGCTGTTGAAATTGTTAATCACTCGGTCAAATTGGAAGCATCTGGTGGAATCACTCTTGAGAATGCAAGGGCGTATGCCACGAGCGGTGTTGATTATTTATCTATTGGCGCACTTACTCATTCGGCGCCTGCACTAGATATCGGCCTAGATCTAACGATGGGAAAATAAATGCTTCTCGCGATTGATGTCGGAAATACGAATACCGTCCTAGGTGCATTCGATGGTGGCAACCTAATACATTCATGGCGGGTAAAAACGGATCCACGCGATACTGCTGACGAACTCTGGCTTCAATATCGTTCCCTATTAGGCGACATCGCGATTGACGGTCTATCAATTTGTTCAACAGTTCCGTCAACGCTCCGTGAAATCCGCCAAATGGTTATCAATTATTTCAGCGCCATTCCGGTCACGATCGTGGAGCCAGGAATTAAAACTGGAGTTCCACTTCTTGTCGATAATCCTAAAGAGATTGGCGCCGATCGCATCGTGAACACTTTGGCGGCCCATACCCTCTTTGGTTCCGCAGGTCCTTGCATTGTGGTTGATTTTGGTACTTCGACAAATCTAGATGTTGTTTCGCCTAAGGGAGAGTTCCTTGGCGGAGCTTTAGCTCCCGGAATCGAGATATCCGTTGATGCTCTGGCAGCCCGCGCCGCTCAATTGCGTAAGGTCGAATTGATTAAACCCAAATCTGTGATCGGTAAGAACACTGTGGAAGCCCTGCAATCGGGCACCATTTATGGCTTTGCGGGTCAAGTCGATGGTCTGGTTACTCGGATTATTGAAGAGTTGGAACTGCTTTATCCAGGTGCTGGCCGCACCACCGTTATCGCCACGGGAGGTCTAGCACCTCTACTGATTGGCGTAAGTGAAATGATTGATACTCACGAACCCAATCTCACCTTGCTTGGACTTGCGATGGTCTTCCACAGAAATGATCGAAATTCTGGAACTGCTGAGACCAAATAATGAGCACGGTAGACTTGTCCGATTATGAGTGAGCCGAGCGTCGTTGATGACCTTCCCGAACAATTGCGGATTCGTCGCGAAAAACGAACCGCCATATTGGCTAGAGGTGACGACGCCTATCCGGTAGCGGTTGCGCGAACCGCCTCGCTCAAGGAAATCCGCACTCGACATGCTGGTCTTGAAATAGATGTAGCCACGGGAATTACCGAAAGTCTTACCGGACGGGTGATTTTTAAGCGTGATGCGGGCAAACTTTGCTTTGCCACGCTTCGCGAAGGTGATGGAACCGAACTTCAAGCCATGTTTTCGCTAGACAAAGTTGGTACAGAACTACTCGAGCGGTGGAAAGGCGATATCGACCTCGGTGATTTGGTTAGCGTTACCGGTGAAATCATCACCTCCAAACGCGGAGAGCTTTCGATCCTTGCAGATACATATCAATTGGCGGCCAAATCACTTCGACCACTCCCAGTTGAACATAAGCCGCTCTCGGAAGAGACACGAGTTCGGATGCGCTACGTAGATTTGATCGTGCGCCCGGAAGCCCGCTTTAACGCCAGACTCCGACCTCAAGTTATGAAGTCGTTGCGCGAGTCCTTTAATAGCCGCGAGTACATTGAAGTCGAAACTCCAATGTTGCAGGTCATGCATGGCGGCGCTACTGCCCGGCCTTTTAAGACGCATAGCAATGCCTATGACATGGAATTGTTTCTGCGCATCGCTCCCGAGTTATTCCTGAAGCGTTGTGTTGTCGGTGGCATAGAACGCGTCTTTGAAATCAACCGAAACTTCCGTAATGAAGGGGCAGACTCAAGTCATTCGCCCGAGTTTGCAATGATTGAGGCTTATCAAGCGTATGGAGATTGGAATTCAATCGCAGATCTCACGCGTGATTTAATTCAAGAGGCGGCGATGGCAGTTTTTGGATCTCATGTTGTCACACACCACGACGGTCGTGAATTAGATCTCAGTGGCCCTTGGCGGGAAGCAAATCTTTTTGATTTAATTTCGCAAGGTGTTGGCGAAGTTGTATCCCCGCAAAGTACCTTGGATCAGCTCAAAGCGATCGCTACTAAACTCGGAATTAAGGTTGATCCAAAGTGGATAACTGGAAAATTGGCGGAAGAAATTTTTGAGCACGTTTCGGTCGGTAAACTAAATGAACCGATATTTGTCAAAGGTTATCCAGTCGATACTTCACCTCTGGTTCGAGGCCACCGCCAAACCGCTGGTCTGGTTGAAAAATGGGATCTTTATGTTGAAGGATTTGAGCTTGCGACTGGTTACTCCGAATTGATTGATCCCGTAATACAACGCGATCGTTTGATTGAACAGGCTGGGCTCGGGGCTAAGGGCGATGTCGAGGCGATGAACCTTGATGAAGATTTCTTAATCGCAATGGAATATGGAATTCCTCCGATGGGCGGAATGGGAATGGGAGTCGATCGCCTTCTGATGGCGCTTACAGGGCTTGGTATTCGCGAAACTATTCTCTTCCCACTTGTGAAGCCGGAAGAAAAATGAGTTTGGTAGTTCGTCCAGCACGTACCTCGGATATAAAAGCGATCCGGGCGATTATCGATACATACGTCCTGGGTCGTCGCGTGCTTGCGAAAGAAACCGTGACGTTGTACGAAACCGTTCAAGAGTTCACGGTCGCCGAAATCGATGGTGAAGTAGTTGGTTGTGGAGCGTTGCATGTGCTCTGGGAAGATCTTGCGGAAGTTCGTACTGTTGCAGTACTTGAAAAAATGCGTGGCCATGGCATAGGCAACGCGATTATTGAAAACATTGTCGATCGCGCCCGCCTGATTGGAATCGAGCGGATTTTCTGTTTGACTTTTGAAACTGAATTCTTTGCCCGAAATGGTTTTAGTGTGCTCGAGGGAACCCCGGTTGAACCAGAGGTCTATCAACAGCTCCTTCGCTCTTACGATGAAGGTATCGCGGAATTTTTGGATTTAGAGCGGGTAAAGCCCAATACTCTGGGAAATACCCGAATGCTTCGCCACCTTTAACGCGAGGGTTTAGGGCATAAATCTCAGCAAATCCGCGTTACAGGTAGGCTAACACTAAGGAAGTAGAAAGAGGTGTCCCCATGTTTGAGCGCTTTACGGATAGAGCTCGCCGGGTCGTTGTACTCGCGCAAGAAGAAGCTCGCATGCTCAATCACAATTACATCGGCACCGAGCACATTCTCTTGGGTCTGATCCACGAAGGCGTAGGTGTGGCCGCAAAGGGCCTTGAAGCACTCGGTATCTCACTTGAAGCTGTGCGCTCACAAGTTGAAGAGATTATCGGTCAGGGACAGCAAGCCCCATCGGGTCATATTCCTTTTACGCCTCGGGCAAAGAAAGTTCTCGAGTTATCTCTCCGCGAGGCGCTACAACTTGGCCACAACTACATCGGCACCGAACATATTCTTCTTGGATTGATTCGCGAAGGCGAAGGAGTTGCGGCTCAGGTTCTTGTTAAGTTGGGTGCAGATCTTAATCGCGTGCGCCAACAAGTAATTCAACTGCTCTCTGGTTATCAAGGTAAGGAAGCAGTTTCTCAAGGTGGCCCACAAGAGGGAACTCCGACAACATCTTTGGTTCTTGATCAATTTGGCCGCAACTTAACGCAGGCTGCCCGTGAGGGAAAGCTTGATCCAGTTATTGGCCGCGAAAAAGAGATCGAGCGCGTTATGCAAGTGCTCTCTCGTCGCACCAAGAACAATCCAGTTCTTATTGGTGAACCTGGTGTTGGTAAGACTGCAATCGTTGAAGGTCTGGCCCAGGCAATTGTTAAGGGTGATATCCCAGAAACTTTGCGCGACAAGCAGCTTTATTCACTCGACCTTGGCGCACTCGTCGCAGGTAGTCGCTACCGGGGTGATTTCGAAGAGCGGTTAAAGAAAGTTCTTAAAGAGATCCGCACCCGCGGTGACATCGTTTTGTTTATTGACGAAATTCACACCCTTGTGGGTGCCGGCGCAGCAGAAGGTGCAATTGATGCCGCCAGCATCTTGAAACCAATGCTCGCCCGTGGTGAATTGCAGACAATCGGTGCGACCACTCTTGATGAATATCGCAAACATCTTGAAAAAGATGCCGCACTTGAGCGTCGCTTCCAACCTATTCAAGTCGACGAGCCAACTCTTAGCCATACGATCGAAATTCTTAAGGGACTTCGCGATCGTTACGAAACGCATCATAAGGTTTCAATCTCTGATGCGGCGTTGGTATCGGCTGCAACTCTTGCCGATCGCTACATTTCTGGTCGCTTCTTGCCAGATAAGGCTATTGACCTTATTGACGAGGCAGGATCACGCCTGCGTATTCGTCGCATGACCGCTCCGCCAGAACTTAAAGAATTCGACGAGAAGATCGCAAACGCTCGCCGTGATAAGGAATCTTCCATCGATGCTCAAGATTTTGAGAAAGCAGCCTCGCTTCGCGATAAAGAGAAAACTCTTATCGCTGAAAAAGCCGAGCGTGAAAAAACTTGGAAAGCCGGAGATCTAGATGTCGTTGCAGAAGTTGATGAGGAACTCATTGCAGAAGTTCTATCTAATTCAACTGGTATCCCAGTCTTTAAGTTAACCGAAGAAGAGACTGCGCGTCTGCTTCGAATGGAAGACGAGTTACACCGTCGTGTGATTGGGCAAGATCAAGCGATTAAGGCGCTTTCTCAAGCGATCCGTCGTACTCGCGCGGGCTTGAAAGATCCAAAGCGTCCTGGTGGATCATTTATCTTCGCTGGTCCTTCCGGAGTTGGAAAGACTGAACTATCACGTACCTTGGCCGCCTTCTTATTTGGCAATCAAGATGCCTTGATCCAACTCGATATGTCTGAATACTCCGAGAAGCACACTGCTTCACGTCTCTTCGGGGCACCGCCTGGATATGTTGGGTATGACGAAGGTGGACAACTCACGGAAAAGGTACGCCGCAAACCATTCTCGGTCGTTCTCTTCGATGAGATTGAAAAAGCGCACCCAGATATCTTTAACGCGCTACTACAAGTGCTTGAAGATGGCCGTTTAACGGATGCACAGGGTCGTGTCGTTGATTTCAAAAACACGGTCATCATCATGACAACCAACCTCGGAACTCGCGATATCTCTAAGACCCTTGGTCTTGGTTTCCACAATGCGGATGATGTTCTTGGTAATTATGAACGGATGAAGGGCAAAGTTACTGACGAACTCAAGACGCACTTCCGCCCAGAGTTCTTAAACCGTATCGATGACATCATTGTATTTCATCAGCTTTCAGAAGCTGAGATCATTCAGATTGTCGATCTCATGATCTCTAACCTTGATGAGCGTTTACATGCCAAAGATATGGGTATCGAACTTACAGCAGGTGCGAAAGCACTGTTGGCTAAGCGGGGATATGACCCAGTACTTGGAGCCAGGCCACTTCGTCGCACCATTCAACGTGAGATCGAAGATGTCTTATCTGAAAAGATTCTCTTTGGTGATGTAAAACCAGGAGAGATCACTCTCGTTGATGTTGTAACTGTCGATGAAAAAGAGAGCTTCACCTTTACCGGTGTAGTTAAATCGACCCTGCCAGACACACCAGGGGACCTTGAAGGTGTTTCAAAGACAAATTAATTAGGTAACCGAAAACTGTCGCCGGTGGTCTCGATGAGGCCATCGGTATTGCCTTATCTAGCTGCGAAGAGCTCAATGAGCGGATAGTAAATTTTCGGACGGTTAAGAGCAGAGGTGTAACACTAACTGCGTTGCCAGCCAGACTGCTTCGATTCCTACGACTGCTCAAGCGTGATCTGCTCGCGCACGTATCGAAACTTGTGGCCGTGACATTCCTGAGACTCCCGATTTTAATGCCGTTGTGGAAGGACATCCTCAGGCAGTATTTCCTACGAATTCTTCAAAAGCGCTCAACCATTTTCTCAAGAATTCTGCAGTTGATGGATTAGTAACTTCACCCTCCTCCGTAATCAAGCCATCCTTAAACTGAATGTATGCCTCGGGTTGCAACAATTGTGGGCAATTAAGGTAAGAGAGAATGCTATGGAGATGCTGTTGAGCGAGGGCCGTCCCAATGGCACCGCCTGAAGTTCCAATAATTCCTGAAGGCTTGGTGTCAAAGACATTCTTTCCAGACGGTCTAGACCCCCAATCAAGAGCATTCTTGAGGACTCCTGGAATGGATCGATTGTATTCTGGAGTAACAAAGATGAGCGCATCTACACCTGCAACCGCATCCTTAAAGGTTTTCGCGGTAGGGGGGTAATCAAGATCGAAGTCTCGGTTGTACAAAGGTAAATCCCCAATGGGAATTTCGTTAAGAATCAAACTTTTAGGGGCCAACTTCGTAAGTGTTCGAGAGAGTTTTCGATTGATCGAGTCTTTGGAGAGACTCCCAACAATTACCCCAACTTTGTATGTCATTTGGTCATCCTCCCACTCGGACTCGATGAATGCTATAAGTTTCACTGCAATTTTTCGGTTCCGAGTTCTTTCCTAGAAAAATAATAATTTGCGTATTCATATCCTTCTTTTGATCGTGCATCTGCGGCTCGCGCATTCAAATGGAAAGGGCCCCGAGTTGTCTCGAGGCCCTTGCTCAATCTCTTCAACTCTTTGATCGATGCCAACTGATCAGTCAAGAGAACTTGAGACTGTGGTGCAGACGACGGGGGTTGAACCCGCACCATTAATTTGGCAAAAATGAATATGCTGCCAATTACAACACGTCCACATCACGAACGGAATTTTGGCATTAATCCATCATTGAATATATTCGACTGCGAATGGATGTGGATGAGTTAAGTCTGTGGAAATGCAAAGAGACCCGATATTTGGTCGGGTCTCTTTGCTTGCCAAATTAATGTAAAAGTAAGCATACTAGAGATTCGCTCAACTTGGAGTGAGAAGGCCTGCCAGGCAGGAGGTGTATTAACTATTACTCGGGTTTACGTCCTTGACGGAGTAAGCCGTACGTAACTGCATCTTCTAATGCCATTGCAGATGCTGCGATCACATTTTCGTGAACACCTACTGTGGTCCAGGAACCATCGCTATCACTTGTTTCGACCAATACCCGCGTTACTGCGCCAGTTCCAAGCCGACCTTCAAGGATACGGACTTTATAATCGGTAAGTTCAAGGCGCTGGAGTTCTGGATAAAATTTCTTGAGTCCAGTTCGAATCGCAGTATCAATCGCGTTGACTGGACCATTTCCAATCCCAGTAGTGACAATACTTTCGCCATGCGCTTTAAGGGTGACGGTTGCACGCGAGGTAACGCCGCCATCCGCATCACCATCGACCGTGGTCTGCCAATCTTCGATAGTAAAGAATTCTGTTCGCTTGCCGGCAATCTCTTCACGTAATAATAATTCGAACGAAGCATCCGCTGCCTCAAAAGTGAAACCTCGAGATTCCATCTCCTTGACTCGCTCAACCACACGAGCGACCACTTCTTTGTCGCCGCCCAAATCAATGCCCAACTCTTTTGACTTCAATTCAATAGAGGCGCGGCCTGCCATTTCAGAGACCAACATTCGCATATCGTTTCCAACACTTGCGGGATCTTCATGTTGATACATAGCGGGATCAACCTTGATTGCGCTGGCATGTAGCCCCGCTTTGTGGGCAAAGGCAGATACGCCAACATAAGGTTGGCGCGCACTTGGAGCGACATTTGTTACCTCGGCAACAGCATGAGAAATTCTAAAAGATTCGCGAAGCGCGCCAACTGGCAGGACAAGTTTCTTCATCTTAAGTTCTAAGTTTGCGATGATGCTTACTAGATCAGCATTACCAGTACGTTCGCCATATCCATTGAGAGTTCCTTGTACGTGCGTTACACCTGCATCGATGGCGGCCAACGAATTCGCAATCGCACATCCTGTGTCATTGTGGCAATGAATTCCAAGGCGAGCCGACGATGCTTGCAAAACGTTATGGACAACATCTGCGAGCTCAGGGGGGAGCATGCCGCCATTTGTATCGCAGAGCGCGATGACATCAGCGCCAGATTCAGCAGCCACTCGAACTACTTCTAGGGCATAAGCCTTGTTTGAACGGTAGCCATCAAAGAAATGTTCGGCATCTAAGAAAACCCGTTGGCCACCTTCGCGTAAGAACTTAATAGAGCTGCGGATCATCTCGAGATTCTCATCAAGGTTTGTCTTAAGTGCAAGGTCTACATGTCGGTCATGACTCTTGGCAACGAGCGTGACCATGGGAGCTCCGGAATCTTGTAAGGCACGCAGCAATACATCATCTGCTGCGAGCGCGCCAGGACGACGGGTTGCACCAAAAGCAACAAAGGTTGCGTTCTTTAGTTTGAGTTCGGTTTGTGCCAATTTAAAAAATTCGGTGTCTTTGGGATTTGCCCCTGGCCAACCGCCTTCAATAAATCCGACGCCAAGATCATCCAAGTGACGTGCAATCGTCAACTTGTCATGAACAGAGAGATTTAAACCCTCTTGTTGCGCGCCATCGCGCAGCGTGGTGTCATAAATATGGAACGCATCAGTTACTGGCATTTACGAAACTCGCTTGTTCCAGCCGTGTTTATCTTCGAGGGTGCCATGTTGAATCCCGAGCAAAGTTTCGCGAATTTGATGGGTGATTGGTCCAGGATTGCCATCGCCAGTCATCCATGTTCCTTGTGCGCTCTTCGCTGACGCAACGGGGGAAACAACTGCTGCAGTTCCACATGCAAAAATTTCAGTGATCTCGCCACTTGTGACGCCACCTTGCCACTCATCGATTGAAATCATGCGCTCTTCAACTTTATATCCAAGGTCCTTTGCAACTGTAAGAATAGAGTCTCGAGTGATTCCGGCAAGCAAAGTTCCAGTGAGTTTTGGAGTGATGATTGTTGCATTGGCGCCACTGCCTTTCACGAAGCAAAGGTTCATGCCGCCCATCTCTTCAACCCACTTGCGTTCAATGGCATCAAGCCAGACAACTTGATCGCAACCATGCGATGCCGCTTGTTTCTGTGCAAGAAGTGAGCCGGCATAGTTTCCACCAGTCTTCGCCGCTCCGGTACCACCTGGCGCGGCCCGAACGAATTCTGTAGAAATCCAAACGGAGACAGCTTTGCCTGGATTGAAATACGCTGAAGCGGGAGTTGTAATCACCATATATGTAGCGTGATTGCTTGGACGAACTCCTAAGCCAACTTCGCTGGCAAACATAAATGGACGAATATAAAGTGATTCGCCAACTTTTTTTGGAACCCAAGCGCGATCTTGTTTAACGAGCGCTTCAACTGTTGCAACAAAATCTTCAATGGGAAGTTCGGGAAGCGCTAGGCGTGCGGCACTTCGGCGAAAACGCTCGGCATTGGCTTCAGGGCGAAAAAGACTAATACCGCCATCAGGTTGGCTATAAGCCTTCAGCCCTTCGAAAATTTCTTGACCATAGTGAAGAACAGACATAGCCGGATCAATTGATAGTGGTCCATAAGCCTTTAGTTCTGCATCTCCCCAACCGGTCGCTTCACTCCACTCGGCAATCACCATGTTGTCGGTGTAAAACTTGCCGAAACCGCCAGCTGCAATCTTGGCAGCACGATCGGCATCTGAAACCGGATGTGAATTGGGATTAAGGATGATCTTCATTTAGATAGCTCCTGCCAGTGCATCTCCGATTTGAACGGTACTTCGTTTGGAATCACCGCGCGTCAATAAATCCGCTGCAACCGCGCGCTCGACATCACTCGCGGCATCAGTTTCTCCAAGGTGTGCAAGCAACATTGCAACGGACATCACCGTCGCGGTTGGATCAGCCAAAGATTTTCCAGCAATATCCGGGGCCGAACCATGAACAGGTTCGAACATCGATGGAAATGCACCTGTTGGATTGATATTTCCCGAT
>Ga0097691_1000979_pt1 | contig 22390 bp, 20 predicted proteins | sample NGESurdeep072012_8_FD_72858 | JGI IMG/M metagenome (GOLD analysis project Ga0097691, IMG submission 72858) | Arctic peat soil microbial communities from Barrow, Alaska - NGEE Surface sample 210-1 deep-072012 | ecosystem: Environmental > Terrestrial > Soil > Wetlands > Peat ... | reverse complement strand
GATCCGATGCGCGAGGTGCTGCTCGGCCTGGTCAATACGATGCAGACGGTTCGCGAGGTGGATATCCAGCCGGTGTTGCCGCGGCTGTTTGCGTACGCGGGGTGTCTCGAGAGGCGCTCGGAGTTGACGCTCGCCTCTGACGTATACGGAACGATTGCGAGGCTGGCGGAAGAGGATTACGACGGCGATCTGTTGATCGATTCGTTTTTGCGGCTTGGGTATTGCAAGCGCATGTTGGGCGAGCTCAACGACGCAGAGTCATCGTACGCGACGGCAGGGAAGATCGCGAAGCGGCAGAAGGAGACGGCACGGGCGCTGCGTTCGCAGATTGGTGTTGCGGTTGTCGTCATGATTCGCGGCAATTTGCCGAAGGCGGAAGAATTGCTGGCGAGTGTAGTGGTCGAGAGCGAACGGGCTGAATGCGCAGATATCACAGCGAATGCGCTGCATTCCCGCTCGGTAGTGGCGCAACGTCGAGGCGATCTCGGTCGCGCGGTGTGCCTCGCCTACGAAGCTCTGCAGTGGGCCGCTCTTCCCAACGAGCGCGACGCCATTCTCGGCGACATCGGCGCGTACTTCGTTGCAATGCAGCGGTTCGACGCCGCGCGCGATGCGCTGATGGTTCTCGAAGCGACCGCCGCGACAGAACTGGTCCGGCTGAATGCACGCGTCAACATGGTGGCGCTGGCTGCCCGCGCCGGTGACAACGCGTTGTTCGCGAGTTCGCGCACGCGCCTCGATGGTGTCTCACTCCCGCCAGAAGTTCAGGTCAACTATCTCATCGAAAGCGCTCGAGGATTGCGTCGATTCGGTGAGTCAGAGACAGCCAGGGGATTGCTCGAGGACGCTCGCGAGCTCGCCGTATCTCACGGATTCAACCGGTCAATATTCGAGGCGGAGGAGATGCTCGCCGAGCGCGCCGATGAGGTGCACACCACGAGCGGCGAATTCCGATTCGAGGACTCGGAAGCCGCCGCAGGCGTGGAGCAGGAACTTCGAAAGATGGCGCTGGCCGTCTCTTAGATTTCGAGGCGGCCGGGTTTTCCGGCAATACTTAGCAGGTGCTGCCGTTGTTCGTGACGATATCGCAGCCCTTCGGCGCGGTCGGCGACGAGCAAGCTGCGGCGGCAATCAGGGCGGCAGCGGAAACCAGCAGCGCGATCGAGCGGCGGATCGTCATTTGAAAGGGCCTCGAAGAATGGGCGAGTGAATAAGTGGAGTGCGGAAGCTAGGTGATCTGCCTTGGACATACAGTACCCTTTTGTGCCAAAAAACCTTGCTTTTGTGCCACGACCGTAATCATTTTGTCCCCAATCGCTTAGCCACAGTCAACAACCCGCGACAGTCAACAACCCCAATGCACGTCGCCGCATGCGTCCAGCCTGCCAAACTCTCCCGCCTCCAAGGGGCGGCTGGAAGCGCGCATAGCGTGCACGCGGCACTCGACTGGGCCCATGCCGACTCGATCATCCGCCGGCAACCCGTGGACGTCCTCGTCGTAGACCCCCAGTTCGACACACCGGCCGAGGCCCGGTCGGACCGGATCTGCGCCGTCAGGAACCGGTACCGGTCGCTCCCCATGATCGTGTACTCCAACCTGGCCGCCCAGACCCTGCGGCCCCTCGTCGAGCTCGGCCGCGAGGGCATGGAACAGCTCATCCTCTTCGGCCTCGACGACGACCCCCAGCACCTCCGGCAGATGCTGGAGCGCCAGCCGGGCATCGTCCTGTCCGAACGGCTCCTTGGCCACCTCCAGCGTCCGCTCAGCCGTGTCCCGGCTGCCGTGGCCGGCGCCCTGGAACGGCTCATCCGCAATCCGTCGGTCTTCCGCGGAGTACCCGATCTCGCGGCCGCGGCCGGCGTCCCGCGCCGGTCGCTCTACCGGCACTTCGAACGCGCCGGTTTCGTGACGCCCCGCGAACTCGTCGCCGGCGCACGGCTGCTCCGGGGATACGCCTTCCTCCGTGAACCCGCATACTCGCTCGAGGCCGTCGCGGATCACGTCCGCTTCACCGATTCGGACGCCCTCACCAAGGCCATGAAATGGGGGGTCGGCATGACACCCGGTCGCGCGCGCGATCGCATGGGACCCGAAGAGTTCGTCGCACGGCTTGCGGCACGGATCGCGCCGGGCGCGAATCTCAATGAGGCGCACTATTGGTTCGCAGGCCACGTCGGCGCCAGGATCCCCAATGCGTGACTGGATCTTGACGCCCGGCAGTCCCCGCGTGCTCATCGTCGACGACGAGCCCGCGATCTGCGCCGCGCTCACCCAGGTGCTGCGCCGTGCCGGCTTCGACCCGGTCGCGGCGCTGAGCGCACCCGAAGCAGAGTCGCTCCTCTCGGATTCGATTGCGGCGATGTTGCTCGACCTGCGTATGCCGCACATGCGCGGCGACGTGTTCTACTACCTCGCCTCGGCGCGCTGCCCGCAGCTGCGGCGGCACACGCTGTTCATGACCGGCGACATCTCGCCGGATGGCGAGCGCATGATCAACCAGACCGGGTGCGGCGTGCTCTGGAAGCCGTTCCCGAACGCCGTGCTCGTGGACGCGGTGCGCGACCTGCTCGCCGATCGCACCGGGACGCTCGCCGCGTCGCGTTGATCGACGACCCTACAGCGACCAGTTCTTCAGCGTCTTGAGCGCATTTTCGAGCGCCGCGCGCTGCGCGGGATGCGAGGCGGTGGCGAGCAGCGACTCGTACGTCGCCACGGCGAGCTTCAGCGCCACCGGATCGTTCTCCGCGCCGGCGAGGGCGGCCGCGTTGTCGGCGAGGCTCGCCTTCGCGAGTTCGTCGTCCGGAAAGCGCGCCGTGATCTGCTGCCAGCGATTCACGCGGGACCTGGGCGACGACTCGGACAAAGCCCACAAATGCCAGGCGGCGCGATTCGACGGGTCCGCCGTGAGTGCGCGCGACGCGAGACCGGACACCACGTCGGGGCCGCGGCCGGTAAGCCAGTACGCATTCGCGAGCGTGACGATCGCGCGCGCATTTTCCGGTTCGCGCTGAACGATGACTTCATAGATCGGACCCGCGACTTCGTGCATCTCGCGGTAGGGCTCGACCGCCGTGACGAGTTCTTCCGTGGACGCCGTGGCCGCGAAGTGCGCCAGGCTCTCCAGCAGTCGCGCAACGTCGCCGCGCTGATGATATTCGTGCACCACGGCGTCGAGCCTGGCGCGGACGCTCGTTTCTTTCGTCGAGGGGTTTTGCGTGACCATTTTGAAATCTACCGGGAGCTATCCCGCGGTGCATCGGTGACCCGATGAGCGCCGTGCGACTCATCGTGGTGGGATCGGACGCCGCCTTCGCCGCGGCGATACGCGAGGTGCTTGCCGCCCAGCTCCCCGACTCGGTTTCGGAGACGCTCGATCCCCGGCACCTGAAAACGCGCCCGCTCGTAGACTGCGTGGTGATCGACGGGCATGCGGACGGCGCGCAAAGCGCGGAGCTCGCGACACGCCTTCGTGCGATGGGTTTCGCGGGCGCGCTCGTGGTCGTGTCGGACGGGAGTGGCGAAACGGGCGCTGCGCTTGCCGCCGCGGGTGCGGCACATGCACCGCCGCAGGAGCTTGCACACCAGCTGGTTCCGCGCCTCGCCGAGCAGCTCGCGCACGCGGGAAGCGAGCACGCCGCACAGGTGATGCGCGCGCGGCGGCTGATTGCGGCTGGTGAGATCGCGCTCCGCTTCCAGCACTCGCTGAACAACCCCCTCGCGGGAATCCTCGCGGAGGCGCAGCTCATGCTGCTCGACTCGCTGCCGCCCGACCAGCACGAGGCACTCGAGCGCATCGTGGGACTGTGCCGCCGGATCATCGAACTCGGCAAATCACTGGACGGGATCGGCGAGCGTACGTAGTCCCGCCGTGACCGGGGACATTTCTACTGAACGTTGACAGTACCAGCACCTGGCCTTGCGCGGGCGGGGCCGGGACCCCATACTCAACGGGTCACCCGCCCACTGTTCTTTTGGCTGTTGGGCGCCGGGGTGGTTTGTATCGCCGGACCGCGTGTGAGTAATCCGCGCTTGTGGCGGCCCGAGGCGAGATCGCGCCAACAGCATCATCGAGCACGACCCGCCCCGATCCGATCGCTTTTCATACAGTCGTTGCGCGACGGTGCAGTTGCGTCCGTCCGATATTTTTTTACCAATCCCGTTCCACACAATTCATGAACGAACGTCGACGCCCGCATCGTCGCGGCCGCAATTCACGCCCGCGCGGGAACCCTACGAACGAGACCTACAACGAGGCGGATCCGTACCGCGATCCGTCCGAGCCGCCGGCAGAGCAGACGCCGCCGGCGACGCTTGCGGGCCCGCCACCTTCCGCGGCACCGTCCGGCGAAGTCAGCGGCGACAGCATGCCGTCGAACGGCGGCGAATCCGCTCCACCGCCGCAGGCTCCACGATTCGATGGCGGCCCGACGAACCAGAACAACAACAACTACAACAACGGGCCCCGGCAGCACCAGAACGACAACAACCAGCAAGGCGGCGGCAGCCGTCGCGGGCGCCGTAACCGGCGCGGACGCCAGCGGACGGGCCAGCCCGGTGGCAGTGGCGGTGGCGGCGAGCAGCAGGTCATGTCGGGACCGCCGCCGGTGATCGTCCCCGACGGCGCGACGGAAGGCTGGTTCGACGCATCGCGCGACGCGGGATTCATCCGCCGGGCCGAGAACAGCTACCTCGCCGACATCGGCGACGCCTACGTCGGTCCTCATCTGATTCGCCAGTTCGGCATCCGCCGCGGCGACCTCATCTCCGCGACGACGGGACGCGACCACCGCGGCCGCATCATGGCCGCGGAAATCACGACGATCAACAGCGACGATCCGGCGCTCGCGCTGCGCCGCCCCGACTTCAATACCCTCACGGCGAGTTACCCCGAGCGAAAGCTCACGCTCGAAACCGGCCGGCCCTCGAAGAGCGGTCCCGAACTCACCCGGCGCGCCATCGACCTCATCGCGCCGATCGGATACGGCCAGCGCGCGCTCATCGTGGCGTCCGCTCGCGCCGGCAAGACCATGCTGCTGCACGCCATCACCGAAGGCGTCGCGATCAACCATCCGAACGCCACGCTGCTCATTCTCCTCGTGGACGAGCGTCCCGAGGAAGTCAGCGAGGCGATTTCGTGGGGCGTCGGTGAAGTGATCGCATCGAGCTTCGACCAGCCGGCGTCACGGCACGTCGAGGTGACCGAAATGGTCCTCGAGCGCGCACGCCGCCTCGTGGAACAGGGCAAGGACGTCGTGATCGTGCTCGACTCGCTGACGCGCATGGCTCGCGCCTTCAACACCGCGGAACGCGGCACCGGCCGCACGCTCTCGGGCGGCCTCGATTCCTCGGCGATGGCGAGGCCCAAGGCGTTCTTCGGGTCGGCGCGCTCCATCGCGCCGGAGCACGGCGGCGGGTCGCTCACCATCATCGCGACCGCGCTCGTCGAGACGGGATCGCGCATGGACGACGTGATCTTCGAGGAGTTCAAGGGCACGGGCAACTGCGAGATCAAGCTCGATCGTTCGCTCGCGGAGAAGCGGATCTTCCCGGCGTTCGACATCGGCACGAGCGGCACGCGGCGCGAGGAGAAGCTCTTCAGCCCCGAACAACTCCCCGCGATCTACACGCTGCGCCGCGGGCTGCAGCAGATGCCGCCGTCGTCCGCCATGGAATGGCTCATCAAGCGCATCGCCGCGACGACTTCCAACGACGCGCTGTTGCAGGGGCTCTAACCACAACAACAACTGCCACAGCGTTAACACGGAAACCGCCGGATCGACGGCCGGATTTTCACTGATAAACTCTGGGGGAATTACAACTGCGCAGTTGTAGTTCCCCCTTTTTGAGTTTTATCCGCGAAAATCCGGCTTCTGTTCCGGAAGTTTCCGTGATAAAGCGGTTGTCGCTGCCCTACTCAAATCAGGCTACGTACTCGTCGAGCAACATGGCCATCGCGCGCAGTCCGCGGCGCACGTTGTCCACGGAGATCCACTCGTCGGGCGCGTGCGCGTTTTCGCCGGGAAGCCCGAATCCCACCAGCAGCACGGGGGCCTTCAGCACGCGCTCGAAATCGCCGACGACGGGAATCGACCCGCCCTCTCCGACGATCACGGGCTCGCGGCCGAATGCGGCCGCGAGCGCGCGACGCGCCGCGTCGAACACCCTGCCGTCGAGATCGGCGCGCCACGGCTTGCCGCCGTGCAGGGGCTGCACCGCAACCTGCACCCCCGCAGGCGCGACCTTCTCCACGTGCGCTTTCATGAGGCGTTCGATCACGGCGGGATCCTGGTCGGGCACGAGCCGGCAGCTCACCTTCGCCATCGCCTTCGCCGGCAGCACGGTCTTTGCGCCCTCGCCCGTGTATCCGCTGAGCAGGCCGTTGACCTCGCACGTCGGGCGCGTCCACAATTTTTCGAGGGTGGTCCTTCCCTGCTCTCCGCCGAGCGCGCTCACGCCCAGCTCGCGGACGAAGCCGGCTTCGTCGAACGGGAGCGAGCGCATGCCGGCGAGCACGGCATCGGGAAACGGGCGCACGTCGTCGTAGAATCCCTCGATCGCGACGTGGCCGTCTGCGTGATGCATCGTCGCGAGAATGCGCGCGAGCGCCATCGCCGGGTTCACCACCGCGCCGCCGTACGATCCGGAATGGAGGTCCGACGACGGCCCCTTCACCGTGATCTCAAAATACGCGAGCCCGCGCAGCGAGCTGAGAATCGACGGGATACCCGGCGCGAACATCGCGGAATCCGAGATGACCACCGCATCGCACGCGAGACGCTTGGCGTACTTCTCCACGAACGCCGCGAGGTGCTCGCTGCCGATCTCCTCCTCGCCCTCGGCGATCACGATCACGTTCACCGGCAGCGTTCCGCGCACGGCGAGCTGCGCCTCGAGCGCCTTCACGTGAATCCAGAGCTGTCCCTTGTCGTCCACGGAGCCGCGAGCGAAGAGCTTGCCGTCGCGGATCGCGGGTTCGAACGCGGGAGAAGTCCACAGTTCGAGCGGCTCGGGCGGCTGCACGTCGTAGTGCCCGTACACGAGCACGGTCGGCGCGCCGGCGGGCGCCGTGCGCCATTCGGCGAGCACCACGGGATGGCCGGCGGTGGGAATCGTCTCCGTCGTGAAGCCGATGTTCGCGAGCTTCTCGTGCAGCCAGGCTGCGGCGCGGCGCGTGTCGGCGTCGTGCTCCGAGCGCGCACTGACGCTGGGAATCCGGAGGAACTCGAACAGCTCGTCGAATATTCTCGCGTCGTTCTTCGAGAGCCATGCGTCGAGATCGGAGGGAACCTTGGGAGCGGACATGGTCATTGGGTCCAGGGAAATGGTTGTGCGCGCAGCGGCCACTCTCCGTTCCACTGGGAGAGGAACCAGAGCCGCTTGCGCGCAACGTACGAGTCGCCGCGCATCAGCGCGACACTCTCGCCAGAATCGATGTGAAAACAGCAGGCGAGCTTTCGAATCTCGCGCGGCTCCCCCTTTTCGTCGTCGAGCACGAGGATCATCCCCGCGCCGGGCCCGGCGTGCTCGTCGAACGTGGTCCACAGGTCATACTGGTTCGCGCGGCCGAGGAGGTTGAGCGAATACACGCGCGGATGCGATTTCAGGTGGTACGCGAGTTCGCTCGCGTCCTGGTAGCGTTCGCCGGCGACGTACAGATCGTCGCCGGCCGACGGGCGTCCCTTCACCGCGTCGATGTGCCGGTCCACCACGCTCGCGAGGAGTTCCCATCCGTACGCCTTCGCGACCTGGTCGCGATCGGCGCGCAGCGGGATGATCGGATACACCGCGTGGATGCACACGATCGCGGAGAGCACGCCGCCGAGCTGAAGGCCGCGCCTCAGCCACAGTTCCGAGCGATCGGAGCCCACCGGCTCGGTGGCCAGCAGGATCACCGCCGGAATCCACGCGATCGCGGGCCAGTTCGCCTCGGCGCGGCGATGCGTGGCGCTGTACACGAAGAATGCGAGGCAGCACGCGGCAGTCACGCCGAGGACGAGGCGGATGCCATCCGGCGTCGGCTCGAAGGAGCGCTTGATCGCGCGCATGACATAGAAGAAGAGGATCGGCGAGACGAGCCCGATCTGTCCGCCGAGCAGCTCCAGCTCGCGGTTCAGCGCGGCGAGGATGCCGCCCTGCGATTCACCCAGCCCGTGCCCGAGCTGGAACTTGAACGACACCCAGTCGTGCCTCCAGTTCCAGAAGAGAACCGGCACGAGCACGAGCGACGCGACGGCCACCGCGAGGTACGGCCCGCGCTCGCCGAACTTGTTCTGCAGGCGCGGATGGAGAATGCAGGCGAGCGCGATCGAGGCGGGGATGAGGATCGAGGTATACTTCGACGCCATCGCCAGCCCGATCGCGAGGCCGGCGACGAGCCACCACCGCGCGAGCGGATGCCGGTCTCTCTCCGCGGAAACATTCAGCGTGCGCACCACCGCGTAGAGCGCGCACGACGCGGCGCACAGCATCGGCGCATCGGGCGTCGCGAGGATCAGTCCGACGGCAGCGAGCGGCATGCAGCAGAGCAGCAGGACCGCGAGCTTCGCCGCGCCATCGCCGGCCAGCTCGCGCGATGTCAGCGCCACGGCGTATATCGCGCCCGAGCCGGCCAGGATGGAGAAGAAGCGCACGCCGATGGCGTGGTAGCCGAAGATCGCCGTGCCCGCGCGGATCAAGACCGCGATCATCGGCGGGTGATCGAAGTAGCCGGGCATGAGCGTACGCGACCAGTCCCAGTAGTACGTCTCGTCGGGAAAGAGCGGCACGATCGCCCCGATCGCGAGCCGGAGCAGCGTGGTGCCGGCGAGGATCGTGAGCGCGTGGCGCCATGCGCGGGATTCGGTCACACCCTAAACTTACAACACAGGGGTGAGAGGTGAGTACGAGTCGGAGGGATGAGTACGAGAAAGTAGCGCTGAGTTTGAGTGGGAGCGTGAGTGAACGGGAGTGGTGGGAGAGGGAGAGCGAGCGCACTCCTACTCGACTCCCACTCGACTCCCACTCCGACTGAACTCCGACTCCCACTCAAACTCAATTCTACTTTCTCGTACTCATCCCTCCGACTCAAACTCACTCTCCCCGCTGCTCCTAGCGAATGCCGAACCGTCTCGCGCAGGAAACAAGTCCGTACCTGCTCCAGCACGCCGATAACCCGGTGGACTGGTATCCGTGGGGCGCCGCCGCGCTGCAGCGTGCGCGCGACGAAGGCAAGCCGATCCTGCTCTCCATCGGTTACGCGGCGTGCCATTGGTGCCACGTGATGGCGCATGAATCGTTCGAGCACGACGAGACGGCGCGCCTCATGAACGAGCGATTCGTGAACGTGAAGGTCGACCGCGAAGAGCGGCCCGATCTCGATTCGATCTACATGCAGGCGGTGCAGGCAATGACAGGTCAGGGCGGATGGCCCATGACGGTATTCCTGACGCCCGCCGGCGAGCCGTTCTACGGCGGCACCTATTTTCCGCCCGAGGACCGTCACGGCATGCCGAGTTTCCGGCGCGTCCTGCTCTCCGTCGCGGACGCATGGGAGACGAAGCGCGACGACGTCGCCCGCGCCGCGCAGTCGGTTCGGGAGATGTATGAAGCCGGAAGACCGACGACCGAAGATGGAAGACCGAAGACCGAAGATGGACCGCGAGCGACGGTCGACACCCTCGCGCGTGCAACGAAGGACCTCTCCGCGCGCTTCGAGCCGATGATGGGCGGCTTCGGCGGTGCACCGAAGTTTCCGCACACGATGGCGCTCGACTTTCTGCTCCGGCGGTGGGCGCGCACGAACGACGAGCACGCGCTGCACATCGTGATGCATTCGTTCCGGCAGATGGCGCGGGGCGGTATCTACGACCAGGTCGGGGGCGGATTCCATCGCTATTCCGTGGACGCGCGCTGGCTCGTGCCGCACTTCGAGAAGATGCTGTACGACAACGCGTTGCTCGCGAGGCTCGGCGCGCATCTGTTTCAAGCGTCCGGAAGCGTGGAGGTGCGCCAAGTCACCGAGGAGACGCTGCGCTGGGTGATGCGGGAGATGACCGACGCGAGCGGGGGCTGGTACTCGTCGCTCGACGCGGACAGCGAGCACGAGGAGGGGAAGTTCTATGTGTGGTCCGCCGACGAGATCGCGTCGGTCCTCGGCGACGACGCGCCGGCCGCGATCGCGCACTGGGGCGTGACCGCCGGCGGCAACTTCGAAGGGGCGAACATCCTGAACGTCCGCGGCGACGGGCCGGTGCCCGACGCCGGCTCGCTGCGGAGCTGGAAGCAGCGCCTTTACGATGTGCGCGAGAGACGCATATGGCCCGCGCGCGACGAGAAGGTTCTCGCGTCGTGGAACGGCCTGATGCTGCGCGCGATGGCCGAGGGCGCCCGCGTGTTCGGGAGCGCTGACTACGCGAGTGCGGCGCTTCGCAACGGCGAGTTCCTCTGGCGCGAGATGGTGCGTGACGGGCGTGTCTATCGCACGCACACGCGGGGAGAGACGCGCATTCCCGGCTTCCTCGAAGACCAGGCCTCGGTCGCGCTCGGCTTTCTCGCACTCCATCAGCTCACGTTCGACAGGACGTGGTTCGATCGTGCGCGCGAACTCGCCGGTGTGTGCGTCGCGAAATTCCGCGACGAGACCACGGGCGACTTCTACGACACCGCGGCCGACGCCGAGGCGCTCGTGACGCGGCCGCGCGACATCACCGACAACGCCACGCCGGCGGGTTCGTCACTCGCGGTGGAACTGCTCCTCCTGATGGCGGAGCTCACCGGCGACGTGCCGTCTCGCGAGCAGGCGTTTCATGTGCTCGACTCCGCCGCGGAACCGATGGCGCGCTACGCCACGATGTTCGGGCATCTCCTCGGCGCGGCGGACCTCGCGGTCAATGGCGGCGTGGAAGTCGCGCTCGCCGGCGATCCCGGCGCAGAGGACCATCGCGTGCTCGCTCGCGCGGTGGCCGCGCGATACGTGCCGTCGCTCGTGCTGGCCGGGGGTCAGGGTGCCGCGGTTCGGGGCCTCGCCCTCATGGATTCGCGCGAGGCGGTCGGCGGTCGTGCGACGGCGTACGTCTGCCGTCACTATGCGTGTGGTGTGCCGACGACGGACGCCGCGGCACTCGACGCCCAGCTCGACGCGCCTTCGTCCGTCACTCGAAATCGAGCGCAAGATTGAACGCCGGCGCCGAATGCGTGAGCGCGCCGACGGAGATCCTGTCGACGCCGGTCTCGGCGATCGCGCGCACCGTCTCGAGACGCACACCGCCGCTCGCCTCGGTGATGCAGCGGCCGCGGGCGATCGCGACGCACTCGCGCATCACGTCGTTCGACATGTTGTCGAGCAGAATGCTCTCGGCGCCGGCGTTCACGGCGGTGCGCGCCTGTTCGGGCGTCTCGACCTCGACCTGGACGGGCGTTCCTCTGGGTGCGTAGTCGCGCACGCGTCTGATGGCGAGGGTCACGTCGCCGTCCACGGCCGCGAGGTGATTGTCCTTGATCAGCACCGCGCTGGCGAGATCGGAGCGGTGGTTCACGCCGCCGCCGCAGCGCACGGCGTACTTCTCGAGGCGGCGCCATCCCGGCAGCGTCTTGCGAGTGTCGACGACGACGGCCCGTGTCCCTCGCACGGCCTCGACGAAGCGGTGCGTGAGCGACGCGATGCCGGAGAGGTGCTGCATGAAGTTCAGCGCGGTGCGCTCGGCGGCGAGCAGGCCGCGCGCGTGGCCGGAGAGAAAGAGGACGGTCTCGTCGCGCTCTGCCGCCGTGCCGTCCTCGGCGTCGACGCGGATCTCGATGCGCTCGTCGAGGAGGCGGAACGCGGCGAGCGCGAGCGGCACCCCGGAAATCACGCCGGGCTCGCGCGTAACGAGCCGGGCGCGGGCGCGCCGCGTGGGGAGCACGGTGGCGAGCGTCGTGATGTCCTCGAACGCGGCGTCCTCCTCGAGCGCGCCCCGCACCAGCGAAATGATGGCGGCCTCATCCAGCGGAAAGCGCGGCCCCCCGAACTGCGGCGGCTCGAAGGGCGTGATCCGCCGCGGCGGATGCGGCGGTTCGGGATCCGTCATTCACCCGGATCCACGCCGGGGCCCGCCTGCACCGGCCCGCCGCCGCCGATGCTCACCATGCGCTCGATGGCGAGGCGGGCGCGCGCGGCGATGTCTTCCGGCACGGTGATGCGATGCTGCATCCGCTTCAGCGACGCGAGCACTTTCGGGAGCGTCGTGACCTTCATGTATGCGCACGACGCCCGCTCGTTCGCGGCGTAAAAGGTCTTGCCGGGATACGCGCGCCGGAGCCGGTGCAGGATCCCGACTTCGGTGGCGACGATGAATTCGCTCGCGCCGGATTGCGCGGGACGGTTGATCATCCCCTCGGTCGAGAGAATGTGTGCGCCCTCCGGATCGACGTCGCCGGCGGATATCGCCTCGACCACACTCGTCGCGCAGCCGCATTCGGGGTGAACCAGGAATTCCGCGTCGGGGTGCAGCGACCGCTGCAGCCGGATGTTCTCGGGATCGATGCCCGCGTGCACGTGGCATTCGCCCATCCACACGCGGATGTTCGTGCGGCCCGTGATGCGGCGCACGTGCGCTCCGAGGAACATGTCGGGGAGAAACAGGATCTCGCGGTCGGCCGGAATCGAGTTCACCACTTCCACCGCGTTGCCCGAGGTGCAGCAGTAGTCGCTCTCCGCCTTCACCTCGGCGGTGGTGTTCACATACGACACCACGACGGCACCCGGATGCTCGGCCTTCCACTCGCGCAGCTGGGCGGCGTCGATGGTCGACGCGAGCGAACAGCCGGCTGCGAGATCGGGAAGGAGCACCGACTTCGCCGGCGAGAGGATCGCCGCCGTCTCGGCCATGAAGTGCACACCGCAGAACACGATCACGTCCGCGGTCGTCTTGGCGGCCTCGCGGGAGAGGCCGAGCGAGTCGCCCACGACGTCGGCGACGTCCTGCACCTCGGGGCGCTGGTAGTTGTGGGCGAGGATCACGGCATTGCGCTCGCGGGCGACGCGACGGATTTCCTCTTGCAGCTCCGCGAAGGCGTTGCGCTGTGTGTCGGCGGATGCTTCAGCCATCCCGAATGATAGCGTCAGCCACTTGGCGCGCGCATCCCGAGCGAACGGCCCGCGAGCCTTGCGCTAAGGCTTGCCGAACCGCTGCTCCCGGTACACGTCCATCGTGGTCTGCTCGCGAGGCTCATGCCGGGACGTGACGACTCTCATCTCGACCGCACCGGCGGGCGCCGGTGCGTAGACCGTGTCGACGACGTACGTCACCGCAACGGGCGCCGCAGCCGCAACGGCAACCGGAATGTAGGCGTTCGACGGAATCACGTACTGAAATCGAAGCCGCGATGCGGCGGGAGCCTGAACCGGAGACCCACCCCACTGGGACGCGGTCCCGTTCCACGCCCCGCCCGTGGCCTGCTGCGATTCCTGCGTTGATCCGTGACGCCCAGAGGCGGTGCTCGAAGACCGGCCCCACTGTTGCGCGTGAGAAGTGCTCCCCACGGCGCTCAGGGCGACCAAAACGAATATCACGCGAAATCGGGTCATGGCGAGAACCTCCTCAATTCATGCTACCCCGCAAGGCACTGAACGGTAATGAGGCCGTTGTCCGGAAGCTGTCAGCCGACCGCTGTCGGCTGACAGCGTTCAGTTCAACTCGGAACTACCACTCGATATGCTTCCCCCGCCATTTCCGCTTTTCCTTCGGGAAATCGCGACGGAAATGTCCTCCTCGCGATTCCTTCCGCATCAGCGCGGCCTCGGCGATGAGGTGCGCGGTGTCCACCATGTTCTGTTCCTCGGTCGCGCCCGACGGCAGCCGCGACGCGATGTCCTCGAGCCTCTCGATGCAGTGGCGCAGCCCCTTCGAGTTGCGGTTGATGCCCGCGTGGTCCCACATCAGTTGGCGGATGCTGTCGACGGCGACCTGGGCCGCCCCGCGGTCGCGCAGCGGCGGCACGGTCCACGGCGCCAATCGGGGCGCTCGTCCGAGCCTCGGGGTCGCGACGATGTCGCGCGCGACACGTTCCGCGAACACGAGCCCCTCGAGCAGCGAGTTCGACGCAAGGCGGTTCGCGCCGTGCACGCCCGTGCAGCTCACCTCGCCGCAGGCGTAGAGCCGTTCGATGGAGGAACGGCCGGCGAGATCGGTCATCACGCCGCCCATCATGTAGTGCGCGGCAGGGGTGACGGGAATGCGGTCCTTCCGCGGATCGATGCCTCGCGCGCGGCAGATGGCGAAGATTCCGGGAAAACGGCGCGCAAACGTGCGGGCTATTTTTCGCGCGTCGAGATAGACGTCCGAACCGCCCTGCCGCTCCCGGAAAATCTCACGGGCGACGATGTCGCGCGGCGCGAGTTCGGCCAGGCGATGCCGGCGCGTCATGAATCGCACACCGCGATCGTTCACGAGAATCGCGCCCTCGCCGCGCACCGCCTCCGAAATCAACTGCAGCGGGTTCTCGGGCGTGTCGAGCGCGGTGGGGTGGAATTGCACGAATTCCATGTCGGCCAGTCGTGCGCCCGCACGGTGCGCGATCGCGTAGCCGTCGCCGGTCGCGACCTCGGGGTTCGTGGTGTACCGGTAGAGCTGGCCGCACCCGCCGGCCGCGAGCACCGTCGCGTCGGCGATGATCTCCACGGCGCGGCCCGAAACACTCGCCTTCACGCCGGCGCAGCGTCCGTCCACGATGACGAGGTCCAGCGCGCGTGCGCTCTCGAGCACCGTGACGTTCGGGCTGTTGCGCACGCGCTCGATCAGCGTGCGCGCGACCTCCGCACCAGTCTGGTCGCCGTTCGCATGCACGATCCGCTTGCGCGAGTGCGCGGCCTCCTTGCCGAGCGAGAGCCGGCCCGACGTGTCGGTGTCGAACCGCGCGCCGATCGACGCGAGCTCCCGCACGCGCTGCGGCCCCTCGGCGACGAGCACCTCCACGGCCGCCGCGTCGCACAGCGCGGCTCCAGCCGCCAGCGTGTCGAGCCGGTGGAGTTCCGCCGAATCGCCGGCGCCGAGCGCCGCGGCGATGCCGCCCTGCGCGTACGCGGTGGCGCTGTCGAAGAGCGAGCGCTTGGTGAGCATGAACACGTCGCCGTGCTCGGATGCGCGCCACGCGGAGTGCAGGCCCGCCACGCCCGAGCCGATCACCAGGAAGCGCGTTCTGATGCGGTCCGCCATGCCCGAAAGATAGCTTGCGACGCCCTGTCCCAGCGGCGATTCTTTCTCCCACATGCGGAAGCTCTCGGTCTTCATCGGCGCGCTGCTGGCGGTGCACGTCGCGTTGCTCTTCGTGCGCCCGTCGGGGTCGTCGCCGGCGCCGGCGGCAGCAGGCCTCGACATCGGCGTCGTGTTCGACCTGGGCGGACGGGGCGACAAGTCGTTCAACGACGGCGCCTACATCGGCGCGCAGCGGGCGGCCAGGGAACTCGGCGCGCGCGTCCGATACGTCGAGCCCGGCGAGGGCTCCGACCGCGAGGCGGGGCTTCGACTGCTCGCCGCCGAGGGCATGAAGCTCGTGATCGGCGTCGGATTCATCTTCACCGACGACCTGAGCGCGCTCGCGAGGGAGTATCCGGACGTCGCCTTCGCCGGCGTGGACTTCGCCGTCACGATCGGCGCCGACGGAAAACCGGTTGCGCCGCCCGGGAATCTCGCGGCGCTCAAGTTCCGCGAGGAGCAGGGGTCGTTCCTGGTCGGGGCGATCGCCGCGCTGGTGGGCGGCTCCAGGAAGGTCGGATTCGTGGGCGGGATGGACTCGCCGCTCATTCACAAGTTCGAGGCCGGGTATCGCGCCGGCGTCAAGGAAGTCTGCCCCGACTGCGAGGTGCTGGTGCAGTACGCCGGCGTCACGCCCGAGGCGTTTCGGAATCCCGGCCGCGGAAAGGAGCTGGCGCTCTCGCAATACCAGCAGGGCGTGAACGTCATCTATCACGCGTCCGGTTCCACGGGACTCGGGGTGTTCGAGGCCGCGCGCACGATGAACCGCTACGCGATCGGCGTGGACGCCGACCAGTATCGCGAGGCGCCGGGGCGTGTGCTGACGTCGATGGTGAAGCGCGTGGACAACGCGGTGTATGACGCGATCCTGCGCGTGAAGGAGAACCGCTTCACGGGCGGCATCTACAACTTCGGGCTCGCCGAGGACGGCGTGGGCTACGTCTACGACGAGCACAACCGCGCCCTGATTCCGGACGCGGTGCGCGCGCGTGTCGAAGCGCTGAAGGCCGAGATCGTGGCCGGCCGCATCGCGGTGCCCTCGTCCAGATGAACGGCGCCGCTCCGGCCATTCGGCTCACCGCGATCGACAAGTATTTCGGCGCGGTGCACGCGAATCGCAGCGCGTCGCTCGTGGTGCAAGAGCGAGAGATTCACGCGCTCGTCGGCGAGAACGGCGCGGGCAAGTCGACGCTGATGAAGATCCTCAGCGGCATGACGCCGGCGGACGGCGGCACGGTCGAGGTGGGCGGGCGCGACGTGACGGGGTGGACGACCGCCGAGGCGATCGCCGCCGGCGTGGGCATGGTGCACCAGCATTTCATGCTCGTGCCGACCCTGACCGTGGCGGAAAACGTCGTGCTCGGCCGCGAACCGGTGAGCGCCGGCACGTTCGATCGCGCACGCGCCGAGCGCGACGTCGAGCGGCTGTGCGAGCAGAGCGGGCTCGCAGTGCCGGCCGGACGGCTCGTCGCCGATCTCTCCGTGGGTGAAGCGCAGCGCGTGGAAATCCTGAAGTTGCTCTACCGCGGCGCACGCGTGCTGTTGCTCGACGAGCCGACCGCGGTGCTCTCGCCCCCGGAGGTCGCCGAGCTCTGGAAGGTGCTGCGGCGCCTGCGCGACGGCGGCGCGACGATCGTGCTCATCACGCACAAGCTGGACGAAGTCATGGCCGTGAGCGAACACGTGACCGTCATGCGGATGGGAGAGACCGTCGCGAACATGGCTACGAGCGACACGTCGCCGGAGAAGATCGCGAAGGCGATGGTCGGCCGCGACGTCGACCTCGCCGTGCGTCAGGGAGGCGGCGCGGCGAAGCTGGCGGGCACGCCGGGCGCCGTCGCTCTCGACGTGCGCCACCTCGTGGTGCGCGGCGCCCGGATCGAGAAGGCGGTGGACGATGTCTCGTTCAGCATCGCACCCGGCGAGATCCTCGGAATCGCCGGCGTCGAGGGAAACGGCCAGACCGAACTGCTCGAGGCCATCGCCGGACTTCGCGGCGTCACGAGCGGGACCATCACACTCGGCGGCGCAGACATCACGCACCGCGGCGTGCACAACCGGGGTGAGGCCGGGCTCTCGCACATCCCGGAGGACCGCCACCGTCGCGGGCTGATCCTCGATTACACGATGGCCGAGAACCTGATTCTCGGGCAGCAGCACCACTACACGAACAACGGTATTCTCGACCGCCACAACATCATCGACCACGCGCGCCGGCGCATCGTCGAATACGACATCCGGCCGACCGATCCGTCGCTCCCGGCTCGCGCGCTCTCGGGCGGCAACCAGCAGAAGATCGTCATCGCACGCGAACTTTCACGGGCGTTCACGGTGCTGCTCGCCGCGCAGCCCACGCGCGGCGTGGACGTGGGCGCGATCGAGTTCATCCACGCGGAGCTGCGCAAGGCGCGCGAGGAAGGCAAGGCGGTGCTGCTGGTGTCCGCCGAGCTGAAGGAAGTGCTGACGCTCTCCGATCGCATCGCGGTGATGTACGGCGGCCGATTCGTCGCGATGTTCCCGCGGAGCGACGCGAGCGAGGAGGTGATCGGACCGTTCATGACCGGCGCCGCGCGCGGGCAGGTCGCATGAAGAAACCATGAATACGCGCACGCGCGTCCTGCTCGAGGAATCGGTGCTGCCGCCGCTCGTGGCGCTCGTGGTCGCGCTCGTCGCGGGCGACCTCCTCATCATGGCGTACGGACAGGCACCCGGTGTGGTGTGGCGCGCGCTCCTCGAGGGCACGTGGGGCAACAGCTACGGATTCGGGCAGGTGCTGTACAAGGCGACGACACTCGCCTGCACCGGGCTCGCCGTGGCGGTCGGCCTGCGGGCCGGCCTGTTCAACATCGGAGCGGAGGGCCAGCTCGCGGCCGGCGGCTTCGGTGCGGGGCTGGTCGGCCTGATGCTGCCGGCTGGCACGCCCGCGCTGATCGCCGTGCCGCTCTGCGTGCTCGCGGCACTCGCCGCGGGCGGCGCGGTTGGCAGCGTGCCCGGCATCCTCCGTGCGCGATTCGGCGCGCACGAAGTGATCGTGACGATCATGCTGAACTTCATCGTGCTCGCGCTGCTGAACTATTTCGTGTCGGCAAAGCTGCACGTGCCCGAGACGCTGCACACGCCGGAGATTCACGCCGGCGCCGTCGCGCGGCTCTCCGGCACGTTCGACGCGTTTCACGGCTCGGCGGCGAACTGGACAATCGTGATCGTCCTGCTGGCGGCGGCGTTCGTGTGGGGGTTCCTGTTTCGCACGCGGGCGGGATACGAGCTGCGCGCCGTCGGGCTGCAGTCCGACGCCGCGGAGTATGCCGGCATCCGCGCGGGCCGCGTCTGGTTCAGCGCGATGGCGATGAGCGGCGCGCTCGCCGGACTCGGCGGCATCAACTTCGTGCTCGGCTACAAGAACTATTACGAGGACGGTTTCACCGGTGGCGCGGGATTCCTCGGGATCGCCGTTGCGCTCATCGGACGGAACAATCCCGTTGGAGTCCTGCTCGCCGCGCTGTTCTTCGCGACGCTGTCGCAGGGCGGGCTCGCGATCAACGCGATGGTGCCGAAACAGATGGTCGAGGTGCTGCAGGGCATCGTGATTCTCGCGGTCGCGACGGCCGTGCCCGAGGTGCGGCGGCTCCTGCGCAGCGCGATGTCCAGGCGGAAGGCGGCGCCGTGACCGTGCTCCTCTTTCTCGCGCAGACGTTGCGCATCGCGATACCGTACTTGTTCGCGGCCGCCGGTGGCGCGATCGCGGAGCGCGCCGGCGTCGTCAGCCTCACGCTCGAGGGATTCATGCTCGGCGGGGCGTTCGGCGCGGTGCTGGGCGCGCACTACACGGGCAGCGCGTGGCTCGGAATCGCCGCGGGCGTCGCGGTCGGCGTGCTCCTCGGGTCGATCCATGCAGGCGCGAGCATCCGGTTCAAGGCCGACCAGGTGGTGGTCGGCGTGGCGATCAACCTGTTCGCCGTGGGCATCACGCGATTCTTCCTGCAGCTCGCGTTTCAATCGAGCTCCAATTCGCCGCGCGTCGTCGGATTCGGCGCGTCGGCCGGCGGGAGTTCGGCGGCGTTCCTGGCGAATCCGCTCGTCTGGCTCGGACTCGCCGTGATGCCCGCAATGGCGTTCGTGATCAACAAGACGCGGTTCGGCCTTCGCGTCCGCGCCGTGGGCGAGCATCCCCTGGCCGCGGCCAGCGTCGGAGTGCCGGTGAACCGCGTGCGCTACGCGGCGGTGATCGCCTCGGGCGCGCTGGCGGCGCTCGGCGGCGTGTATCTCGCGCTCGACCAGCACCAGTTCACCGATTCGATGACCGCGGGGCGCGGGTTCATCGCCCTCGCCGCGGTTATCTTCGGACGCTGGGACCCGCTGCGCGCCGGAGTAGCTTGTCTGCTGTTCGCCGCCGCGGAGACGCTGCAGATCCAGTTGCAGGCGGCACAGATCATTCCTTCGCAATTCGTGGCGATGATTCCGTACGTGCTCACCATCGTCGCGGTGGCGGGCGTGGTGGGCCGGAGCACGCCTCCCGCAGCACTTGGCAAGACGAGCGAGTAAATGGCGCATGGGTAAACTGGTTGTGCTGCTGGTGACGGCGTTCGTGGACATGCTGGGCGGAGCCATCGTGTTCCCGCTCATCCCGTTCCTCGCGCAGAAGGTCATCGGCCACGGGCCGCTCTGGACGGCGCTGGACGCGGTCGGCCTGGGCGGCGTCGGCGTCGCCGTGTCGCTGCTCCTCACGATGTACGCCGTCGCGCAGCTCGTGAGCGCGCCGCTCTGGGGCCGCGTCTCCGACAAGATCGGCCGGCGTCCCGCCCTGATGATCGGACTCGGCGCGTCGGTGCTGGCATACATCGTGTTCGCCTTCGCGCATTCGCTCGAGCTGCTGCTCCTCTGCCGGCTCGTGCAGGGCGCGGGCGGCGGCACGGTCGGCGTGGTGCAGGCGTACGTCGCCGATGCGACGAAGCCGGAGGATCGCGCCAAGTCGCTCGGCTGGGTCTCGGCGGCGACCAACGCGGGCGTCGCGATGGGCCCCGCGATCGGCATCTGGGTGCTCGGATTCGGCGTGTCCGCGCAGGCCCTGGCCGTCGAACCGCTGCTCAAGTTCCGCGGGCCGGGACTGGCCGCCGCGCTGATCGCCGCGGTGAACATGGTGTTCGCCTGGTTCTTCCTGAAGGAGTCGCACGACGCAGCCGCGGCGAAGGCGAGCGGCAAGACCGTGACCCGGTCGCGCGACGCGGTCTGGCGCGTGGTGTCGCATTCCGCCGAGCCCGCGTCGCGGCTGATCTGGATCTACGGCATCACGATGGGCGCGTTCATGATGATGAACACCGTGCTCGCGCTGCTGCTGATGGTGAAGTTCTCGGTGACCGAGAACACGTTTGGCTATTTCTTCACGTACGTCGCGGTGATCGGCGTCGTGGTGCGCGCGTTCTTCCTCGGGAAGCTCGTCGCGTGGCTCAAGGAGCCGGCGCTCTCGCGCATCGGCATGGCGATGCTCGCGGTGGGCCTCTTCACGATGCCGCTGTCGCCGTCGCTACCGGTCTTCGCGCTCTGCGTAGCGCTCGTGCCGCTCGGCACGGCCTTCACCTTCCCGTGCGTGACCAGCCTGCTGTCACAGGTCGTGCCGCAGCACGAGCGCGGGCTCTACATGGGCGTGCAGCAGACGTTCGGCGGAGTGGCGCGCGTGCTCGCTCCGCTCTCGGCCGGCTTCGCGTACGACCATATCGGGCACTCGGTGCCGTTCTTCGTGGCCGGCATGATCGTCCTGTTCACGATTCCGCTCGGCTTGGGAATGGAGAAGTTCGTGAAGCAGCCCTACGCCGTCGAGACGCCCTCAGCCGCGTAGACACACAGCGCGATGGGCGACGGTCACCCGTCCACGAGCTGCCCTCTAGGACGGCTCCGGCGCGCCCGGTTCGCTCTCGAGAACGGCCTTCGCGATCTCCACCATCGGCTTCGAGCGGTCCTGGCTCGAACGCTGGAGAATGCGATAAGCCTCGGGCTCCGAGCAGCCGGTGCGCCGCATCAGGATCCCCTTCGCGCGCTCGATGGTTTTTCGCGCTTCGAGCGCCGCCTTTGCCTCGGTCGCATCCTTCCTCGCCATCCGCAGCGCGGCCGCGCGCGTGACGGCGAGGCGAATCGTCGAGTCGAGCATCTTCGGCGGCACGGGCTTCGGCAGGAACGCGACCGCGCCGGTCGTCACCGCCTCCTTGTCCGACAGCGTGACGTTTTCGTCGCCGCTGTAGAGGATCACCGCGATGCCCGGCAGGGTGCGCGAGATGACCTCGGCCGCCTCGATGCCGGAGCCGTCGGGCATGTGCACGTCGAGGAGGACGGCGTCGGGCTTCATCTCCCGCGCCTTCTCCGCCGCGAGCACGCCGCTCGACACCGCCGCGACCACGTCGTGGCCCAGCGCGATGAGAACTTCGGTCAGCGTGCCGCGCGAACCTGCATCGTCTTCGGCAAGGAGGATTCGCAGCTTGGTGCTGATGTCGTGAGGTGCAGTCACTGGCCTGGTTGCTGTGATCACGGGAGTTCTACGCGTTGGTGCCTGGAGATGCTGAACGAACGTCGTCTTGTTGCGGAGGGTAAGCTGGATGGCCGGCGGCCTCCTTGTCGAGCAGCTCACGAACCTTGCCTGCGATTCTCGCTTCCGCCTTGGCGAACCCGTCGATACGCCGTGCCAATTCAATGACCTTCTCGGGGTCGTGCGCGTTAGCCTCGACGAGCCAGGCGGCCGATACGATCGGATTCAGTACGTTGCGAAATTCGTGTAACAAACCGGCCGCGACGCGGCTGGCGGCCTCGACCTCGCGCCGTCGCGCGTCGGCCCTCCCCAGCTCCCCATCTGTGCTCATGAACGATCCCCCGACCGCGTAACCGAAGGTGCCGCCCGCTCAGCCGCTGTGATGAGACGCACACCACGCTGAAACGTGAAGTACGCGTACGCCCACTGCACGAGCACGCTCAGCCGATTGCGGAAGCCCACCAAGTACAGAATGTGGACGAAGAGCCACAATAGCCATGCCGGATATCCTGCGACCTCGAAACGCCCGAACACGGCGATGGCGCGATTCCGTCCGATCGTGGCGAGGTCACCCTTATTGTAGTAGCGGAAGGGGCTCGTTGTCTCGCTGTTAACGATTCGTAGTGCGTTCAACGCCGCCCGTCGTCCCTCCTGGATCGCGGCGGG
>Ga0097691_1000978_pt1 | contig 22399 bp, 23 predicted proteins | sample NGESurdeep072012_8_FD_72858 | JGI IMG/M metagenome (GOLD analysis project Ga0097691, IMG submission 72858) | Arctic peat soil microbial communities from Barrow, Alaska - NGEE Surface sample 210-1 deep-072012 | ecosystem: Environmental > Terrestrial > Soil > Wetlands > Peat ... | reverse complement strand
CGCGCGACATGCTTTCCACGCCGCCCGCGATCGCGACCGACAGCTCACCCGAGCGGATGGCCCGCGCCGCCATGGCGACCGCATCCATACTCGAACCGCAGAGGCGGTTCACCGTGGTCCCGGGCACCTCTTGCGGCAGGCCCGCGAGCAGCAGAGCCATGCGCGCCACGTTGCGATTGTCTTCGCCGGCCTGATTGACACAGCCGAGAATCACGTCGTCAAGCAGCGCCGGGTCGAGCGACGGATTGCGCGCGAGCAGGGCACGCAAAGGGACTGCGGCAAGGTCATCGGGACGCACTCCCGCTAGCGAGCCGCCGTACCGGCCGAAAGGCGTGCGTAGGGCGTCGCAGATATAGGCGTAATCCATGTGCGCTTATCGCTCATTGGTACGATAAACGCCCAGATCTTGTCAAGCCGCACCGCTAGAATGTCAGCCGGCCAGCCATCTGAATGATGCGCGCATTACTTGGGAACACCCGGCTCGGGTCATTGAACAACGGACTGCTGGCTACCGCGTTGGCGCGCACGGTGTTCGCCACCGGTGTGAACCCGACATCGTTAACGTAGCCGGCAGTGTACTGGGGGTGATTGAAGGTGTTGAGCAGAAAGGCCCGGAAGTCGAGCTTCACGCGCTCGGTGAGAGAGAACTTCTTGCTCAGGTTCAGGTCCCAGTTGTTGATCGGCCGTAGTGGCAGAGTGCCGCGTCCGCCGGTGGCCAGGGCGCCCTTGCCGGCCACGATATACTGCGCGGCCGGGTTGTTGGCGAGGTAGCCGACGAGGAGATAGCCGAGCACCGGCACGAACCGGACGGGCTGGATGGGGGCCAGGAGCCCCTGCCAGCGGATCGTCCGGCAGACGACGTCGACGCCGATGAAGACCGCGACGGCGAGCACCCACGCCGGTGAGGCCGTCCCGAGCACGCGGCCGACCGCGACGACGTCGACCTGGCGGATCACGAGCGCGAGCGCCAGGATCGAGATGGCGATCCCGATCCCGCCGCGCATCAGCGACCGGCGCATGGGCGTCCTCGTCCGCCGCGCAGGTTCAGTCGCGTGGCGCGCGCGGCGTCAGCTTGGGCGAGGGCCGGACGCGAACCCGGTGGAGGACGAACCGGGCGACGACCCGCAGCGTCGACAGCCCGTAGATGACGCTCCTCCGGAAGCCGACGGAGCTCGCCTCCTCGAAGTAGCGCGTCGGGACCGCGATCTCGCCGATTCGGAAGCCCCCCGCCGCGACGACCTGCGCGACCAGCTCCTGGTCGAACACGAAGTCGTCGGAGTTGCGGTGATACGGGATCGTCTCGAGCAGACGCCGGGAGTAGGCCCGGAAGCCGGTGTGGTACTCGGAGAGCCGAAGCCCGAAGGCGAAGTTCTCCAGGGCCGTCAGGAAGCGGTTGGAGACGAACTTCCAGGTCGGCATCCCGCCCGCCCGCGGATTGCCCAGGAAGCGGCTGCCGAGCATGAGGTCCGCGTCCCCGCGGAGGATGGGCTCCACGAGCGCCGGGATCCGGGTCGCGTCGTACTGGTAGTCCGGGTGAAGCATGATCACGACGTCGGCGCCCATCTCCAGGGCCGCGTCGTAGCAGGTCTTCTGGTTGCCGCCGTAACCGCGGTTCTGGCGGTGCACGATCACGTCCAGGCCCAGCTGCTTCGCGATCTCGACCGTCTGGTCGCGACTGACGTCGTCGACGAGGATGATCCGCTCCACGAGGTCGTGCGGAATGTCCGCATAGGTCCGCTCCAGCGTCCGGGCCGCGTTGTAGGCGGGCATGACGATGACGATGCGATGGCCGGCCATCGCCTCATGGGCGGGGGCGTCCTGCGTCTGGCGTTCCTGATCCTCCATGGGCGAAGCGTAACGGCTCGCCGGCCTGCGTGGACGATCACCCGAAGGTCACGGGAATGGACCCCGACTCGCAGATCGGCGAGAATGCCGCCACCCTCATGGAGAACCCCATGTTCGAGCGCCTCTTCGGCTCCCGCGGGAAGGATCCCGCAACCGCATCGCGCGTGCCGCCCGGGCAGTATCTGACCGAGAAATTCCCAGTCCTCCATTACGGCAGTGTCCCGACGGCCGACCTGGCCGCCTGGGATCTCCGCGTTCATGGGCTGGTCGGGGCGCCGCTCACGTTCACCTGGGACCAGTTCCTGGCGCTCCCGCGCACGCATGTCACGGCGGACATCCACTGCGTGACGCGCTGGTCAAAGCTGGACACCACGTGGGAGGGCGTCCCGATCCGGGCGATCCTGGAGATGGCCCAGGTCCGGTCCGAGGCGACCCACGTCCTCGTGCACTCCGAGCAGGGCTACACCACGAACATGCCGCTGGAGATCCTCGACGACGCGGACGTCCTGCTGGCGGACCGCTACGAGGGCCAACCGCTGGAGCCAGACCACGGCTACCCGCTCCGCCTCGTGGTGCCGAAGCGTTACTTCTGGAAGAGCGCGAAGTGGGTCCGCGGGCTGGAGTTCCTGGACCACGACATCCGCGGCTTCTGGGAGCGCTACGGCTACAACAACGACGCCGACCCGTGGAAGGAAGAGCGCTTCAGCGGCGACTGACCTCGTCGTCTCGCGGCGACCAGGTGTCGCGCGGTGGAGATGCAGCGGTGCGACCGACGGTGGCGCAGGGGAGCACCCGCATGACCGACACGAACCCGAACCCGAACCCGAACCCGACACTGGCCCCGCGGGCGTCCGGCACCCCGGCGGCCGGACCCATGCCGGCCATCTACCTCGGGCACGGCGCGCCGCCGCTCCTCGAGGACGAGGAATGGATGGGCGAGCTCGCCTCGTGGGGCGCATCGCTTCCGCGGCCGAGCTCCATCCTCATCGTCAGCGCGCACTGGCAGACCGCCCCGGTCGCGCTGAGCGCGACGCGGCGCGTGCCCCTCGTCTACGACTTCTACGGCTTCCCGGAGCACTACTACCGGATGACGTATGACGCGCCCGGGGCGCCGGACCTCGCGGCCAGAGTCAAGGGGCTGATGCCGGCGAACGATCCCGTGCTGGAACGGGAGACGCGGGGTCTCGACCACGGCGCCTGGGTGCCGCTGAAGGCGATGTACCCGGGCGCGGAGATCCCCGTGCTCCAGATGTCGATGCCCGACCTGGACCCGCGGCACCTGTTCGAGGTGGGCCGGCGCCTCGCGCCCCTGCGCGACGAGGGCGTGCTGATCGTCGGCAGCGGGTTCCTCACCCACGGCCTGCCGTTCGTCCACGACTACTTCCTCGGCAAGCCGGGCGCTCCGCAGTGGTCGATCGACTTCGACCAATGGGCGACGGAGGCGCTGAATCGGGGTGACCTCGACACACTGTTCGCGTTCCGGGAGAAGGCCCCGGGCATGCCGTACGCCCACCCGACCATCGAACATTTCGCGCCCATCTTCGTGACGCTCGGCGCGGTCGCGAAGCCGGACGACACGCCGGACTTCACGATCGAGGGCTACTTCTACGGGCTCTCGAAGCGCTCGTTCGAGGCGCGGTGACCGGGAGATATCATCCGCACGTGGCAATGTCCCCGACCCGTCGGCCGTCCAACATCGAAATCCGGATCGGGGCAATCGCCTTCCTCGTCGCCTTCCTCGTCGCCGCCTACCTCGTGCGACCGTTCCGAGTCGCGACCGTCGGATACGACACGGCGGCCTCGGTCGTCTACTTCCAGCGCCTGGTGGCTGGGCTCCGCCTGGAGGCGTTCCTCGGCACGACGCCCAAGCCGTTCTTCACGGTGGTCTACGGGATCGTCCAGACCGTCACGGGCGACTGGCGGGTCATCTCGTGGCTGGGGATCGCCGCGTTCGCGGCGGGGATCGGCCTGACCGCGGTCCTCATCGCGCGCTTCGGCGGCCTCGCCGCGGCGGCCTACGTCACGATCGGCCTGATCGGCTCGGTCCGCCTCCTCGACGACGTCGAGGCTGCCTACGCCGTCTCGTGGTCACTCGCGGGCTGGGCGCTGGTGGGGATTCTCCTCACCGGCTCCCGGCCCCGCTGGTTCGCCGCAGGCCTCTGCCTGATGGTCGTCGGGCTCCTCCGATACGAGAGCCTGCTCATCGTCGGGGTGGCCGCCGCGGCGCTGACGGGTGCTTCCCTTCGCGCCCGGCTGGGCCGGGGAACGGCGCCGCCGGCCCGCGCATGGTTCCTGCTCCTCGGCCTCCTGGCGGTCCCGATTGAGGCCCTCCACGACCTCGTCCTTACCGGTGACCCGTGGTACAGCCTCCTGGTGCCGGTGCTCGGATCGCGCGGCGCCCCGCTTATCGGCCTCGGCGGCGCCGTGTCCTTCATCTATCACCGGTACCTCGGGATGGCAGCCCTGGTCGCGCTCGGCGTGCTGGGGGCCGCCGTCCTCGCCCGGCGCCGCGCCTGGGTTCCCCTTGCCGGGGCGCTCGCCCTGGGGCCCGGGATCGTGGTGTTCGTCCTGTATCTCGGGTGGCGCCGGATCTGGATCTCGGACCGCTACCTCGCACCGGCGGACCTGACCCTCATCGTCCTCGCCGCGGTCGGTGTCGCCGCGCTCCGCGTGCCGGAGCTCGACCGCCTCGCCGAGCGCCTGTCCGCGCGGGCGCGGACAGCGGCACTCGTCTGCCTGGCCGGCATCATCGCCGTCGCCTCGGCGGGGCGATTCGGCCCGCTCGACACGGCGAGTCGAACGATGATGAAGGACACCCTGATCAGCCACCTGAACGAAGCGCAGGCCCTGCCCGTGCTCGCCACCGCGATCAGATCGGCCCCCGGGATCCACGACCGGCCGCCCGTCATCGATCCGACCGCCGGGATGGGCGCCCGCGCTGTCCTCCGGGTGCCAGCCCAGTTCGTCCCCCAGCTGGTTGCCGAGCTGGACCTTCCGTTGGACCGGATCGCCGGGCTGGGGCCGGCACAGCCGCCGACCACGGACGGCACGTATCCGAAGGTCGGAGAGATCCTCTACCACGACCGGGTGCGAGACGGCCTGGGGGACGCGTTTCCCTTCCTGGAGGTGACGACCCCGACGACGGTCGGCGCGATCCGGCTGATCCCCCTCGGGGCCGACCCGCGCCTGGGCTGGTGGGTGATCCGGGTGGCGACGCCGTGACCGGCCCGCCCGGCGGCGGCCTCGGCGTTGGGGGGCTCCTGCGCTCCCGCACGGCCCTTGGGCTCGCGGCGCTCCTGATCGTGGCCGGCTGGAACCTGTTCCACGACGCGTCGGTCGTCGACCGGGGCGTGCCGGCCCCACTGGCATGGGGCGGGCTGTTCGCCCTCGGCCTCGTGGGCTACGTCGCGGGGGAGCTCGGGGCGCGACGACGATGGCCGGACGGCCCGGCTGTGGAGGGCGCGGCCGGCGCCCTCGCGCTCCTCGGCGCTGCGGCGGTGGTCCTCGTCGGGCCCCGGACGAGCCCAACGGGGGACGCCGCCATCATCTGCCTGGCCGCAGTGGCCGCGCTTGCGCTCGGGTACGCGATGGGGCGCTGCAACACGCCGGACGGGGGCCGGGCGGCGCGGCTCGCCTTCGCCGTGGCGGCGCTCGTCGTGGCAACCTGGACGGTTCACGACGCGCGCCTCGCGCTGATCGGCAATCACTTCTATGACCTGCAGGTCTACCTCGCGGCCGGCCACCACGCGCTGGCGGGCCAGCCGATCTACCTCACGGCGCCGCTGGCGGCCCTCCCGGCGCGCGCCGCGGACGACTTCTTCCTCTACCCGCCGCCCCTGATTCCCGTCTTCGAGCTCCTGGCGAAGCTTCCCTACCGGCTGGTGTCGCCCGCGTGGCTGGTTGGCATGGCGGCCGCCGCGCTCCTGGCGTTCCGGCTCCTCGGCCTGAGCTGGCGCTGGTCGACGCTCCTGCTCGCGTTCCCGCCGCTGGCCAAGGGATTTGAGTCTGGCAACGTGGCCTCACTCCTATTCCTCATCATGGCAGCAGGGTTCCGGTTCGGACCGGGCGTAGTTGCCGGCAGCCTGTTCAAGGTTCAGTCCGTGATCCCGGTCGCGTGGCTGGTCCGGGAGCGGCGTTGGCGCGACCTGGTCGCCGGCGGCCTGGTGGTCGCCGCGCTCTGCGCCGTCTCGCTGCCGCTGACGGGCATCGGGGCCTGGCGCGACTGGCTTGCCGGCCTCGGCTACCGCGCGCAGTCGCAGGATGCCCTCCCGATCCTCTACGGTGCCTCGATCGCCCGGCTTCTGCCGCCGGCCGTCTTCGTCGCCGTCGCGCTCGCCGCCGTCGCCGCGGTCTTCTTCGTGCGCGGCCGGCGGGGCCTGGCCGCCAGCGGGATCGCGACCATCGTGGCCTCGCCGACGCTCTGGCCCCATGGCTTCGTGCTGGCCCTGCCGGCGCTTCTCGGCGCACCATCGGCGGCACTCGCCTGGGCGGGCCTGGGCCTCGGTACCTTCGACAACGTGGGTCCATGGCTCCTGACCGCGCTCGCGGGCGCGATCCTGGTGACCCGCACCTGGGACGGCCAGCCGGTTGATGCGGACCCGACGCACCCGTTCGCCGGCCGGGCCGGACCCTGGGCTTCGGCGTCCCCAAGCGTGACGGCAAGCGCGTCCGGGCGACGCGACGCCTCCGGTCATCCGACAGCTGCCTGATCAGCGACGGCGGACGCCGTCCTCGGGAACCTGGCCCGCGGTGCGGGGACCCTCCCCCGGAGCGCGTCCGCACCTTCCTTCGCGCCGGGACGCGAGCACTGCGGCGCCTCAGCCCGCCGCTTCGACCGGGGCTGGCGGCGCGGCCACGGTCGCGCCCTGGAGGACTTCGACCGTGGCGTCCATCGTGGCCGCTGCGTCGGCGAGCCCCTCGACGACGGCAGCCTGCTCGTGCGTGTCGAGGGAGACGATGGCTCCCGCCTCCGCGGCCCGCTCCTCGGCGAGCAGCTCGGTGGAGCTGAGGAGGGGATTACCGGAGACCGCGTCATGATCGGCGTCGCCGACCCGCTCGATCGAGAAGGAGATGCCGGGGGGAAGTGAGGCGGTCACCTGGATCTCGCCGATCCGGTACATCGAGCCCTTCCTGCGGAGGCGGGCGTTCGCCTTCTCCTGGAGAGCCGTGGCCTTGATGATGACCTCGGCCAGGATCCCCGGGTCGATCCGCTCGACCATTGTCCGGGCGCCACGGCCGGCGGTCGCCAGGCCGCTCTTCACTTTCGCCTGCGTCGCCGGGTCCTGCGCCTTCGCGGCAACCGCGCTGGCCGCCTTCGCCGACGCATCGGCGGCGGTCTTCCCGGCCGTCGCCAACCCGCTCTTTACCCTCTCCTGCGTCTCGGGATCGTGGGCCCTGGTGGACACGGCGCCCGCGGCGCGCGCGGATGCGTCGCCCGCCTCCCGTGCGACCTCGGACGCCTTCTCCTTCGCCTTCTGGAGGAAGCTCACCCGGACCTCCGCTCTGGCGTCGCACGCCGGCGACGCGCAGGTTCAGGCGCGACGCTACGAGCGAGAGGGGCCGGCGTCAAGGGCGGAGGCCCCAGGTACCCTGCAGGGCGAGGAGGCGCGGGGCGGGGCCGCAGGGGCGAGGCGCCGCGCCGAGGAGCTCAGTGGTGGCAGGCGCCCGGGGCGCCCTCGGACTCGGCGGTCCGGAACGAGGAGCCGCACCCGCAGGCCGCGACCGCGTTGGGATTGTTGACCGTGAAGCCCGCGCCCATCAGCGTGTCGACATAGTCGATCTGGGAGCCGGTCAGCAGGTCGAGGCTCTTGGTGTCGACGTAGACCTTGATCCCCTGCGACTCGAGGACCTGGTCCTCGGCGGTCGGCGCGTCCTCGATCATCATCCCGTACCGGAAGCCGGAGCAGCCGCCCGAGTAGACATAGACGCGAAGCCCGACGTTCGGGTTGGCCTCACCGGCAGTGATCTCGCGGAGCTTGCCCGCGGCCACGTCGCTGAGGCTGAGGATGGTCGCGCTGCTGTCGATCATTGGGAAGCGTCCTCCTTGGGACGAAAGGGGGGCGGGAACATGCAGGCAAATCCTAGGGGGTTCGGCGATTTTCGACAAGCGCGCCGTAGAAATCAGTCGCCGTCCGCTGGACCGGCGCGGCTCACCCGCGTCCCACGCACGTCAGCGGCCGAACCCACGGTCAGCGGCCGAACCGACGCCCGCGAAGCTGGTAGGTCCGGATGGCGCGCAGGAAGTCCAGCTGGCGGAAGGCCGGCCAGTAGGCGTCGCAGAAGTAGAACTCGCTGTAGGCGCTCTGCCAGGGCAGGAACCCGGAGAGCCGCACCTCGCCCGACGTGCGGATGATGAGCTCCGGGTCGCTGGAGCCCCGGGTGTACAGGTGCGCTTCAAGTTGCTGGGCGGTCAGCGCATCGGCGAGCCCTTCAGGCGTCACGCCTTCCGCCACGAGCGTTCGGATCGCGGCCCGAGCGGCCTCCACGAGCTCGTCGCGGCCCGAATAGCCCAGCGCCAGCGTGACACGCAGCCCCGGCCGATCCCGCGTCTCCGCCTCGCCGCGCTCCGCTGCCTCGCGGAGCCGATCCGGGAGGAGCTCCCTCCGGCCGATCACCCGGAGGCTCATCTCCAGCCGCTTGACCTTGTCGCGCTCGGAGAGGGCCGTGAGCGTCTGGCGGGCGATCTCCGTGATCAGCTCCACTTCCTCGGGCGCCCGGTCCAGGTTCTCCAGCGAGAGCGCCCACAACGTGACCTCCCGGATCCCCAGGTCGCTGCACCAGTCCAGGAGCTCGATCGCCTTGTTGGCACCGTGCCGGTGGCCGATGCCGGCTGCGCCACCCAGCTGGCGCGCCCAGCGGCGGTTGCCGTCCATGATCAGCGCCACGTGCTCCGGGACCGGCCGCGCCAGCACCTCGGCGCGGAGCCGGGCGGTGTAGGCGCGGTAGATGGGGGCGAGCGCCGCGCGGCCCGCGAGCGTGGACGCCATCCGCACGCGCCCGGCAAAGCCAGCGAGCCGTCGTGGACGAGGAGCGGCGGCGACAACGATCGGCTGCGGGTCAGGCATCGATCCGCTCCACGACGGTGGCGATCCCCTGGCCAACCCCAATGCACATCGAGGCAAGCCCGTAGCGACCGCCAGTCCGGACCAGCTCGTGGACGAGCATCGTGACGAGCCGCGCGCCCGACGCGCCGAGCGGGTGGCCCAGCGCGATCGCGCCACCGTTGACGTTGACCCGCGCGGGGTCCAGCCCCAGCTCGTCGATGCATGCGACCGACTGCGAGGCGAACGCCTCGTTGAGCTCCACGAGGTCAAGGTCGGCGACGTCCAGGCCGGCCCGGTCCAGCACCTTCCGGACTGCGGGCACCGGACCCATCCCCATGACGCGCGGGTCGACGCCGGCCACGGCCGTGGCCAGGACCCGGGCCATGGGCCGCAGACGCAGCGCGCGGCCTCGCTCCGCCTCCACGAGAAGCAAGGCCGCAGCCCCGTCGTTGATCCCCGAGGCGTTGCCCGCGGTCACGGAACCGCCCTCGCGGAACGCGGGCCGCAGCCGCGCCAGCGCCTCGGCGGTCGTGTCGGGGCGCGGGTGCTCGTCGCGGGAGACCACGATTGGGTCCCCGCGGCGCTGGGGGATCGAGACCGGGACCAACTGGCCGTCGAAGCGGCCGGCGGCGATCGCGGCCGCGGCGCGCTGCTGGCTGGCCAGGGCGAAGGCGTCCTGGCGCTCGCGCGAGACTGACCAGTCGTCGGCCACGCACTCCGCCGTCTCGCCGAGGCTGGTCGTCGGGTACGCCGCGTCGAGCTTCGGGTTGACGAAGCGCCAGCCGAGGGTGCTGTCGACGAGCTCGTGGGTGCCTCGCTCGAATGCCGTCTCCGGCTTCAGCATCACGTATGGCGCCCGTGACATCGACTCGACCCCGCCCGCTACGAAGACGTCGCCGTCGCCGACGGCGATCGCGTGGGCAGCGGAGTTGATTGCCTGGAGGCCGCTGCCGCAGAGCCGGTTGACCGTCAGGCCCCCGACCTCCACCGGGTAGCCGGCCAGGAGGACGGCCATGCGGGCCACGTCGCGGTTGTCTTCACCGGCCTGGTTGGCGCAGCCGAGGATGACGTCCTCCACCGCCGCCGGGTCCACCGCAGTGCGCTCCACGATCGCGCGGAGGACAAGCGAAGCCAGGTCGTCCGGCCGCACCCCTGCCAGCGCTCCGCCGTAGCGGCCGATGGGCGTCCGCACGGCGTCCACGATCCAGGCCTCGCGGAGCGGCCGGTGCACGTCTCGCAACATGCCGCGATTGTAGGCCCGCCCCGCTCCGGGACGGGTGCGTCAGGGCCGTCCTTCGTCTTGATCACGTGCTTGCCGCCGAAATTGAGCGAGCCGATCAGATCGCCCGACTCCGGCGAGGCCGCCTGGAGGTCGGTGCATGCCGTCCGCGGGCCGCGAGCAGGCGCAGAATGGTCTGGTCCGGGGACGTCCGGCAGCATGGGTTCCCGCGGAGGCTAGATGGAGCACCAGTTCGGCGCAGGACTGCTCGTCCTCCTCGAGGGCGACAGCACGGCAATCGAGGCGGACGCGATCGGCAACGCGGCGAACGCGGCCCTCGCCGGCGGCGGTGGCGTGGACGCGGCGATCCATCGGGCCGGCGGCCCGGAGATCATGGCCGAGCTGCGGGCGCGACACGCATACGGGACTCCTGCCGGTACCGCGGTCGCGACGGGCGCCGGAGCCCTCCCCGCGCGCTGGGTGATCCACGCTGTGGGCCCGGTCTGGCGCGGCGGCGATCACGGGGAGTCTGTGCAGCTGGCCGGCGCGTACCTGTCTGCGCTGAGCATCGCCGCCGAGCTCGGTGCCCGCACGCTCACGCTCCCCGCCATCAGCGCCGGCGCGTACGGGTATCCGCTCGACGAGGCGGCGCGGATCGCCGTCGGTACGGTCGCGGAGTCGCTTCGCGCCGGGGCGCCGCTCGAGCGCGTGACATTCGTGCTCTATTCGCCCCGGACGCTCGCGGCGTTCGAGCTGGCCCTCACCGCGTTTCGCTGACGGGCGGTCGGCAACCGGCGCGTCAGGCGGGCGGCGCGGCCGTGGAAAACGGTACCAGGCGCCCGGCGACCAGCTCAAAGACCCGCAGGTCGATCGACTCGTCCGAGTCGTCCGCGTAGTCCTGCACGAAGTCGACGAACAGCGTCCCGAACTCCTGGTCGTCCGGCCGGAGCGCTCCCGCCAGCAGCAGGTGGCGCGCCGGAAGCCCGACCAGCACCCGGGCGCCGTCGTCGCCCAGTGTCGCGCCGAGATGCGCGGTCACCTCCGGGAGGAGGATGCGGGCCGCGTCCCAGCCGTCCCCGGTATCGGACGAGAGGATCCGGCGCCGACCGTCGGCCTCCTCCGACCATGGCGCCCGGGCCGACCACGCGGCGAGGTTCCGGAAGGCCGTCTCGCGGAGCGTGGCGGACGAGATCGACCATGCGGCCAGGTGATCGCCGTTGGCCAGGACGTCGAACCCGGCGGCCGAGATCGCGTAGGCCACCACGAGGTCCATCGGGCCCGCGTCGATCAATGGATGGGTGTCTCCGGCGGCGCTCATCGGCGTGGCCAGGCTATCCAGCAGCGTGCCGAGCGTGCCGGCGGGCCGCAGGACGGGGAAGAGGAGCGGGGCTGCAGCCGACCAGTCGTGCTCGGGCGCGAAGGAGACGCCGGACGGTCGCGGCCCGCTGCCGGGTTCCGACGCGGCGCCGGGCGGCGGGTCGGGGTCGGGGCGGGCGTCGGGGCGGAAGGGGTTCATCCGGGTCGGTCCTCCGGGGGATCGGACGGTGCCGGTCGACCCTCCCAGCGCGGGGGTCGTTTCTCGACGAAGGCCCGCATGCCCTCGACCTGGTCCGGCGTTCCGAAGCGCTCGCGGAAGAGCATCCGCTCATGGACGATGCCCCCGGCGAGGGGCAGCTCGGCGGCCGCGCGAACTGCGGCCTTCGCAGCGCGCGCCGCTCCGGCAGGCAACGCGGCGATCTCCGCGGCGAGGTCCAGCGCGGCCGCGAGCGTCTCCTCGGCCGGCACGACCTTCGTCACAAGACCCAGGCGGGCCGCCTCGTCGGCGCGAATCTGTCGGCCGGTCAGGAGGAGCTCCATGGCCCGTGCGGCCCCGATCGCGCGCGTCAGCCGCTGCGTGCCGCCGGCTCCCGGAATGATCCCGATCTTGATCTCGGGCTGCCCGAAGACCGCGTCGCTCCCGGCGATCAGCATGTCGCAGGTCATCGCGAGCTCGCAGCCGCCCCCCAGCGCGTATCCGCGCACCGCGGCGATCGTGGGCGTCTCGACGGCGGCGACCCGGTCCCAGCCCCGGAATCCCTCCGATGCGGCGAGCGAGTCCGGTGTCTGTTCGGCGAGCTCGCCGATGTCCGCGCCAGCGGCAAAGGCGCGCCTCCCCGCCCCGGTGATCACGATCGCCCGAACCGCCGGGTCGGTGTCGAGCGCCTCGATGACCCGGCCGAGGTCCGTCAGCAGCGCGAAGCTCAGGGCGTTGAGCGCGCGCGGGCGGTTCAGCGTCACGAGCGCGACTCCGTCGAGCGGCGCGCCGGTGTCGTGGGATCCGGCCGCCGGCCGGCGCGCCGGACATTCGACCTGGACCAGGTCGGTGCCGGAATGGCGGATCGGGTCGAGCGCCTCGGTCATGCGTCACGCTCCCTGCGGCGCCGGCGGTCCCGGCGCGTTCAGGCACAGTATCCACGCCGCCTTGTGGACTCGTCGAGACGCAGCGCGGTGGCTCGACTGGGTCAGCGGGCCACGGCGCCGGGGTCGCGCGCGACGACCCGGCCGGCCCGGGCCGCAGCGATCGCCTGGGTGGATCGCCAGAAGGCCGTGCACGCCTCGTTGAAGATGCCCGGCTGGCGGGCCATCGCCTCGTGGCCGGAGTCCGGGATCACGGCCAGCCGCGCATCCGGCAGCTGTCGAGCCAGCTGCCAGGCCTGGGGCACGGGAACGAATGGGTCGCGATCACCCACCACGACGAGCGCCGGCACCTCGGCGCCGCGGAGGTCGGCCGGCGAGACCTCCGGCTGGTGCTCCACCATCTCGACGATCGCCGGCATCAGGCGTCGCCAGGCGCCCGCACCCTGGACCGGGTCGTGTCGCTGCGCCAGCACGCCGGCCCAGGCCGGGTCCTGCGCCTGAATCCGGGCGACGTCCGCCAGGTGGTGAATCACGCGGGTTCGCGGCTCGGGTTCCGGCGACGTCCCGACCAGGACCAGGGTCCGAAGGCGCTCCGGGCGGCGCATCGCGTAAAGCAGCGCGGTCGCGGCGCCCATGGAGAAGCCGAGCAAGTGGAACGTCCCAAGGTTGCAGGCATCGGCGAAGGCGTCCAGGTCCACGACCAGGTCGCCGTAGCGCAGGCCTGCGGCGGGATCCCATCGCGTGCCTGCGTGCCCGCGCGCGTCGGGAACGTAACAGCGGAACGCCTTGACGAAGAGCGGGAGCTGGGCCGCGAAGTCCTCGCGCCCCGAGGATGACGCGCCGTGCAGCATCACGAGCGGCGCCCCGCTCCCCGCGGCATGGAACGCGACCGACAGGCCGTTGGCCGCGACGTGCATGCTCACCGGGTGGCGGACTCCATGGTGCCCAGAGTCTACGCGGGGATCGGAGCCGGGCCGCGAGGTCGCGCGCGGAGACCGGCACGCTAGAATGCCGCGCATGTCCACGACCGCCCGCTGGGCAGCTGCCGCCGCGCTCACGCTGGCCGCCAACGGTGAGCGCCGCCCCGAGATCGCCCAGCTGCCCGCCGGGCTGCCGGACGTCGAGACGCTCTTCACCTTCATGCGAGACGCGGAACTGCGCTTCGAGACACTCCGCCTGCGCCTCGAGGAGCGGACCTGGGTGGCGCGCGACGAGACCGTCCGGTTTTACGAGCTGCTGCTCCGACACCCCGGGCGCGTCCGGGTCACGACGATCCGCCCGGAGGACGGCACACCGACGAACCACGACGTCTGGCTCTCCGACGGCGAGATGATCCGAACCTACCGCGCCGGCCACCGGCTGGGCACGTTCCGGCCATCGCGGCCCCGGGTGTCGGGGTTGGACGGCCGCGACCTCCCGGGAACCTCGCGGGCGTACCACCCTCGCACGAGCCTCCCGCCGAACTCGCCCGTGGAGACAGTCGTGCACCCGGCCGGCTACTGCCAGAACGTGCTCGCCACGGGCGCCTGCCGGATCGTCGGCTCGGAGCTCGTCGCCGGCCGGGAGGCCGTGGTCCTCGAGTCGCTCCACCCGCGGACGATCGAGATGGCCGGGGACCGGCCGGACCACCGCCTCGTGCTCGCGGTCGATCGCGAGACTGGAATCGTCGCACGTCTCGAGGAGCGCTACGGCGACATCCCCAGCCGGCTGGTCACGGCGATAGAGCTCGCACCCGACGCCTCGATCCCGGACAGCGCGTTCTCCCTCGCGATCCCGGCGTCGGCGGCGATGATCTACTGATCCGGAGGACCCCAACGCGCGACGGTGCGGCTCCCGGGGCTCGCCGTGGGATGAGATGCCGGACGACGCGGTCCTCCACGACCGTGGCCGCGATCGCTGCGGAGCCAGACCCAGAGCGCGGCGAGGACGCGGGCGACTGGCAGACGGACGGTTCTGGGGGATTGCGCCGATTCTGTGCGAATCGGGGACGGCTGGCGTGTACAGGGGGATGACCTTCATCCCGTCGTTCGACGATCGCTTCATTGACGTCCATGCGGGTTGCTGGACGCCCGTGTTTCGGTTCGCGCTCGCCCTCACGAACGACTGGGACGCGGCCGAGGACCTGGCCCAGGAGGCCTTTTCGAGACTGTGGATTCATCGGGCCGATCTCGACTGGAACCGGTCGCTTCTTCCGTGGCTGCTGACGACGACGCGGCGGCTCGCCTTCGATCGTTTCCGGCGAATCCGTCGGGCTCTCGCTCGCAGGCGCCGCGATGAGGCGCGAACGCTCGATGGCGACGATCGCATCCGGTGGCTCGACGTCCAGAAAGCGATCGCCGCGCTGGCACCGCTCGATCGCGCGGCGCTGACGATGGTCGCGGTCAGCGGGCTGAGCTACGAGGAGGCGGCCGAGGTCCTCGGGACGACTGCCGGTGCCGTCCGGGCTCGGGTCAGTCGCGCTCGCCGCCGGCTGGGGGACGAGACCGAATGAGCGGCGACCGGCCGAGCACGCGGATCCTTGCCGCGTGGGCACATGTGTCGGCGCGGTCGAAGGCCCGGCCGATCGTCCGCCAGGAGGCGGTGCATCCCCGGCGGCCGATCACCGCGGGCGGCGGACTTGCCGCGACGGTCGCGGTCGCGATCGTCGCGGTCGGTCTTCTCGCGGTCGTCGGCCAGCGGCATGACCCCGCGTCCACGGTGTCGCCGAGTGCGCCCGGTCCTTCCATGATCCCGGCGACGCGTTCTCCGGCGGCCGCCACGCGGAGGCCGATCGGGACCTTCATGGCTGGTCAGCTCGTGACGGCCGTCGATGGATGGACACTCTCAGGCGCGGACCTGCTGGTCACCCACGACGGAGGCCGCTCGTGGGCAGTGACGGCCAGCCCGGCGCCGTCGTCGGAGCGGATGGTCGGGGCGTCGTTTGCCGACGCCATGCACGGGTGGGTCGTCAGTGACCGGGTGCCGGCCGAAGGGTCGAGCGGGGTGCTCGGGGTCGAGATCCACCGCACGGACGATGGCGGAGCGACCTGGCAGGCCGCCGAGCTCGCATCGATCGCATCGCCCGGCCCGGATCCGCTCGTGGGGTTTCCGACCATCTCGGTGGCGTCATCGGACGTCGTCTATGTGCTCCTCGATGTCGAAGGAGGGTCCGGTCCGCACCATCGCCTCTACGCCACCGTCGACGGCGGTCGAAGCTGGCAGCCCCGGCCTGGCGTGCCCTCCACGTTGCACTCGATCGCGTTTCTCGATCCGCTGGTCGGCTGGGCCGTCACGGACAACGTGAACGCCCTGGTCCGGACGGTCGATGCCGGCAAGCATTGGGTACGACAACAGCTTCCCGCGGTTCCTGGGGTTCGAGCGAGCGACCTCGCCCCGTTCGACGGGCTGACGCGGACGGCCGATGGACACCTGGTCCTCTTCGTGCCAACCGCCCAGGATGGCGGTCGCGGTGCGTTCTTCACGAGCCAGGATGACGGGTCCACCTGGACGTTCGCAGCGCGCGGGCCATCCGGCGCCGGCCCTCACGCCGCCTTCCTCGACGATGGAACGTGGATCCTGGGCGGGCTCCCGTCACTGCTCATCTCCCATGATGCCGGGGCGACCTGGAGCCGTGGCGAAACCAATCTGCCCGGCCTCCTGGAGTCCGTCGCGGTCGCGGGGGGAAGCCATCTGTCGGCGGTCGTGAGCGTCAGCAGCTGTCCGCCGAACGCGGACTGCTTCATGCCGCGACAACTCTGGATCAGCGACGACGGGGGCACGAGCTGGCGCGAAGCCACTCCCTGAACGCCGGGCCAGCGCTCCAGGCGATCGCGATCGGCCTGCGCCGCGCCCACTGCGGTGCCGACCCTGGACCGGATGGCGCCGCGAGGCCCGGCGGCGGCCAGTCACTCAGCGACCAGGCGGCTCCAGGTCCGGCCGGATGCGTCGGACCCAGTCGTGCAGCGCCCATTCGCTCGTCCGGAACGCGATCTTCGGCCAGGGGATGGCGTCGGGGCGGAACGGTCGAACCTCCAGCGCCTCGGCGGTCCGGGCGACGGCGCCTCCCACGATGCGGGCCTCGAACGCGATGACCACGATGGCCGCCTCGGGTCGCGTGTAGAGGCCGACGATCGCGCCAGGTTCCACGAGCAGGCCGGTCTCCTCCAGCGTCTCGCGGATCGCGCCGGCCTCCACCGTCTCATCAATCTCCATGAAGCCGCCCGGCTGCGCCCAGAGGCCGCGGCCCGGCTCGGTCCTGCGGCGCAGGAGCATCACCTCGCCCGCGTCGGTGACCGGCAGGCAGGTGACCACGAGGCGCGGGTTGACGTACGCGACGTAGCCGCACGCGTCACAGGCGAGCCGCTCGCGGTCCTCACCGGGCGGCATCCCGAGGTGAAGCGAAGCGCCGCATCGCGAGCAGTGGTTGAGCGTGGCCGCGAGCCACGCCGGGACGCCGCGACCGGCGCCCACGTCCACCGTCGGCTGCGGGAGGCTCGTCTCGTCGGTCGAGCGAAGGTCGGAGAGGCCGACCGTGGTCGGGGGCTGGCGCGTCCCGTGGCTCATGCGGTCACCACCAGCCACGCGGCGGCAAGCAGGAGTGCGTAGAGGATCACGCCGACGGCAACCCAGGCCAGCCGGAAGCGGCCCTTCGTGGCGTCCACGGGCATCCAGGCCCAGGCCGAACGCCAGATCCGGACGATCGCGTCCGCGTTCGCGATCGCGAGGAGCGGCGCCGCGATCAGGACGCACAGCTTGATGAGCGGGTTCCCGAGCGCCACGCCCATCTCCAGGGCCGTGATCGCCACCGTCCCGAGGATGAGCGCAGGGGCGGAGAGCAGCACGTAGTGCTTCTGGAGCGGCGTGGGCCTCACCTCCGGGACGCTCCGCGGCGGCAGCCCGGCGAGGGATGCCGGGACGCCGGTCGACGCATGCGCGAGCCCCGCGGGCGGGAGTCCCGGGTCGACGGTCACGCCAGCGGCTCCGCGTTGCTCTCGTCGTCGAGGACGCCCGCCGTCTGCGCGGCGCGGTACTCCGCCAGCCGCGCCGCCAGCGCCTCGTCGGAGAGCGCGAGGATCGCGGCGGCCAGCAGCGCCGCGTTCTCGGCGTTCCCGATCGCGACGGTCGCGACCGGGATTCCGCGCGGCATCTGGACCATCGAGAGGAGCGAGTCCAGGCCCCCGAGGTGCTGGGTCGGGATCGGCACGCCGATCACCGGCAGCTGGGTCTTGGCGGCAAGCATCCCGGGCAGACCAGCAGCCCCGCCAGCTCCGGCCACGATGACCCGGATCCCCCGCCCCGCTGCCGTCTCCGCATAGCGGAAGAGATAGTCCGGCGTGCGGTGGGCCGAGACCACCCGCAGCTCGCACGCAACTCCCAGCTCGTCGAGGAGCGCCTGCGCCTTCTCCAGGATAGGGAAGTCGCTCCGACTTCCACCCACGATCCCGACACGCGGCCCGTCTGCGACACCAGCTGCGGTCATGTTGCTCCTCTACTGACCCTGCGCCTTCGTGTAGCCCGGCTCACCGGCGAACACGTGGAGCTTCTCGATGTGCGTCCAGGCGAACCGTTCGCCGACGCGCGACACGAGGCCGGTGATCTCGGCGTCCGAGGCCGCGGCGCCGTCCTCCCGTGCGACGAAGCGCGCGCGCAGGAGGCCAACGCTGTCCGGTGCGAGCCCGGTGGCCGGGTAGACCATCGTCCCCCGGCTTGAGATCATCTCCAGCTTGAGCACATCCCCGGCAAGGCGTTCCAGGATCGCGCCCGCGGCGTCGGCCGGCTCCCACGTCTCGAGGAAGAGGTCGACCCCGACGGTAGTTCGCGGAACGGCGGCGGACACGGCGGCACCGTACGACCAATGGGGCCGCGGCGTCGCCTTGCCCGACGGTCGCTCCGATCCGCTGCGCGGCGGCACGGTCGACGGCTGGCGGCCGAGGTTCGCGATGATCGCGTCCGTGAAGCCGGTCGTGGAGGCGGCCCGTTCGACATCGCCGCCGGTCTGGCGGGCCAGGTCCTGGGTGACCGCCTTCCCTTCCTCCAGCGTCACGAGGACCGCGTCCTCGATCCGGTCCGCGACGTCCGACTCGTGGAGATGGCGGAGCATCATCAGCGAGCTGAGGACCAGCGCGGTCGGGTTGATGACGTCTTTGCCGGCGTACTTGGGCGCCGAGCCGTGGACCGCCTCGAAGATCGCGACGTCGTCGCCGTAGTTGCCGGACGGCGCAAAGCCCAGCCCGCCGACCAGCCCCGACGCCAGGTCGCTGATGATGTCGCCGTTGAGGTTCGTGGTCACCACGACGTCGAACTGGGCCGGGTTCTTGGCCATCTGGTGGGCCACGTTGTCGATGATGAGGTGCTCGGCGACGATCTCCGGGTACTCGGCGGAGAGCTCCTCGAAGACCCGTTTGAAGAGGCCCTCGGTGAGCTTCATGATGTTCGCCTTGGTGGCGCAGGTGACTTTGCGGCGCCCCTCGCGGCGGGCCAGCTCGAACGCGTAGCGGATGATCTTCTCGCTGCCCTTGCGGCTGATGACCTTCAGGCACTGCGCCACGTCCGGCGTCTGCATGTGCTCGATGCCGGCGTACAGGTCCTCGACGTTCTCGCGGACGATGATCATGTCGACGCCCTCGCCCGCGTAGCGGGTGGGGACACCGGGCAACTCGTGCGCCGGCCGGACGTTCGCGTAGGTCTCGAACAGCTTGCGGAGCGTGACGTTCGCGCTCTTCTCGCCGAACCCGACCGGCGTCTCGAGGGGACCCTTGAGGACCACGTGGGTCCGCGCGATCGAGTCGCGGGTCGCCTGCGGCACGCCGGAGGTGTCGCCGCGCTTGAATACCTCGGCGCCGGCCTCGGCGATCTCCCAGTCGATAGCGACGCCGGCCGCCGCGATGATCCGCTGCGCGGATCGAACCACTTCCGGGCCGACCCCGTCGCCGGGGATGACGGTGACGCGGTGGGTCTGACCTGGCATTGGGACGGGTCTCCTGTGCGGGATCTGGGCGCGGTGCGGCGGCTGGTGCGGCGTGTCGCCCGTGTGGCGGGTCGCCTGTGCGACGTATCGCGGATTCTGCCCCATCGCAGGATCGCGCGGGAATGCCGCGAGCCGCGGACTGGCGACGGCGCAGCGGACGCGCACCGGGCCACGGGCGGGGCCGCGCGCCGGGCCGACAGGCGCAAGAACGGCGCCGTCTCGAGGGCACCTCAGCTTCCGACGAGCGGCGCGGCGCGTGCCCGGACGGCGGCGTGGTGCGCGTGCCACGCCTCCCAGGTGACCTCCGCCCAGCGGCGCACGGCCTCCGGAACGGCCGCCGGATCGGCGACCGCGGCGACATCCAGCGCTTCGGCGTCTCCGCCTCCGCGCCGCCCCGAAAGGCACCGCTCTTGCCGCCTGGAGCTGGGCCTCGCGACAATCCTTGCGTAACCGGCGCAGTAGTCTTGCGGAATGGATACGCTCCGCGCCCGCGCCCTGCTGCGATCGACGGTGATCGGCGTCGCTGCCCTCGGCGGCGCGACCGCGCTCGTTGCCCTCCTCCAGAACGGCCTCAGCGTCCCCAACCCGTCGGCGGTCTACATTCTTGCGGTGGCGGTGGTGGCCCTCGTCGGCGGCCGCGTGGCCGTGCTGCTGGCGGCCGTCGCCTCCTTCCTCCTCTACGACCTTTTCTTCGTCGACCCGCGCTTCACGTTCACCGCCAGCGACCCCGGAGAGTGGCTCAACCTCGTCCTCCTCCTCGCTGTCGGCCTGCTCGTGGGCCAGATGGCGGCCCTCCTCCGGATTCGCCAGGAGACCGCCGTCGCCCGGGAGCGCGAGGCGCGGGCGCTCTTCTCGGTGAGCCGCGAGCTGGCGACCCGGACCTCCACCGTGGAGGCCCTGCCGCGGGTCGTCGAGATCCTCCGCCACGAGGCCCGGCTCTCTCGGGCCTGGATCGCTTTGGAGGACGGCGGGCCGCGTCGCCGCCCCGTCGCCGACACCGACCCGGGAGCGCCCGTGGCCGAGCCTCCCGGCCACCGAGTCCTGCGCCGCCGACCCGGAGACGAGCCCGCCGAGTGGGTCGCCGTCCACACCGGCCTGGGCCTTGTGCCGGAGCGTCGGAGCCCCACCGGGGTGGCCTATCGCGTCGGCATCGAGGCCGGCGGCCGCACCCTCGGCCTGCTGTGCGCGTTGCGACGGCGCGAAGACGGCCGCCCTGACGCCACCGAGACGCGCCTGCTCGCCGCCGTCGCCGACCAGGTGGGCCAGGCCCTGGAGCAGGACCGCCTGGCTGCGGCGGCCCGGGACGCGGACATCGCGCGGGAGAGCGATGCCCTCAAGAGCGCGCTCCTCGACTCAGTCTCCCACGACCTGCGCACGCCGCTGGCCTCGATCCGGGCGGCGGCCGGCAGCCTCATGGACGAGGAGGTGGAGCTCGGGATCGAGGATCGTCGAGCCGCGGCGAAGATGATCGACGGCGAGGCCGATCACTTGAACCGGGTCGTGACGAACCTGCTGGACCTGAGCCGTGTGGAAGCCGGGGGGCTGCGCGTGGAGCGCGAGGTCTACGACCTCGCCGACCTGCTCGAGCCAACACTCGAGCGCGCGCGGCCGCGACTCACCCACCACGAGCTGGAGGTGGCGCTCGGGGGCGTCCGGCCCGTGGAGGTCGACGCGGTGCTCCTGGACCAGGTGCTGGCCAACCTCCTCGAGAACGTCGCCAAGTACACGCCGCCGGGGACGCTCGTCCGGGTGGGCGCGCGGGACCTGGCGGGCGAGGAGCTCGTCCGGATCACCGTCGAGGATGCGGGGCCGGGCGCGCCGGACACGGCGCTGCCGCACCTGTTCGAGAAGTTCTACCAAGTGCCCGGGCGATCGGCCGGATCGCGGAGCGGGACCGGCGTCGGCATGGCCGTTGTGCGCGGCCTGACTGAGGCCCTCGGCGGCCGCGTCGCGGCCCGCCGGTCGGAGCTTGGCGGCCTGGCCGTGGACGTCGACGTGCCGGCGGCCCGGCCGCCACAGGAAGAGGACACCGTCCGGTGAGCGGCGAAGCGCCGGACGCCGCGACACCGATCCTCATCGTGGAGGACGACGAGGCGACCCGCACGGCCCTTCGGCGCGACCTGAGCGCCCGGGGCTTCGACGTGGAGGAGGCTCCCGACGGCCGGACGGCCCTCCGGCGCTGGGAGGTCCGCCGGCCGGCACTCGTTCTCCTGGACCTTGGGCTGCCCGATATGGACGGCGTCGTCGTCCTACGCCGGATCCGGCGGGAGGCGACCACCCCAGTCGTCATCCTCTCGGCCCGGGACGCCGAAGCGGCGAAGATCGAGGCCCTGGAGTCCGGCGCTGACGACTACCTGACAAAACCCTTCTCGACGGGCGAGCTCCAGGCGCGGATCCGGGCCGTGCTGCGGCGCGCCGGGGGACCCGCTGCCGACGCTGACGGGCGGGTCGTGGTGGGCCGGCTTGTCCTGGACCCTTTGGCGCACCGGGTGACCGTCAACGGCGAAGTGGTCCCCCTGACCCCGCGCGAGTTCGAGATCCTCGGCGTCTTCCTCGCCCACCAGGGCCGTCTCGTCACCCGTGGGCGGCTCCTCCGGGCGGTATGGGGCCAGGCGTACGAGGGCGAGCATCACTACGTCCATGTCCACGTGAGCAAGCTGCGCCGCAAGATCGCCGCGGCCGATCCCGCGGGGGACCTGCGCGACCTCGTCACCGCAGAACCCGGCGTCGGCTACCGGGTCCGCGCGGCGAAAACGCCGCCCGGCTGAGGAGGCGGCCCAGGCCGGCACGGCCGACTTGAGCGCTTCTTGAGCGGCAACTGGCCCCCGGGCAGCGCCGCCTCTTGGGGGCCGGGCGGACGATCGGTCCGTGAACCACAGCAGCGTCGATCCCGTAAGCGCGGCCAGCCGCGCACTGGAGCGGGAGGTCGCCCTCGTCGAGAGCGCCATC
>Ga0097691_1000977_pt1 | contig 22406 bp, 21 predicted proteins | sample NGESurdeep072012_8_FD_72858 | JGI IMG/M metagenome (GOLD analysis project Ga0097691, IMG submission 72858) | Arctic peat soil microbial communities from Barrow, Alaska - NGEE Surface sample 210-1 deep-072012 | ecosystem: Environmental > Terrestrial > Soil > Wetlands > Peat ... | reverse complement strand
CTGGCCGAGCCCGCGCCCGACGCGAAGCCCGACGCCCCGGCCGAGCCCGCGCCCGACGCGAAGCCCGACGCCCCGGCCGAGCCCGCGCCCACTGTGACGCCGCGCCTCGTTGAGCGGGTCCACGACCTCTATCAGGAGCTGGGGCGCGAGGACGTTCGAGCCGTTCAGGACTGGGAGAAGGCGCAGCCGGAGGACCGCGAAGGTGAACCCGATGCATGAGCGGTCGGCCGAGCCCGCGCCCGAGCCGGCCGAAGGAGACAGGATGCCAATCCGATCGAAGGACTTCCGGGTCCGGGCTGGAGACAAGGTCGAGCTCGACAGGTGGCCGACGAGCGTCGACCCCGTCGCCAAGTCAAGGAAGCACTATCAGAAGCTGTTGGCTGACCACGTCGCCGAGCTGAGCTCGCTCCAGCGCCTCCACTACGCGTCCGACCGATATGCGTTGCTGCTGATCTTCCAGGGGATGGACGGTGCCGGCAAGGACGGCGCGATCCGGCACGTCATGTCCGGAGTCAATCCGGAAGGCTGTGAGGTCTTTAGCTTCAAACAGCCGAGCGCCGAGGAACTCCAGCATGACTTTCTCTGGCGCACGACAACCCGGCTTCCCGAGCGCGGGCGGATCGGGATCTTCAACCGTTCGTACTACGAGGAGGTGCTCGTCGTTCGGGTGCATCCGGAGATCCTTCGAGGCGAGAACCTCCCACCCGAGTTGATCGACGAGAGGACCGTCTGGAGGGATCGATATCGCTCCATCGTGGAGCTCGAGGAGCATCTCCATCGAAACGGCACGCGGATCCTCAAGTTCTTCCTCCACCTCTCGAAGGACGAACAGCGGAAGCGCTTCCTGGCCCGCATCGAGGAGCCGGACAAGAACTGGAAGTTCAGCCAGGCCGACATGCGGGAGAGGGACCACTGGAAGGCGTACATGGAGGCGTACGAGGAATGCCTGGGCGCGACGAGCACGCGGGACGCGCCCTGGTACGTCGTCCCGGCTGATGACAAGGACACCGCCCGCCTGATCGTCTCCCGGATCATCCTCGATGCGTTCAACGAGTTGCACATGGAGTACCCGAAGGTCACCGCACGGCGGCGGAAGGAGCTGGAAGCCATTCGTGAAGGGCTGGCGAAGTAGCGTTCGTCCGAAAGGAGTGCGGCGATGTCATGGCAAGCCAGTGTGCAATCGGCGCTGTCGAGCGAGATCGGCTGAGGATCAGCCAGCCTCTGGCCGGATGACCTCCGCCCGGAGTATCGCCCGGAGAAGCAGACGTGACCAGGCGACCGTGCTTGCACGGGGCGTCCGAACCGCATAGAGTTCATTATTGAACCATGAGCGGTGCCATCGATCTCATCTTCGGGGCCTCCGAGGTCCGGCGTCAGATCCTCGCCGCGTTCTACGCCGGCCCTGGTCTGGTGACGCACCCGCGCGAGCTCGCCCGGCGCCTTGGACACCCGTCGCAGGTCGTCGGACGAGAGCTCCAGCGCCTCGAGGACGCCGGGATCCTGGCGTCGGAAACCATCGGGCGAGCACGCCGGTATCACGTGAACGCAGCGTCGCCGATCGCAGCCGACGTCCGCGGCCTGGTCCTCCGGACGATCGGCGTCGACGCGCTGATCGCGGCCGCGCTCTCGAGTGTCACCGGCGTCGAGGAGGCCTGGATCTTCGGCTCCCACGCGCGCGGAACCGAACGCCCGTCGAGCGACATCGACCTTCTCCTGATCGGCGCGGTCGATCGGGGAGCCCTCTCCGAGCGGCTCGTCGAGGTGGAGCAGGAGCTCGGGCGCGACGTGAACGTTGTTGCCTACACCCGGTTGGAGCTGGCCGACCTCGAGTCGGCAGGCGACCCGTTCGTCGTCGATGTCCTGGCGGGTCCGCGGACGCGCCTGGACATCGACGAGACGGGCTGATGCAGTTTCGAGACCTGATCAGGCCCCGGTTGTACGAGCCTCGTCGGAGGCTCCCGGCGATGCCGAGGAAGGTGAGCGGCCCATGCGATCTCGTCATCGTCGAACCTCCTGGAATGGCGGTACGTTCAACCATTCCAGACCTTGCGCGGTCGTGGCCGCTCATCCGCCGTGCGAGAGGGCGCCCAGGCGCTCCGTGAGACGCAGGTTCTCGCGGTAGTCGATGGGGATCTCGACGAGCGTCGGGCCCCCGTGGTCCAGCGCCCGCATCAGCGTGGGATAGAGGTCTGCCGCCGACGCCGGCCGGAAGGCGGCCATCCCGAACGACTGGGCGTAGGCCACGAAGTCCGGGTTCGTGAACTCCACGCCGAACGGGCGGCCGAACTCGGTGCGCTGCTTCCAGTCGATGAGCCCATACCCGTCGTCCCGCCAGACAACCACCGTGATGTTCGCGCCGATCCGGCAGGCCGTCTCCAGCTCCTGCGAGTTCATGAGGAACCCCCCGTCGCCGCAGAGGGCGACCACGCGCCGGTCCGGGTGGACGAGCTTGGCCGCGATGGCACCCGGCACCGAGATTCCCATCGCCGCGAATCCGTTGGAGATGATCACCGTGTTCGGTTCGTAGGCCTGGTAGAGCCGCGCCACCCAGATCTTGTGGGCCCCTACGTCGCTGACCACGATGTCGGCCGGCTCGAGCGCTCGGCGCAGGTCCGCGATCGCCTTCTGGGGCCTGATCGGCCACCCGTCGTCGTGCTCGAAGGCACCCAGCTCCGCGAGCATCGCGGTCCGCAGGTCCTGGTGGACGAGGGTCTCGCGAGCTGCGTGGCGCTGGCTCGCGTCAAGACCGGCAATGCCGGACGGCAGGATCGCCGCGAGCAGCCTGCGGAGCGTGCCGCCGATGTCGCCGATGAGCTCGACCTCCGGCTGGTAGAAGGCGTCGACCTCCGCAGGCTGCGTGTCGATGTGCACGATCCGCTTGTGCCCGTCCGGGTTCCAGCGCGACGGCGCGTATTCGACGAGGTCATACCCCACCGAGACCACCACGTCGGCGCGGTCGAACCCGGACAGGACGTGGTCGCGCGCCTGGAGCCCGACCGCCATCAGCGAGAGATGGCTCCGGTCGTCGATCGCGCCCTTCCCCATGAACGTGACGGCCACCGGCACGTGGAGCCCGCGGGCGAATGCCCGCAGCTCGGGGGCCGCGTGGCGACGGATCACCCCGTTGCCGGCGAGGACGAGCGGCCGGCTCGACCCGACAAGCAGCCGGGCAGCGTGCGCGATCGCCTCGTCGGTGGGCTCCGGGAAGTAGGCGCCGGTGGGTTCGATGGGCCGGAGGTCGGCGTCGACCATCATCGCTGCCAGGTTCTCCGGCAGCTCCACGTGGGTCGGGCCCGGCTTCGCGAGCTGGGCCACGCGGAACGCCTTGCGCATGATCTCCGGGATCGCGGCCGTCTGGCCGACTCGCTGGTTCCACTTGGTGACGGGCTCCAGCATCCGCACGATGTCGACGAACTGGTGGGCTTCCTTGTGGGTCTTGTCGGAGCCGGCCTGGCCCGTCAGCGCGACCATCGGCGCCCGGTCCAGGTAGGCGTCGGCGATCCCGGTCACGAGGTTGGTCGCGCCCGGACCAAGGGTGGACATGGCGACCGACGCCCGGCCGGTCAGCCGGCCGTAGACATCGGCCATGAACGCTGCGCCCTGTTCGTGGCGCGTCGTGACATGGCGGACGGCGTCCTGGCGGCTCAGCGCCTCGAGGATGTCCATGGTTTCCTCGCCCGGCACGGAGAAGACGTATTCGCAACCCTCGGCGGCGAGGCATTCGACGAGGAGGGCGGCGGCCGTTCTGCCGGGTGGGTTGGCCATCACGGGCGAGTCTACAGTCCGCGGCGTGGGCGCCTCTCCGACCCGTCGCCGAACGCCATCATCGCCCGGAAGATCTCCGGCTCGCTTTCCAGCCCGCCCAGGACCTGTGCCTCGTGGTTGCCCTCGAGGATCGCGACGAGGCCGCCGGCGTTTCGGGCCTGCGCCCGCAGCGAGGCGAGGCGCCGGACGAGCCCCAGCGAGTCGGGACCCCGGTCCACCACGTCGCCGGTGACGACGAACGCCGTGCCGGCGGGCGCGGTCCAGCGGTCCGCGCCGTCGGTCAGGTCGGCCTTACCGAGCAGGCGGTCGACGGCGGCAAGCTGCCCGTGCAGGTCGCTGGCAGCCCAGACCGTGAACTCGTCAGGGATCCTGATCGGCGAGACGTCGGGGGCAGCCATGGCCGGCCGAGGCTACCACCGCCCGGCCCGGGTCGGCGGTGGTTAGTCTCGTAGGTCGGTGGTCAGGGTCGGCGGTGGTCGCCGCCACCAGGGGACGCGACCCGCTTCATCGCGGGCTCGCTCAGGAGGCGACCGACGGACCGCCGTCGTCAGCGAGTCGACCGAGGTCGCGCGCGAGCTGGGCGCCGTACTCGGCCGGATGGTCGCGACGGTCCTTGTCGCTGGTCTGGGCGATCATCGCCAGCGTGGCGTCGACCGTCATCCCATTGGCGTCCGCCGCCCGTTTCACGTCCTCGTAGGTGATGTTGATCTCGGGCTCGCCCATGTCGTCGTGGGCTCGCATGCAGCCGCAGTTCAGGCACATGTCGTCACTTCTCTTCTTTTCATCTCACGGATTCGATCGCGCGTGTTCGGCCAGCGAGTGAGGATCGCAGCCCTAGTAGCCCGGCCCACTGCCCTTGTTGCACGCCGCGAGGACGAACGGCAGGGCGAGCATCGAGAGCCACCCGATCCGGCGGAGCGAGGCCAGGATGGCCACGGACACCTTCCGGCTGGTCATGGCTTGACCGCGGCCCAGCCCGTGTAGATGCCGTTCGCGTCGCCCGGAGCCTTGTCACCCGAGTAGAAGTAGAGCGGCAGCCCGTTGTAGGTGACCTGGGCGGAGCCGTCGTCCGTCCGGGTGATTGTCCCGAGCTTGCCGGTCACGCCGCTGCCGCCCGCGGGCGTCGAGCCGGCCGGCACCGTGAGCGCCGGCCATTTCGTGATGCATCCTCCGGTGCACGCACTGGTGCCGCTGTTCACGACGTCCTTGGCGAACGTGTAGACCGTCATCCCGTTCGCCCCTGCCACGAGGAGCGTCCCGTGGCTGCCCACGGTCGCGGTCATGACCGCCGGCCCGCTCGCGGCCGCGCCTCCCGGGGAGGCAGCCGGGACCGCGGCCGGAGCGCTCGCGTCCGGTGGCGCCGTCGCCGCGCCGCTGCAGGCCGCCGCGAAACCGGCCACCACGACGATGGCTGCGGCCATCAGTGTCTTTGAGCGCATCGGTCACCTCGTTCGATCTCGTCCGTGTCGGGGGAGGGCAGTCGCCTTCCTCCTACGTCCCTTCTACGGCGAGACGGCACGTCCGGTTCTGGAGGCCCCGCTCCGGCTGTGAACAGCCGGCGCCCGCTGAAACCGCCCGCCGCCCGCCGACGTACCCACGGCACACGGTCGAGTCGACCCCAGAAGCGAGGAGAGCCGCAATGAAGCCACGCGTCCCGATGCCGAGCCTGGCGAGGCCTGGTGCACTCGCATCCATCTTCCTGCTGCTGGCCGCCTGGGCGGCCGGGCCCGTTCTCGCCGTCGACTACGGGTCGCCGGCACCGGCGACGTCGCCCGCCCCGGCCAGCCTCCAGCTTGGGGCCGGGTCGAGCGCCTCCCTGGGGTCGTTCCTGGTCGGGCCCAACGGCATGACCCTGTACACGCTGTCGTCCGACCCGACCAACGGGTCCGTCTGCACTGGAGGCTGCCTCACGGCGTGGCCACCGTTGCTCGTGGCCCCGGGCGGCTCCGTCGCCGGGCCGGCCGGCGCGACCGGAACGTTCTCGACGATCACCCGCGCGGATAACGGCTCCACCCAGGTCGCGTACAACGGCCGGCCCCTCTACTACTTCGTCCACGACACGGCGGCCGGCCAGACCAACGGCCAGGGCATCAAGGCGCTTGGCGGCGTCTGGCTGGTGGCCGCCCTTTCCGGAGCCCAGTCGAGCATCCAGCTCGGGTCCGCCACCAACGCCACGCTCGGCGCGTTCCTGACCGGCTCCGGCGGCATGACCCTGTACACGCTGTCGTCCGACCCGAACAACGGGTCCGTTTGCACTGGAGGCTGCCTCACGGCGTGGCCGCCCCTCCTGATCGTGCCCGGAGGCTCGACCGGCGGGCCGACCGGCACGACCGGCACGTTCGGAGCGTTCGTCCGGAGCGACGGCACCGACCAGGTCACCCATGACGCACGACCGCTCTACTACTTCGTCCACGACACAGCGGCCGGGCAGACCAACGGCGAAGGGATCGCGGCGCTCGGCGGGGTCTGGCACGTCGCGTCGGCGGTCCTGGCCGCGGCGACCAGCAGTCCGTCCGCAACGGCCGCGCCCACGACCGCCGCCACCGTCCCGCCGACCAGCACGGGCGGCGACGGGTCCGGCGACGGGCCCGGCGTCCTCCCATCGCTCCTGCTCGCGCTCCTTGGCGCGGCCGTGGCGACGATGGCCGCGGTCGGCGCCCTGTCGCGCCGCATGCGTCGGGCGTAGCCGGCGATGCGTGTCCGCAGGCGGTGGGTGCTCGGGCCGATCGTGGCCATCCTGGTGACCGCGTGCAGCTCGACGGGCTCGGCACCGACCCCACCGCCTGTCGCGCAGGCAGGCCCCACGGCGAGCGCCGGAGCGTCCGCTGCGCCGCCGAGCCTCGCCGCCTCGGGCGCCTTGGCGACCCCGGGCTCCCCACAGGCATCCGCGCAATCCTCCGCGCCGTCCCCGGCGGCCGTGGCCACGGCTCGGCCCACCAGTGCGCCGACTCCGCGGCCGACGGGAACGATTCGTCCCGCGACGCCCCCGCCCGCCACGCCCAGACCGGCAACGCCCAGACCGGCAACGCCCACGCCGGCGCCGGGAGCGGACGCGGTCAGCATCGCGGGCTTCGCCTTCGCGCCGCAGGCCATCACGGTGCGGGTCGGGACACGCGTGACGTGGACAAACCTCCAGCCCGCCATCGATCACACCGTGACGGCCGACGACGGGTCGTTCGGGAGCGATCCGCTCAGTACCGGGAGCGCGTTCTCGCACGTGTTCACGATCACGGGAACCTACGCGTACCACTGCAGCATCCACCCCGACATGACCGGCACCGTGAACGTCAGCGGGTAGGCGCACCGCGACCGATTTCGCCAAGGAGGACGTCTTCCGTGAACCCGTTTCGCCTCTCCGTCTCGATCATCATGCTGCTCGTGGGCCTTGTCTGGATCGGCCAGGGGACCGGCCTGCTTGGCGGCAGCCCGATGAGCAGCCAGTCCTTCTGGGCGCTGGCCGGCGCCGTCCTGGTCATCGCAGCGGTCGGGGTGGCCTGGACCGCCCGCCGAACCGCCCGGGGCTAGCTCGAGCCCGAGAGCCGGCCGACTGCCTCGAAGCCCACGGAGGCGTAGCGGCGGTCGTTCGCCGGGTTCGACGACTCGAGATCGTGGGCCAGTGGCCGCTCCCGCACCCGGGGCCCGCGGCTCCGACGAGCGCCGCAAGCGGCTACGCTGGCGAGGTGATGAGCGTCCGACGCGTGCGAGCCTTGATGCCTGGCCTGCGGCGCCTCTTCCCACCCGGCCACGTTGCCATCCTGCGCCTGTACGGGCCGATCGCCGACGGCGCCCGGACGGCCGACTGGATCGAGCTTGTCCGCCGCCTCCGCGAGTCGGGGCGCGTTCCGGCCGTCGTGCTCGACATCGACTCGCCGGGCGGATCCGCGACCGCCTCCGACGGCATGTTCCTGGCCCTCGAACGGCTGGCGGCGAAGAAGCCGCTGGTCGCCGCGATCCGCGGGACGGGCGCGTCCGGCTCCTACCTGGCAGCGATGGCCGCGCGCACGATCGTCGCCCAACCGAACGCCATCGTGGGCTCGATCGGCGTGATCTCGGCCGGCCCACGGCTCCCGCGACTCCTCGACCGCCTGGGCGTCAGCGTCACCGAGAACCGCGCCGGCCGGCTCAAGGGGATGGGCGCGCCGTGGCGCGACGAGACCGACGAGGAGCGCGCGAAGGAGCAGGCGATCGTCGACGCGTTCTACGCCGCCTTCGTGGGCCGGGTCGCGCGGGGCCGGCGCCTCCCGGAGGAGAAGGTCCGCGAGCTGGCAACCGGTGAGGTCTGGCTGGGCGAGGAGGCGAGGGAACTCGGGCTGGTCGACCAGATCGGCGACCTGGAGCGCGCGGTCGAGCTGGCTGCCGAGGCCGCGGGCGTCCCGGCCCGCTCGGCGCCCGTCCGGCTGCGGCGGCCGCTCCTCGAGCGGTTGGCCGGGCGCTTCGGCGCCAGCCTGGCGGCGGCCGTCAGCGACGAGATCGAGGCTCGACTCGCGAGCCGCCTCCGGACCTGACGTCATGGGCGCGGGATGAACGACGCCGCTGCCCGGGCCGGACGTGGCGTGGGCCGGCGCCCAGGAGCTTCTCCTCGCTCACGTGCCGCTGGATTTCCTTGCCGGCGGCGCATCGGCGGCCCGGTTCAGGGCCCTGCCGACGATCAGCTGGAGCTCTGCATCCAGCGCTCGCAGCACCGGGTCCCATGAGGGGCCGGCGCCACGGGCTGTCACGTGGTGGCGACTGCCGTCGACCTCGATCATCCAGCTGAGCTGCGTCCCGTCGTCCGGAGCGTCCGCCGGCCCGACGATCTCCGGCAACGCGAGGTATCCGTCGCGCGTCGCCATGTTCACGAGCGCGGCGACCTCCGCGGGATCGGCCTGGACCAGGGGCTGCCATCCGCCCGCGGCCGTCCACTCGTCGGCCCGGCCGTTCGCGTGGAGACGCATCCCCCAGGGGCTGCGACCGCGGACCAGGTACTCGACGACGACGTCCGGCCCGGGCTCGTCCGCCGACGGCTGCATGCTCACGGCTTGAGGCGCCATTCGTTCGACCCCGTCACGTTGCGGAGGGCTTCCATGAACATGACCATGTGGGGTGCCCGGATCGTGCCCCCCAGCGACATGATGTTGTCATTGTTCTCCTTGATCGAGTGCCCCAGTCCCGTGGCGGAGACGGAGGGATCCTGGTCCGTGGCGGTGCCGGTGGTTCCAGCCGAGCCCGCGATGACGCCACCGGGGTCGACCGCGTACTCGTCGCGCATCCCGAGCATGTGCCCGAACTCGTGCGCAGCAACGTTCTGCTGGCCGGCCCCGGCGAAGTTGATGTCGACCCGTCGCGCGCTCGCGCCCGTGCCGCCCTCCGCGCTGCCCACTCCGGAGGTCGTCCCGATCCTGGTCGCCGCGTTCGACAGCGTGCCGCCGCCGCTCCGTGTCGCGAGCAGGAAGTCCGCGACAGCCTGGGCGCGCTGCTCCGAGATCTGGCGGTTCCGGGCGTCGCCGGCTGGCGTGCCGCTGCCGACCGTGTCGGCGTGGCCCACGATGTCGATCGACGTGCCGGCCCCGCCGGCCGGCGTCTGGAAGCTGTTGATGATCGCGAGAAGCTGGGACGTGGCGTCGGCATCGAGCTCGACCGAACCGCGGGCGAAGGTGACGCGCTGGTTGAGCAGGTGACTGTGCGTAACCGTCTGGCTGCTCCCGATGTTGAGCGTCTGGTCGGTGGCGCTCGTCAGCGAGCCGGGAGTGACCCCCGCCCCGAAATCGTTGTTGCCTGCCGGTGTCTTGTACACGTTGGCCGTGCAGTGCGTCGGACCGGCTGCCCCGGGAATCGTCGACGCGCCCGCAGGCGGCGTTCCCGTGATGCTCGCGTCCTGCGTGTTGACCGCGACATTCACGCTCGCCAGCTGGGCCTCCCAGCCCGCGTGGCTGCTCTGGAACTGCAGACCATGCCCCGCGGATCCCCAGGCGCCCTGCACCGAGTCCCGGAACCCGCTCATCCAGGTCTCCTGGTCGCTGCTCCATTTCCAGGCGTTGATCGCCGCCGTGCGCTGCTCGCTCGGGAGGCGGTTGATGGCGATCGCGGCCGCGTTCAGGCTCGGATCCGCGGCCACGGCCGTGCCGCCGCTGTCAGTCATCCCGTCGATGAAGTTGATGGCGACGTTCATGGTGATCGTGAGAACCATCGCGCTGGCGTCGTATCGTGCCTGGAAGCCGCCCCGCCCCGTGCTCGGGAGCACCGTGGTTCCGGCCGCGCTGGCGGGATATGGACCGGCGGCCCGGAACTGCCTGAGGTCCTCGGGGATCGCGGGCGTATCCGCCGGCGCGGGTGCCGGCGCATTGGCCGGCGTCACACCGGCGGCCGGCGCCGGCGAGGTCGGCCCGTTGCGCTGGACGATCCTGGTGACGGCCTGGTTCCCGGCCGACTGCTGCAGCCGACCGAGGATCGCCTCCTCGAGGGCCCCGGACTGGAGGATGCCGGCGATTGCGTCCTCGGGAACGCCGCCCTGCTGGAGGGCCAGCGATTCCGGCGTCGCGCCGCGCGGTCCCTTCGAGGGCGCCGCGTTCCGCCTCTGGCTACCCTTCGCCGGGCCTGCCCGGCCGGGGTGCCGCTGGGACGCGGAGCGGTTCGGCCCACCCATCCCCGCACGCTACCACGGCCGGCAAGCGCACGTCGATGGGACCATCTCAGCCGGCGGCCTCGCGGACCGGATCTTCTGCATGGACGACCTCTGGGCCTGCCGCGGAGGCTCCCCCCTCGGCCGCCGAGCGTCAAGGGCGCGCCCGATGCGGCAGGGCAGGCTTCCGGCCCGCGACGAGCCCGCGAACGGCGGAGGCCTCAGACTGCGCCGATGAGCACGACACGCAGCGCGTCCCGACGGCGCGCCACTGCAGCCGGCCGATGAGGCGCCGCCGATGAGCCCGCTCGAGGCGATCGCGATCCTGGCGGCCGGCCTCGCGGCGGGCACGATCAACACCGTCGTCGGGTCGGGCTCGCTCATCACCTTCCCGACGCTCCTCGCATTCGGCTACTCGCCGGTCGTCGCGAACGTCTCGAACACGGTCGGGCTCGTGCCCGGCTCGCTCAGCGGAGCGATCGGCTACCGCCGCGAGCTGGCCGGCCAGCGCGGCCGGGGGATCCGCCTGGGGGCCGCTGCCATCGCCGGCGGCCTGACCGGGGGCCTGCTCCTGCTCGCGCTGCCGGCGGCCGCGTTCGAGACGATCGTGCCGATCCTCATTCTCGGCGCGGTGGTCCTGATCGCCATCCAGCCACGGCTGTCACGCGCGATGGGCGACCGTCGGGCAGTGGGCGCGGAGCACACCCTGCCGCTCGTCGTCACGATCTTCCTGACCGGGGTCTACGGTGGCTACTTCGGGGCCGGCCAGGGGGTGATCATGATGGCCCTGCTGGCGACCTTCCTGCCCGATGGGCTGCAGCGCCTGAACGGCCTGAAGAACGTCCTCGCGGTGCTCATCAACGGCGTTGCGGCCATCCTGTTCGTCGCGGTGGCGCCCGTGGCCTGGCCGCCCGCCATCCTCCTCGCGATCGGCGCGATCATCGGCGGCCAGGTCGGCGCGACGGTGGGACGGCGCCTGCCGGCGGGCGTCCTGCGCATCGCGATCATCGTGATCGGGACGTTCGTCGGCGTTCGCCTCCTGATCGGGTAACGTGCGGCACCTCGCAGCTGGTGGAGACATGAACACGCCCTACACCCTGTTCGCCGATCTCGCCGCCGAGGCGCCCATCCCGGCCCGCGGCATCCTCAGCCAGACGCTCTCGAACGAGCGAGACGTCGAGTTCCTGCTCTTCGCCTTCGCCGCCGGCGAGGCGCTCTCGGAGCACACGTCGGCTCGCCCGGCGATCATCCACATCCTCGAGGGCGAGGGCGAGCTGACCGTCGGCGGAGATCCCCATCCGGCCCGGCCCGGGACCTGGCTGCGGATGGCGCCCGAGGTGAAGCACAGCCTGGTGGCGCGGACTCCCATGCAGATGGCGCTCTACCTGCTCCCTCGATAGCCCCGCCGCACGACGCGTGGATGGGCCGGACGGCCCGCGCATCCGCCGGCTCCCCGTGGCAGGATGCCGGCATGACGACCTCGACGACCTCGCCAGTTCGCTTCGACCGGATCGAGCGTGCCCAGGCGCTGATGCGCGAGCAGGGCGTGGCCGCGATCGTCGTGATGAACCACGACGACTACCGCTGGTTCTTCGGCATCGACCGGGCGCAGCCGCGGGCGATCCTCCCGGCCACGGGCGCGCCGGCCGTCATCGCGTTCACGGCGGAGGAGGACGAGCTCCGGGCGATCCTGGGCGACGGCCCGATCCTGGTCTGGGGGTCGGTGGGCGGACAGATCAACGAGGTGGTCACCCGCCTGCGAGAGATCGCGGCCGAGACGCAGGCCGTCATGCCGGTCCCCGGGGCTCGTCTCCGCGTTGCGATGCAGCAGTGGTTCGAGACGCCGGCCTTCCTCGTCGAGATGTTCCGGAAGGTGAACCCGGGCGTGGAGCTCGTCCCGTCCGACCCGATCATGGATCCGCTCCGCGCCGTGAAGGAGCCCGCGGAGATCGCGACCATGACCGCCGCCCAGCGAATCGCCGGCATCGGCATGGATCGCGCACGCGCGCTGCTCCGAGATGGTGCCTCCGCCCACGAGATCGCGACCGAGGCGACGTACGCGATGATGCGGGCCGGCGCCCAGCGGACCAGCACGCCCATCTACGTCAACGTCGGCCGGGAGACGTGCATGCTGCACGGTTGGCAGAGTCCGCGACCGATGCGGACGGGCGACCTCGTGGTCATCGACCTGACACCCGTCGTCGACGGCTACTGCGCGAACCTGGCCCGGACGTTCGTGCTCGGCGAGCCGGATGCGCGACAACGCTCCCTCCTGGACGCCTACGAGGCCCTCATCCCGGCCGTCCGTGATGCGATGCGCCCGGGCGCAACCGTGGCCCAGCTCGACGCCTGCGCCGAGGCGGTCCTCCGGGAGCGCGGCCTTGCCGCGTTCCACGTGAACGGGATCGGGCACGGCCTCGGTCTCCGCTTCGAGGAGACACCCGCCTCGACGATCATCCCGCCCCACCGCAACCTGCCGCTCCGTGAAGGCATGACCGTGACGATCGGCCACACGATCCTCGCGATCCCCGGCTTCGGCGGCGTGCGCCACGAGGACGTCTACCGCGTGACGCCCGCCGGCGGCGAGATCCTGGTCCCGTACCCGATCGCCCCGGTGGTCGCCGCCTGAGGAGTCACGCGGGCGGGTGTCGTCTGCGCCGCGGGCGCAGACGAGCGGGCGGGTGCCTGGGCGGCCATGATTGGCACGCGCTGTCGGCGAGCGGGTCGCGGGCGGGCGTCCCGGAAAGGAAGGTCTCATGCCGTCGTCGGGTGTCGTGCGCTGGGGGATTCTCGGCCCGGGCTCTATCGCCACGCGATTCATGCGCCATGCCCACGAGGCCGCCAATGCCGAGGTCGTGGCGGTCGGGAGCCGGACGCGGGAGCGCGCGGCGGCGTTCGCGGCGACATTCGGCATCCCGGGCGTCCACGCGTCGTACGAGGCGCTCCTGGGCGATCCGGGGGTCGATGCCGTGTACATCGGCCTCCCGAACTCGCTCCACCATCCCTGGACGATGCGGGCGCTCGCGGCAGGCAAGCACGTGCTGTGCGAGAAGCCCTATTCGCGGCACCCGGCCGAGGTCGCGGAGGCGTTCGACGCCGCGGACGCCGCGGACCGCGTGCTGATGGAGGCGTTCATGTGGCGCCATACGCCCCAGGCGCGGCGCTTTCTCGAGCTCCTCCCAGAGGTCGGCAGGCTCCAGTCGATCCGCGCGTCGTTCAGCTTCCGGATCGACGACCTGGCCGATGTCCGGCTCCGGGGAGATCTCGACGGCGGAAGCCTGATGGACGTGGGGTGCTACTCGGTCAGCGGCGCCCGCCTGGCTGCCGGGTCGGAGCCGCTCCACGTCCTCGGCGAGCAGACCCTGGCACCATCCGGGGTCGACATGACGTTTGCCGGGCTGCTGCGCTTCCCGCACGACGTCATCGCCACGATCGCATCGGGCTTCACGTCCGACGACGCCTCGCTCGAGGCAGTGGGGGATGCGAGCATCCTCGCCATGCGAAGCCCGTGGCAGGGCAAGGCGCGAGCGCTCTGGCTGGGGGATCGCGAGATCCCGGTCACGCCCGTCGACCCCTACCCACTCGAGCTCGAGAACATGAGCGCGGCGATCCTCGGCGAGACCGCGCCCCTGCTCGGCCGCGACGACGCGCTGGGCCAGGCGCGGACGATCGCCGCGCTCTACGAATCTGCGGCTACGGGCGCCGCGGTCGCCGCGGTCGCCGCGGAGGTGTGACCCCGCGGGTCGGGCGGCGAGCTCGGGCCGGTCGGCTATGACCCGCCGCTGCCCGGAACCGGGGCGTCGGCCGGAGGGACGGACGGGCTGCTCCACGACGCCGAGACCTCGCTCCGGAGCGTCGCGACCGCTCGGCTGAGCGCGGACCCAGCGTAGAGGGCCACGTATGCGGCCCACGCGGCCGGGGGCACCAGCGTGAGCACGGTCGCGCAGATGACCGCCCCCGCTCCCGCGGCCGCTGCCGTCGCGCCCACGAACCGGCTCTGGTAGTGGACCCGAGCCTGCGCCGGAACGAGACGGTAGAGGCGCTCGTTGGTCGCGAGGACTCCCGCGTTCCCCCCGCCGTTGAAGAGCGCCGAGCCGACGAGGAGGAAGACGGGGGCGAGCGGGTTCGCCGGGATCGCCGCGGCGCAGCACACCCCCGCGACGGCCCGAATGACGAAGCTGGCTCGCAGCACGTGGCTCGCCGAGCCGCCGAACAGGAAGGAGCCCGCCGCCAGCGAGCCGGCCAGCGCGCCCGCCGCCCCGACGCCGGACAGGGCGACGGCGAACCCGGCCGACATCCCGAGGACATGCAGGGCGTAGAGCGAGAGGGCGGGCAGGAGTCCCTGCCCGAAGGAAGCGACCACGCTCGCATCCCTGAAGCGGCGGTACCCGGGCGGCACCTCGGCGCCGCCGGCCTTCTCTCGGGCGACGAGCACGCGCCCGGGACGGGGGAGCCGGGCGACTGCAAGCGGCGTCAGCGTCGACGCCATCCCGCCGACGACATAGAAGGCAACGTACGCCCACATGCCGATCGCCTGCGTCCCCGCGTCGAGGACGAAGCCGGCGGGCAGCAGCAGGATGGTCGAGAGGGCCATCGTGAGCGCGCCCATCCGTGGTCCAACCAGGCGGCGCTCGGCGTCGGGCAGCACGACGGCCGTCCACAGCGTGATGTTCGAGGCCGACAGGACGCCGGCTGTCTGGCCGACCGCAACGGTCACCGAGATGAGCACGATCCCGGGGAGATGGCCCACGACGCCGGCCGCGACGCCGGCCACGATCGCGGCGAGGACGAAGCCGCGGACCTCGGCGAGGGCGAGCGCCACCGTGAGCCCGCGGAGGTCGCCCTTCAACCGGCGCAGGATCTGCGGCGCGAATGCCTGGAGCGCCGCGCCTCCGACCGGGGCGGCGCCCACCAGGACCACCAGTGCCGCGGGGGCGCCCAGCAGCAGGAGGAGGGGGACGAAGAGCGCGTCCGAGGCATAGGACGCGGTGAAGGCCTGGCCGACGGCGATCGCCTGGAAGGGCCGGTAGTGGGACGAGGCGAAGGCGCGCCAACGTACGGGCCGCGGCAGATGCATCGTCGACTAGCCTACCCTGACTCCATCATGCTGAGAGTCCACGCCACGGATGCCCGCCCGCTCCCCGCGAATGAGCCGGCACGGCGCCTCCCTGGCAGACACTCCTGATGCAGATCCTCGACGGTCGGGCGGTCTTCTCGGCGACCGATCTCGTCGGCTTCCTGGCCTGCGAGCACCTCACCGCGCTCGAGCTCGCGGGTGCCGCGCGACTGGTCAGGCGGCCCATCCGGCCGGACCCTGAGCTCGACGTCATCCAGCAGCGCGGGATCGAGCACGAGCGCCGCTTCCTCGGCGACCTCGAGGCGGCGGGACGGCGGGCGACGCGGATCGAGCCGGACGAGACGATCGAAGACCGGGCCGCGCGACTGGGCCGGGCCGCAGCGCAGACGGCGGAGGCGATCCGGCGCGGCGACGACGTCATCTACCAGGCCACCTTCTTCGACGGCCGCTGGCTCGGCTTCGCGGACTTCCTCCTCCGCGTCGAGACTCCGAGCGCGCTCGGCCCGTGGAGCTACGAGGTCGCCGACACGAAGCTCGCCCGCCACACGAAGGCGAGCGCGCTGCTCCAGATCTGCTCGTACATCGACCAGCTGACCAGGATCCAGGGGCTCCAGCCGGAGTGGATGCACGTCGCGCTCGGCGGCAGCGCCAGGACGGTAGAGCGGTTCCGGGTCGCCGACTACATGGCCTACTACCGGCAGGCCCGCCGGCTCTTCGAGGAGCAGGTCGCGGCCACCGAGCCGGCCTATCCTCCCGCGGCGACCTACCCCGAGCCCGTCGAGCACTGCGACGTCTGTCGCTGGAGCGAGCTGTGCACCGCCCGCCGGCGCGCCGACGACGATCTCTCGCTCGTTGCCGGGATCACCTCGCGCCAGCGCGTGGCATTGAAGGCCCGGCACGTCCCGACTCGACGCGGCCTGGCCGGCCTCGTCCTGCCCCTCGTCCCACCCCTCGAGGAGGTCCGGCCCGAGAGTCTCGAGCGGGTCCAGCGCCAGGCGCGCCTGCAGGTCGAGGGTGACGACGCCGGCCGGATGCTCCACGAGCTGATCGAGCCGACCCGGCTGAAGGACGGGACGCTCGAGCCGAACCGGGGCCTGCTCTCGCTCCCCGAGCCGCGCCCCGGTGATCTCTTCTTCGACATCGAAGGGGACCCGTACGCGTTCGACGACGGCATCGAGTACCTCTTCGGCGTGCTCGAGCCGGGCCTGCCGGACGCCGACGGCAACGCCACGTTCCATGCGTTCTGGGCGCGCGACGCCGAGGGCCGCGTGACCCGCGACGCGGAGAAGCTGGCGTTCGAGCAGCTCACCGATCTCTTCATGGAACGCCTTGCGCAGGACCCCGCGATCCACATCTACCACTACGCCCCCTACGAGCCCACCGCCCTCGCGAATCTCATGGGTCGCCACGCGACGCGCGAGACGGAGGTGGACAGCCTCCTTCGCGGGAACGTGCTCGTCGACCTCTTCCGGGCCGTGCGCCAGGGCGTCCGCGCCTCGGTCGAGAGCTACTCGATCAAGAAGCTCGAGCCGCTCTACGGGTTCACCCGCGAGATCGATCTGCGCGACGCGGGCTCCTCGATCGCCGCCTTCGAGGCGTGGCTCCAGCTCGACGGCGAGAGCGCCCGGGATGACGAGTCCCTCCGCACGATCGAGCGGTACAACCACGACGACGTGGTCTCGACGCTCCGGCTGCGCGACTGGCTGGAGGCCCGGCGACCGGAGCTCGCGGCGCAGGTCGGGGAGCCGCTTCCGCGACCCGCGCCGACGCCCGGCGAGGCGCCCGAGGAGCTCGGCGAGGCCCTCGCGCACGTGAGGGAGATCGCCGATCGGCTGGCCGACGGCGTCCCGGCCGACGAGGCCGAGCGGAGCCCCGCGCAGCACGGCCGCTGGCTGCTGGCGCAGCTCCTCTCCTGGCACCGGCGCGGGGAGAAGAGCTCCTGGTGGCGCTACTTCACGCTCATGGACGACCTGACCGACGAGGACCGGATCGCCGAGCGGGAGCCGATGGGCGGGCTGCGCTACGTCGGCGTCGTCGGCCAGGTGAAGCGGTCAGAGGTCCATCGCTACCGGTTTCCACCCCAGGAACACGCGATCCAGCCGGGTCGGGATGTCCGCGACCCCGCCACCAGGGGCTCGCCCGGCAGCGTCGTCGCGATCGACGAGGCTGCGGGCACGATCGACCTGAGCCGCGGCCTGGCCAGCGACGCGCCGCACCCGACGTCCCTCGTGCCCTTCGATATCGTCCCCGCCGATCCGCAGCGGGCGAGCCTCCTGCGGATCGGCGAGTGGGTCGCCGCGCACGGGATCGAGGCGGACGGGCCGTACCGGACGGCCCGTGATCTCCTACTTCGCCGCCCGCCGAGGACCGGCCAGGACGCAGGTACAGAGCTCGTCCGGCCGCACGAGGCCGTCTCGTCCGCGGCGGTCCGGCTGGCGCTGGCCCTCGACGAAAGCTACCTGCCGATCCAGGGCCCGCCCGGCTCCGGCAAGACGTACACCGGGGCGCAGATGATCCTCGCCCTCGTCGCGACGGGCATGAAGGTCGGCGTCGTGGCCAACAGCCACAAGGTGATCGGCAACCTCCTGGACATGGTCGCGGCGAAGGCCGCGACATCGCACGTCCAGGTCCGGATCGGGCAGCGGACCGAGGTGAACGGCGAGTGGACGTGCCGCGCCGCGGTCCCCTACACGTCGAACGGGCAGGCCCTGGCCGCACTCCGCGCGGGCACGATCGACGTCGTCGGGGGCACCGCCTGGACGTGGTCGCGCGACGAGTTCGCCGATGCCGTCGACGTGCTCGTCATCGACGAAGCCGGCCAGATGGCCCTCGCCAACGCGATCGCCGTCTCCCCGGCCGCGCGGAGCCTCATCCTGCTGGGCGATCCCCAGCAGCTCGACCAGCCGCTCAAGGGCTCGCATCCGCCCGGGACGGAGCGCTCGGCGCTCGCCCATCTCCTCGATGGCGCCGCCACGATGCAGCCCGGGCAGGGCCTGTTCCTCGACCACACCTGGCGCCTCCACCCCGACCTCTGCCGCTACACGTCGGAGGTCTTCTACGAGGGCCGGCTCGACCCCCAGGCCGGCAACGAGCGACTGCAGCTGGTTGGGGTGTCACCCCTGGCCGGGACCGGGACGCGGTACGTCCCCGTCGAGCACGCCGGCAACCAGAACGACTCCCCGGAGGAGGCGGACCGGATCGCTCAGCTCGTGGCTGCGCTCGTCGAGGGCGACGCGTCGTGGACGACCCGCGACGGCGAGCGCCGGCCCGTGACCCTCGACGACGTCCTGGTCGTCGCCGCGTACAACGCCCAGGTCGGCGAGATCAGGCGCCGGCTGCCCGGAGCACGTGTCGGGACCGTCGACAAGTTCCAGGGGCAGGAGGCGCCGGTCTCGATCTACTCGATGGCCAGCTCGACGCCCGCCGACGCCCCGCGCGGAATGGAGTTCCTCTACAGCCTGAACCGCCTCAACGTCGCGACCTCGCGCGCCCGCTGTCTCACGGTGCTCGTCGCGAGCCCGGAGCTGGTCCGGGTCCGCTGCCGCACGCCGCGGCAGATGCGGCTCGCGAACGCCCTGTGCCGCCTGCTGGAGATGGCCAGCGAGTGATGCCGGGCAGCTGCGCCCTGATCTCGACCCGGGTCATCCGCTGCCCTACGCTGGCGGGAGGACCCCGATCGTCGGCGGCGCGAGCACGACCAGGGCGTCGACATCCACCCGTGGGTGACCGCTCGTGCCGAGCGCCACGATCCTGACCGTGTGCCGGCCACTGGACGTCCAGGTCTTCGTGAAGACCATCTGCCGGGGGATCGTCGTCTTCGAGTACAGGTCGACCGTTCCCTGGAGGGCCCCGTCGACGTAGACGTTCGCGGACCCGCGGACCGGGCTCACGGCGGAGATCCAGGCGAAGCTCGAACCCACGAACGTGTATGTCGCCGATGCGCCGGGCGTTCGCGTGGACATGGCCACCCGGCCGTCGTAGGACGGCGAGGTGGATCTGCTCCAGCCGCCCTTGAACGAGATCGCGCCGGACGCTTCGGACAGCACGACGACCCGGACGGACGGCGCGGTCGCGAAACCGCCCACGTTGCCGGCCGCGTCGCGCGCCCGGTCCGCGTACCGGTAGTTCGCGCCGCGGGCCTCGTTGAGCGTGACCGAGCGGTTGAGCGGCGACCCCGAGCTGACGGTCTTCCAGCTCCCGGCGTTCGTGCTTGCCTGCAGCTCGTAGCCCGCGACGCCCACCCCGACGTCCGTGGCCGCCGGCCAGCTGACCCGGACCGGCACCGTGCTGCCCAGGATGGCGCCGCGGACAAGGCTGAGAAGCGGCGGCTGGGCCACCGGAGGCGTCGTATCGGCAAGCACCGTGAGATGCGTGCTGCCCTGGATCCCGTTGGTGGTCGCCGTGACCGTCCCGCTGCCGGGGGCCGTCGCCGTGAACCGGCCCGTGTTGTCGAACGTGCCCGCCAGGCCCTGCGCCGTCCAGGTGACCGCACCCGGGACCAGGGCGACCGGGTTGTACGTCGCGTCCTGGCCGGCGACCCCGAAGTCGACGCTCGATTGCGGGTAGATGACCTGGTCGGACGGCCGGACGCTGAGGGTCGCCAGCGGCCCGGTCGGCGCGGCGCTGAAGAGGAGGAGCGCGTTGGCGACGGCATGCTCGGAACCGCCCGACGGATGATTGACGACCGTGACCACACCGTCGCCAGGCTGGCGGACGGACATCGCCGTGGAGCCTCCGCCGTCGAGGTTGATCGCGTTGACGGCGCCCCGCTGGGCCATCACGCTCGCGAGATCGTCGTCGGTGACGCCGCCGCTGTAGCCGGCGCTGCGCCCGTCGACGACGGCGAGGATCACCGCGCCCGTCGCCGTGACCCCGATCGCCGTCCGCGGGTGGCGCTGGTCCGCGATCGAGGGGTGCGGGTCGATGTACGTCGCGCCGTCGCGGAGCAGGAACTCGCGGCCGCCGATCGCCTGCGTGACGGCCTCCCAGCCGGCCGTGATCGAGATCGTGAGCTGGACGCTGGTGCCCGGAACCAGCGACGCGAGATAGCCATCTGCCGGGCCGGTCACCACCAGGGTGCCCGGATCGATCGGCTGGCCGCCGGCCGCCCGGACGGCGACGACGGTCGCCGTGGCGTTGACGGACGTCCCGAGCGGGAGCGGGACCCCTGTGAGCACGACGTCGGTGCCGGAATCGCCTGCATCGGTCTGGGCGCCGAACCGTGGCGTGTAGAGGACGGTCTCCCCGGCGTTGGCGTGCTGGTTGATCCTGCTGACCGGATGGACCACCCCGTCCGGCGTCACCAGGTTCGTCGTGACCAGGGGCGCCCCGATGATCGGCTGCCCATTGGCGCCGACGCCGAACGTCGGCCGCGCCGAGCTGCCGGCCACCTCGAGCTCGCCGTTCTCGACCTGGATCCCGAAGGGCGCGGCATTCGCGCCCAGCGACGAGCCCGACCAGACGTCCCCGTTGATCGCGACGATCGCCCGGTGCCCTTCGACGCTCTTGCGGTTGGCTGCGCTCGACGGGCGCTCGAGGCCGGGCACCTGGTCCTTCGACAGCGCGGCGTCGAACGAAATGCCGGGGGCGCCGGGCTGCACCTCGACGAAGTTGACGACCTGCTGGCCCGAGCCGGTCGCGAACGTCCCCCAGTCGTGCGTGACGCCCGGGGCAACCGGGAGCTGGCCCTGCGTGGCGTAGGGCTGGAGAATCGCCGCGCGCGCGACACCTGATGGCGAGTCGAACGGGGGGAGCAGGCCGACGTGCAGCAGGCTCGCGCCGAGCGCGAGCGCAGCGGCAAGGGCGACGAGCGTCCTTCGCGGCGAGTTCATGAGCGGACCACCTGTGACGGCCGCCGGAGATGCGGTTCGGTCCCAATGGTAGCGGCGCCGGCGCCCGTCTGGGCGCCCCGACCCAACTCCGCGGCCCTATCCTTGCACCGACCGTCATCCGGGAGGAGGCCAGGCGTGGAGTACCGCAGGCTCGGGAAGACCGGGCGCATGGTCAGCGCGATCGGCTTCGGGGCGTGGGCGATCGGCGGTGACTGGGGCACCGTGGACGATGGCACCGGCCTGCGTGCGCTGCACGCCGCCGCCGATGCCGGCGTCACGCTCTTCGACACCGCGGACGTCTACGGGGACGGACGGAGCGAGCGATTGATCGGGCGGCTCCTCCGGGAGCGCAGCGGCGAGTCGCTCCTCGTGGCAACGAAGATGGGCCGGCGCGCCCCCCTGGACCTGGCCCTGTACACGCCCGAGGCCTTCCGCGGCTGGGTGGACCGGAGCCGCGACAACCTGGGCGTGGATTGCCTGGACCTCGTCCAGCTCCACTGCCTCCCGACCGCCATCTACTACCGGCCGGAGATCTTCGCGGCGCTCGACGACCTGGTCTCCGCGCGGGCGATCGCCGCCTACGGCGTGAGCGTGGAGCGCGTCGAGGAGGCGCTCAAGGCCATCGAGTTCCCGGGCGTCGCCTCGGTCCAGATCATCTACAACGTCGTCCGCCAGCGGGCCGCGGACCGCTTCCTCGAGGAGGCAGCGCGTCGCGACGTCGGCGTCCTCGCCCGGGTCCCTCTCGCCTCAGGGCTCCTCACCGGCAAGCTGACGAAGGACACCGTCTTCGATGAGTCGGATCATCGCCGCTTCAACCGGCACGGCGAGGCTTTCGACGTCGGCGAGACATTCGCGGGTGTCGACTACGAGACGGGCCTCGCGGTGGTCGAGGAGCTGCGCTCGCTGGTCCCGGCCGGCGCCACCCTGGCCCAGATGGCGCTGCGCTGGATCCTCATGTCCGATGCCGTGACGGCCGCCATCCCGGGAGCAAGGACGCCCGAGCAGGCCCGCGCGAACGCCGCCGCCGCAGACCTCGCCCCGCTGCCGCCGGCGGCGATGGAGCGGGTCGCCCGCCTCTACGAGGAGCGCGTCAAGCCGCTGGTCCACCAGCGCTGGTAGCCTCCCGATTCTCGGC